>OFTY01000794.1_pt1 | contig 18301 bp, 16 predicted proteins | sample 1775061 | NCBI WGS metagenome assembly OFTY01 (sample SAMN08195773, study PRJEB24354) | sludge metagenome | isolation source: sludge from phenol fed wastewater aerobic bioreactor B | place: India: Nagpur | collected 2016-09-16 | reverse complement strand
GCGCATGTGCGCGTAAGTGTTCCACACCCTCAAGGGCGAGCTGAAGAAGGCCGGCCACAACACCAACGTCGGCGACGAGGGCGGCTTCGCCCCGAACCTGGCCTCGGCCGATGAAGCCCTGACCTTCATCACCAAGGCGGGCCAGGCGGCTGGCTATCTGGCGGGCGAGGACTTCCACCTGGCGCTGGACGTCGCCTCGACCGAATTCTTCAAGAACGGCAAATATGAGCTGACCGGCGAGGGCAAGTCCTTCGACGCCGAGGGCATGGTCAACTACCTGGTCGATCTGGTCGAACGCTTCCCGATCGTCTCGATCGAGGACGGCTGCGCAGAGGACGACTTCGACGGCTGGAAGCTGCTGACGGACCGTCTGGGCGATCGCGTGCAGCTGGTCGGCGACGACCTGTTCGTGACCAACCCGCGCCGTCTGGCTGCAGGCATCGGCGAAGGTCTGGCCAACTCCATCCTGATCAAGGTCAACCAGATCGGCACCCTGTCCGAGACCCTGGACGCCGTCGATATGGCGCACCGCGCGGGCTACACCGCCGTGATGTCGCACCGTTCGGGCGAGACCGAAGATTCGACCATCGCGGACCTGGCCGTGGCGACCAACTGCGGTCAGATCAAGACCGGCTCGCTGGCTCGTTCGGACCGCACGGCCAAGTACAACCAGCTGCTGCGCATCGAAGAGATGCTGGGCGATCAGGCCGCCTATTTCGGCGACGGCATGCTGCTGAAATAAGCCGCATCACGAAGATGTGCTGGACGCCGCCTCCGAACCTCGGGGGCGGCGTTCGCAATTACGGCCAAGCTACGGTTCGTTAGGCATTTTCGGTCACTGATAGGTCACCGTGTTTATGCGCGCTCAGAAGGAGCGTCCGCCGTGCCCGAGCAGATGAAGCCCTATTTGCCGACCGTCCTGCTGTTGCTGCTGATCGCCTATCTGGGCGTACAGGCCCTGACGGGTGAACGCGGCCTGCTAAGCGGCGGTGAACGCGACGCTTTGCTGGCGCAGCGCCAGACCCAGCTGATGCGCCTGGCCGAACAGCGTCAGGATCTGGAAGTCCGCGTTCGCTATCTGCGCACCGAGAGCCTGTCGAAGGATCTGCTGGAAGAACGGGCGAGGGCGGTGATCGGCTTCGCCGACCCGCGTGACTATGTGGTCCGCCTGAACGGCCCGGCCGGCCACAACCCTGACGCGACGCGCGCCTCCTGAACTATTGTTACAGCCCGGTCGGCTGCTTTGCGTTTCGGGAACGAAGGCTGCTAAAGCCCCTTTCCGTAACGATAAGAGTCCCTGATACAGGGGTGTAAGCCGGGAGATGCCGGATGGCGAAAGCCGCCGCTCAGAAAAACTCGCCCAGCGCGGGCGACAAGATTCCGAACACGCCTCAGGCTTCCAAGGAAGACCTGCTGCGTTTCTATCGCGAGATGGTCCTCATCCGCCGCTTTGAAGAGCGTGCGGGCCAGCTGTACGGCATGGGCCTGATCGGGGGCTTCTGCCACCTGTACATCGGTCAGGAAGCCGTGGCCGTCGGCGTTCAGGAGAGCGTCAAGCAGGGCTACGACAAGATCATCACGGGCTATCGCGATCACGGCCATATGCTGGTCGCGGGCATGGACCCGAAGGAAGTCATGGCCGAGCTGACGGGCCGCATCGGCGGTTCGGCGCGGGGCAAGGGCGGGTCGATGCACATGTTCGACGTGCCGACCGGCTTCTACGGCGGTCACGGTATCGTCGGCGCCCAGGTGGCGCTGGGCACGGGCCTGGCCTTCGCGGGCAAGTACCGTGGCGATGACTCGGTCAGCTTCGTCTATTTCGGCGACGGCGCCTCGAACCAGGGGCAGGTCTACGAGAGCTTCAACATGGCCCAGCTGTGGAAGCTGCCGGCCATCTACATCATCGAGAACAACCAGTACGCCATGGGCACGAGCATCGAACGCTCGTCGTCCACGACCGAACTGTATCAGCGCGGCGCCAGCTTCGGCATCCCGGGCGAGCAGGTCGACGGCATGGACGTCCTGGCCGTGCGTGACGCCGCCGCCCGCGCCGTGGCCCGCGCCCGCGCCGGTGAAGGCCCCTATATTCTGGAAGTGAAGACCTACCGCTATCGCGGCCACTCCATGTCTGACCCGGCCAAATACCGGACGAAGGAAGAGGTGGACGAGGTCAAGAAGACCCGCGATCCGATCGACCACCTGAAGATGCTGCTCGCCGCCGCCAAGGCGACCGAGGAAGAGCTGAAGGCGATCGACAACGAGGTGAAGGCCATCGTCGCCGAAGCTGTGCAGTTCGCTCAAGAGAGCCCTGAGCCGGATGCGTCCGAGCTCTACACCGACGTCTACGTGGAGGCCTGATACGTGACGGACATTCTGATGCCGGCGCTGTCCCCCACGATGGAAGAGGGCACGCTGACCAAGTGGCACATCAAGGCGGGCGACGTCGTGTCGGCCGGTCAGGTGATCGCCGAGATCGAGACCGACAAGGCGACGATGGAAGTCGAAGCCGTCGATGAAGGCGAAGTGCTGGAAATCCTGGTGCCGGAAGGCGCCGAGAACGTGAAGGTCAACACGCCGATCGCCCGTCTGGCGGGCGAAGACGGCGCTGCTGCGCCAGCGCCCAAGGCTGAAGCGCCCAAGGCAGAGGCCGTTCCGGCCGCCGCCACTCCGGCTGCCCCCAAGGTCGAACTGCGCGACCCGGAAATCCCCGCCGACGCCAAGCTGGTCAAGACCACCATCCGCGACGCCCTGCGCGACGCCATGGCCGAGGAAATGCGCCGCGACGAGGCTGTCTTCCTGATGGGCGAGGAAGTCGCCCAGTATCAGGGGGCCTATAAGGTCAGCCGCGACCTGCTGCAGGAATTCGGCGACCGTCGCGTGGTCGACACCCCGATCACCGAGCACGGCTTCGCCGGCCTGGGCGTCGGCGCCGCCATGGCGGGCCTGAAGCCCATCGTCGAGTTCATGACGTGGAACTTCGGCATGCAGGCCATCGACCACGTGATCAACTCGGCGGCCAAGACCCTGTACATGTCGGGCGGCCAGATCCGTTGCCCGATCGTGTTCCGCGGCCCGAACGGCGCCGCCGCCCGCGTGGCGGCCCAGCACAGCCAGGACTATTCGGCCTGGTACGCTCAGGTTCCGGGCCTGAAGGTCATCGCCCCCTATGACGCCGCTGATGCGAAGGGCCTGCTGAAGGCCGCCATCCGCGACCCGAACCCGATCGTCTTCCTCGAGCACGAGATGATGTACGGCCTCGAGTTCGACGTGCCGGACGTCGAGGACTATGTGGTGCCGATCGGTAAGGCCAAGGTTCGTCGCGAAGGCACGGACGTCACCATCACGGCGCACAGCCGTATGGTCGGCTTCGCCCTTCAGGCTGCTGAAAAGCTGGCCGAAGAAGGGGTCTCGGTCGAGGTCGTCGACCTGCGCACCCTGCGTCCGCTGGATCACGAAACCATTGTCGAAAGCGTCAAGAAGACCAACCGTCTGGTCTCGGCCGAAGAAGGCTGGGGTCCGATGGGCGTCGGCGCCGAGGTGGTTGCCCGCGTGATCGAACATGCCTTCGACTATCTGGACGCCCCGCCGCTGCGCGTGCACCAGGAAGACGTGCCGTTGCCCTACGCCGCCAATCTGGAAGCCCTGTCCCTGCCGGGCGTCGACAAGATCGTCGCCGCCGTGAAGAAGGTGATGGCATGACCGATATCCTGATGCCCGCCCTGTCTCCGACGATGGAGGAGGGCGTCCTGGCCAAATGGCACGTCAAGGTCGGCGACACCGTCTCGGCGGGCGACGTCATCGCCGAGATCGAGACCGACAAGGCGACGATGGAAGTCGAAGCCGTCGATGAGGGCGAAGTGCTGGAGATTCTGGTGCCGGAAGGCGCCGAGGGCGTGAAGGTCAACACGCCGATCGCCCGCCTGTCCGGCGACGCCGTGGCGCCTGCGCCCAAGAAGACCGAAGCTCCGGCCGAAGCGACTAAGGCGGAAGCGCCTAAGGCTGAGGCTCCAAAGGCTGAAGCGGCGCCCGCTCCGGCCGCGCCGAAGTCGGACGACGGCGGCCGCATCTTCGCCTCGCCGCTGGCGCGCCGTCTGGCCGCCCAGGCCGGTCTGGATCTGAAGACCGTCAAGGGCACCGGCCCGCACGGCCGCATCGTCAAGCGCGACGTGGAGGCCGCAGGCAAGGGCGGCGCTCAACCGGCCGCCGCCGCGACGACGGCTGCATCCGCCGCAGAGCCGCGCAAGGCCCTGTCGCTGGCGCAGATGGGCATTCCGGACGGCAGCTATGACCTGATTCCGCTGGACGGCATGAAGAAGGCCGTCGCCCGCCGCATGGTCGACAGCGTGCAGAACGTGCCGCACTTCCCGTTGTTCATCGACGTCGAGATCGACCAGCTGATGGCCGTCCGCGCCAAGGTGAACAAGATGCTGGAGCCGCAGGGCGTCAAGGTCTCGGTGAACGACTTCGTCATCAAGGCCGCCGCCCTGGCGCTGAAAATGGTGCCGGAGGCGAACGCCTCCTACACCCCCGAAGGCATCGCCATGCACCACAACGCCGACGTCTCCATGGCGGTGGCGATCGACGGCGGCCTGATCACCCCGATCATCCGCAAGGCCGAGACCAAGGGCCTGGCCCAGATCGCGACCGAGTCCAAGGATCTGGCCAAACGTGCGCGCGAGCGGAAGTTGAAGCCGGAAGAGTTCCAGGGCGGCACCTTCTCCGTGTCCAACCTGGGCATGTTCGGCATCAAGCAGTTCACCTCGATCATCAATGAGCCGCAGGGCTGCATCATGAGCGTGGGCGCCGGCGAACAGCGCCCGGTCGTCAAGGACGGCCAGATCGTGCCAGCCACCGTCATGACCGTGACCCTGACCTGCGATCACCGCGTGGTCGACGGCGCGACGGGCGCCCGCTTCCTGCAGGCGTTCAAGCCGCTGATCGAAGATCCCGTGGCGATGCTGGCGTAAGGGAGGAGAGGGGTCATGACCTCGGTCTATGACTTCTCCGCCCGGGCCATCGACGGCGCGGACGTGTCGCTGGACCGCTTTCGCGGTCAGGCGTTGCTGATCGTCAATACGGCGTCCAAGTGCGGCTTCACCGGTCAGTATGACGGGCTGGAGAAGCTGCACCGCGACTTCGCCGACGCGCCGTTCGAAGTCCTGGGCTTTCCCTGCAACCAGTTCGGCCAACAGGAGCCGGGGAGGGCGTCGGAAATCGCCGCCTTCTGCGCCAGCAGCTTCGACGTGACCTTTCCCTTGTTCGACAAGATCGAGGTCAACGGGCCGAACCGGCACCCGCTCTATGCCTGGTTGACCAAACAGAAGCGCGGCTTCCTGGGCTCCCAGGCCATCAAGTGGAACTTCACCAAGTTCCTGACCGACCGCGAAGGCCGCGTCATCGCGCGCTATTCGCCCCAGACTGAACCCGAGGCCATCAAGGCCGACATCGAGAAGTTGATCTGATCATGGCCCAAGAATTCGATCTCGTCGTCATCGGCTCGGGCCCCGGCGGTTACGTCGCGGCCATCCGCGCCAGCCAACTGGGCCAGAAGGTCGCCATCGTCGAGCGCGAGAACCTGGGCGGCATCTGCCTGAACTGGGGCTGCATCCCGACCAAGGCCCTGCTGAAGTCGGGCGAGAAGTTCGAGAGCCTGTCGCATCTGAAGGACTACGGTCTGTCCGCCTCGGGCGCGTCGTTCGACTTCGACGCCATCATCCAGCGCTCGCGCGGCGTGGCCAAGCAGTTGAATCAGGGCGTCGGCTTCCTGATGAAGAAGAACAAGATCGAGGTCATCGAAGGTTCGGCCAAGCTCGAGAAAGGCGCCGCCGCCCCGAAGGTCGTCGTGGCTCTGAAGGCCGGCGGCTCGCGCACGATCGAAGCCAAGACCGTCATGCTGGCCGTCGGCGCTCGCGCTCGCGCCCTGCCGCAGATCGGGCTCGAGGCCGACGGCGACAAGATATGGGCGTACCGCGACGCCTTGGCGCCGAAGAAACTGCCCAAGACCTTCGTGGTGATCGGCTCGGGCGCCATCGGTATCGAATTCGCCAGCTTCTACCGCGCCCTCGGCGCTGAGGTGACGGTCGTGGAAGCCGTCGACAGGGTCATGCCGGTGGAGGACGAAGAGGTCTCCAAGGCCGCCCAGAAGGGCTTCGAGAAGCGCGGCATCAAGTTCAAGCTGGGCGCCAAGGTGACGAAGGTCTCCAAGGATTCTAAGGGTGTGAAGGTCGATCTTGAGGTCAACGGCAAGGCTGAAAGCCTGGAGGCCGAGGTCTGCATCTCGGCTGTCGGCATCACCGCTAACACCGACGGCATTGGTCTGGAGGCGCTGGGCGTCGAACTGGACCGCGGCCACATCAAAACCGACAGCAACTGCCAGACCAATGTGAAGGGCCTGTACGCCATCGGCGACTGCGCCGGCGCGCCCTGGCTGGCGCACAAGGCCTCGCACGAAGGCATCCACGCCGCCGAGCACATCGCCGGCTACAAGACGCCGAACGTCCATTCGCCTATCGCCGGCTGCACCTACGCCCAGCCGCAGGTCGCCTCGGTCGGGGTGACGGAGCAGGGGGCCAAGGCCGAGAAGCGTGAGGTCAAGATCGGCCGCTTCCCCTTCAAGGTGAACGGCAAGGCCATCGCGGCGGGCGAGACCGACGGCTTCGTCAAGGTCATCTTCGACGCCAAGACCGGAGCCCTGATCGGCGCCCACATGATCGGCGCCGACGTCACCGAAATGATCCAGGGCTACGTCACCGCCATCACCATGGAAGCGACCGAGGAAGACATCCACGGCATCGTCTATCCCCACCCGACCATGTCCGAGGCCATGCACGAGGCTGCTCTCGACGCCTATGGCCGCGTGATCCACATCTAGGGCGGTTGTTAGAAAATCTGAACTGTGGCTAAGAGGAGCGCTCCTCCCCATGGTTCGGATTTTCCATGATTGTCGCGCCTGACGTCCTCGGCCTGATCGGCAACACGCCTCTGGTGCGCCTGAAACGCGCGTCTGAGGCCACGGGTTGTGAAATTCTGGGCAAGGCCGAGTTTCTGAACGTCGGCGGTTCGATCAAGGATCGCGCCGCGCTCAGCATCATCCGCGCGGCGCGCGCCTCGGGCGCGTTGAAGCCCGGCGGAACGATCGTCGAGGGCACGGCGGGCAACACCGGCATCGGCCTCGCGCTAGTCGGGGCGGCGTTGGGCCATCCGGTCGTCATCGTCATGCCGCGCACCCAGACGGAAGAGAAGAAGCGCGCCGTCCGCCTGCACGGCGCCCGTCTGATCGAGGTGGATCCTGCGCCCTTCGCCAGCCCGAACCATTTCGTCCACTTCTCGCGCCGTCTGGCCGAGGAACTGAACGACAGCGAGCCGAACGGCGCCTTCTACGCCGATCAGTTCGACAATCTGGCCAACCGTCAGGCCCACTATGAAGCCACCGGGCCCGAAATCTGGAAGCAGACCGACGGCCACGTCGACGGCTTCATCTGCGCCGTGGGTTCGGGCGGGACATTGACCGGAACCACGACCTATCTGCGCGAACAGAACCCGGCGCTGAAGATCGGTCTCGCCGATGTGCCGGGCGCCTCGCTCTACAGTTGGTTCACCGAGGGCGTGCTGAAAGGCGAGGGCGGTTCGGTCGCCGAGGGGATCGGCGTCAATCGCATCACCGGCAATCTGAACGGCCTGTCGGTCGATCACGCCTATCGGATCGAGGATGCGGAATTCCTGCCCATCCTGTTCGACCTGGTGCGAGAGGAGGGGCTGTCCCTCGGTCCGTCCAGCGGGGTCAACATCGCCGGCGCCATCCGCATGGCGCGTGATCTCGGTCCCGGCCATACCATCGTGACAGTGCTGTGCGATGCGGGCCAGCGCTACTCCAGCAAGATCTACGACCAAGCCTTCCTGAACGCGCGCGGCCTGCCGACGCCTGAGTGGATCAGCCGATGACCCGCCGCAAGGAGATCGCCGTCGAAAGTCGGATTCCGCCGCTCAACGCCCTGAAAGCGTTTGAGGCCGCCGCACGTCGCCTGAACATCACACGCGCCGCCGAAGAGCTGTCGGTCACGCCAGGCGCCATCAGCCAGCAGATCCGCATCCTAGAGGGACACGCCGGCGCGCCGCTGTTCCACCGCGAAGGCCGTCAGATCGCCCTGACCGAGCTGGGCGCTGAACTCTATCCCTTGCTGCGTGACGGTTTCGACTATCTGAAACGGGCAGGGGATCTGCTGTATCGCCCCGATCGCCGTCACGCCCTGGCGGTCAGCGTGCCGCCGTCCTTCGCCTCGAAATGGCTGGCGCCGCGCATCGCTCGTTTCACAGCCGCGCACCCTGAGATCGAGGTGTGGATGTCCGCCGACATGCGCCTGGCCGACGTCAGCGGCGGCCGGGTCGATGTGGCCGTTCGCTATGGCCGGGGCGACTATTCCGGCGTGCGATCCGAAAAGCTGCTTGACGCCGACGTAACCCCGGTTTGCGCTCCGTCGTTAACCATGGGCGGGAACGCCTTACGCCGTCCGGCGGACTTGGCGCATCATGCCTTGATCCACCTGCGTCCCAGCGAGCTGGAGGAACCGCGTCCTGACTGGGCGGCCTGGTTCAAGGCCCGTGGACTGACGAGCATCGACGCCCAGTCAGGGCCGCGCTTTGATCAGACCGCCTTGGCCATTGAGGCCGCCGCACACGGACAGGGCGTGGCCTTGGCGCCGTTTGCTTTTGTGGCCGGGGATCTGGCGTCCGGTCGCCTGGTGGCGCCTTTCGCCGACGGCGCGCTGAGCACGGCGCTGGCTTATTACGTTCTGATCAAGCGCAGCGGCGCGTCAACGCCCGCCAGAGCCTTCGCCGCCTGGCTCAAGGAAGAGGCGAAAGCCGCCGCAGACGCGAGCGTCGATGATCTGTGAGGCGATGTTCGATTTATCGCCTAAGATATATTATGCGAAGGCCGACCAAGTTCGTTTCCGTTGCAACACGAGCTCAAGCCCAAGCTGCGCAGCCATTCAAACAGCGCAGCAGCTTGGGTTTGGGCGGGCTCCATTCGACACGTATGCCCTTGATCATTCCCATCTAATCCTGCTGAAGCTACTACAGCTACGGTTGGTTGTGTGTTTTTGCGTATGAGTTTGATCCCAGCATCCTTGCGCGGTCCGGTATGCACCGATGCGCTCGGACTACCTCGCTATGCTGCAACGATATGGCTTGATTTTCTCAACGCCCACCAGGCCATCGCAACGCGCGAAAAACATGCCTTAGCTATATCCCAGCTCTATCATGATGCCGAACGCCTGATCCCGCCAGTCGACCTCGATCAAGCGCTGGTTGCTGCGGATCTTAGCGCTATCCAACGCGTACTCTCGTCTGCCTTGATAGGTCATCAGTCTCGAGCGGTACCGGAGAAGCGATGGGCGCTCCAAAGGCGCTTCGTGTTCGGTGTCCTGAGCATGATTAACGGGGCCGATCCTCGAGATCTATCGAAGGACCTGCAGCGTCTTCAGCGCTCCTATTCGCAGCTACGCGCCCAGCCAAAAGCAGCGACCGCATCGCTCCAAGTAAAATCCTTGCCTGCCATTGTCTTGGAAGATGTGTTTGACATAGTGAATCCCGACAGCGAGAGAAATCCGTTTCGCACCGAGACAAATCGGTGGCGGAACTATGCCATAGCCCTAATGCTATTCCAGCTTGGCTTGCGTCGCAGTGAATTGCTTCTTCTTACACCCGATAGCCTTCAGAATGAGTTCGATTTTCGCACGGGGGAACAGGTCTTTTGGGTCAGTATTCGCCCGCCAGAGTACGAAGATCGGCGATCCAGTTCACCACAACTGAAGAACCATTGGGCAAGCCGCGACCTGCCGCTGTCGAGAGCACTTACAGCCGCGATTGACAACTATATCGTTCATTATCGCGGTGACCCGGCGCACGGGTACCTATTCTCTTCGCAGGAAGGGGCTCCGATATCCAAGCAGTCTCTCAATGAGATATTCCTGAAGATCAAACGGAGTCTTTCTGCTCAGGCGCGCAATGCCTTGGCCGCGCGAGCTAATGACCAACTCTCGCCCCACTCGCTTCGACACACAGCAGCTGTAGTCAGGTATCAACGATTTTCGGATAGCGGGATGGAGTTTGAGGAAATAGGGCGCAGGATTCGCCCCTTTATGGGGTGGGCTCCAGGTTCAGAAATGCCATTTCACTATGCTCGCGCATTCTTCGAGCCACGCTACGCAAAGATGTGGAACGAAAGTTTCGATGACACTCTGGCAGCGTTGCGAAGCGGAGTGTGGAGCTAGTGGTGCAGTATTCACTTTTTCCGCTCGATCAACAGCCCCCTCCCCTCCCTGCTTTGCCGGCCATGCCGCCCCTGGTCAGGTACAGGGATCGTTACGGCCGCAAAGATGTGACGCTTAAGCAGCCCGCTCTGAGCGAGTGGTCACTGCACATTAATGGAGGTATTAGAAACCTCAGATTGAGCTTTGATCACCCATGGATCGATCAGTTTATCCGGGCGCATTTAGCTGACAGGTTAACTGAAGGTTCGGTTGCAACCGTAATGAACTACGGTCATCGCTATATAGCTTTGCGCGATGAAGGAAAGCTTCACGCGATAGTGTTTGCGATTGCGACTTCGACCCCTAACGAGTTTCAAAAACTCTGGATCGACCAGTTCCGAGATCAACTATCTAGGCATGACGCTGTTGCGATAAGATCTGCGATACGTTTCGCGTGTGCTTGGGAAATTGGACGTTGGCATCCCGCCGATTTGGATTTTGTTCGCGCGCTTCCTGGACACGATCTAGATAAATATGCGGGCGTGCGAGACGCCTCGAGTTTTCTTCCCACCGCTTCGCAAAGCCAGATAGTAGAATTTATCGACCAAACGGTTCGTAACCTAGACAATGCGGACTCAGATCGAATTCGGGTTGCGGCCATTTTGGCCCTGTCATTCCAGTTCGGTCTTCGGCGCACTCAAATTGCATCGCTCGAGATGTCTGACTTTACTTTTCACAGCGACGACGCGTTGCATATACGTGTCGAGCTGCTGAAGCAGCGCGGTCAGAAAGTCGGTAGGTTGGTGACGCGGCGAATGCAGCCGAGTTGGGTACCGATCCTCCGGCGATGGATTGCCTGCCGTCCGGCTGATGAGGCCAAGTTCTTTGGCGTAGCACCAGAGCGAATCGGCACTTTGATCGCCGACGCATTGCTGGAAATCACAGGGACCAGCTACTCAAGCCAATCCCTTCGGCACACCAGCGCTCAACGCCTTGTCGACGCTGGGATTTCACACGAGTCGCTGAGCGATTTTCTTGGGCATACAGATACGACAGCCGCCCAAGTGTATTTTGCAGCGTCTCAGAACCAGGCCAAACTGGTGAATATGGCGTTGGGCTATTCGCCCACATATCGAGGCGTCGCTGCTGCGGCCCGTGGCGACATGATTTCGGCCGCACAGCTTCTCTCAAGGCCACTTGATCAGCAGGTTTCAGGGATGCCTCATGGCGTCCCGATTTCGGGGATCGGCGCCTGCCAAGCAGGGCAATCGTCATGCCAGAGGAACCCAGTCCTAGCTTGCTATACCTGCCACAAGTTTCTCCCTGTGGCTGAGCCCGAAGTGCACGCAACATTGCTGGTCGAAATGCGGGATGTCGTGCGCTCATTTGACCAACCACAACTTATCGATCGCGTTAGTCCGGCGATGATGCAACTCCGTGTCACGCTCGAAGCCATAGAAGAGGTCGTCGGGATGGCGAGTGCTAATGCATCACATGCCGTCTGAACTGGACTCTTTCATCCTTCGCGCGCAGCAGATTGCAATCGATCATCAGTTGGACTGGGAGGTTCCATACGATCTGGAGGACGGGCGCATCCCTCGCGAGAGCTGGTGGGACTTGCGCGCTGCGGCGAAGCATGGCGCTGGAGAGCGCGCATTCCTCTCGACATTCGGAACTCTCGGGTCGGGTGCGGCGGCGCTCCAAACGCTGTCTGGTGAGGTTATGCCTGCCGTCATGGGACGTGATTGGATCGAACTCTACAAGGCGCTTTTGCTGCACGATCTTTTCGTAAAGCGAAACAAGCCCCGCAACGGGATCTCTAACCTAGGCAACCCCTTCCGCCTTCTTGCTGGCTGCGTAGGGTCAGCATCGCCCTCGCAAATAACCTCCGATCAGGTGCGTTTGGCCTACAATGTTGGGCTCATGGCGAGCACTTCGGGGCAGTGGGCTCGCTTGTTAAAGGGGATGATATCGGGCTGGTTTGATGCTTTTCAGTTAGCCGAACGCCGACCTCTGGCCCAATATTGTTCCGCCTATCCGGATAAGGCGCTCGTTCAAGAACAGGAGGCCAAGCTCGTTCAGGTGGCGCGGCGTCAGATTGACACGAAGAGGCCTGACTCCCTTAGATCAAAACTAAGCATTCGTCATTTTGAGGACAAACTTCCTGAACAGGAAGATTTGGCGGAACTAGTTCGGATTGTGTTCAGCGAAACTCCGCGCACCACTTCAGATTTCATTCGATTCCATCAAGCAAGGTTACTTATTGTAACTGGATTTAGAGTTGGAGAGTTAATTCTCCTGCCCGAAAAAACACTCGTGAACAGGAATGACACCCCGCCCCATCCGCGCATATACGGCCCACCGGAGCCAGGGACCGGCTTGCTTCATTTTGCTGAGAAGCAGCATCAGGATGGACCGGGACAAGAATTCGTCGAAGCTCTGCATCACGCGCCGAGCCTGCTCGCTCCTATTGTGCGAGAATCTGTAGCAGCCGTCCTTCGCGCAACGGCGCCACAAAGGCTCATGTTGCAGCGCCAACACGCCGAACAACGGCTTTTTGTCGGACTGTCTAACGACGATCTTCTCCCGTGGGCTGAAGCTTATCGCCGAATGTCTGGTATTATGCAGACGTCCCAGGAGCCTATCCCAGCAGACCTGCGCTCAAAATATCGCTCCAACTATGATCCCGCAATTTTGAACGAAATGCGCGATCATCAAGACCACCACGTTCACCAGAGCGGAGAACACAAGCAGGTCCGGGAATATTTCCGTCGCATGGAAGCTGCGTTGCAAAGACCGATTCTCCGACGCAGCCGAGGAGAACTATTTAGTTTCGCTCTGAGGGAGAGGAATGACGGACGAGGTGTTTATATTCGCGCAGGCGACATGGAAGTTTACGCACGCGATCATCTTCAACTTAAATTGCCAGACGAGAGGGTAGTGCAGTTCGGCGAGAAAGATCTGCGTAGCGACGCTTTCCTTTTTCTGCTCCCTGGAAAGATCATCGCGGAAGAAAAGTACGATGCGATTGTCGATATCGACCGGTATTTTTCGGTCAAAAGGGCAGACAAAGCAGACCTAGAGCTACAGTTGGGCGGGAAGAATCCGGGCCTCATATTCAAAAAGTACGGCAAGAGCGAGCAGGCTAGATCGTTCTCAGTAAACCCTCATTCGTTGCGACATTTTCAGACCACTGAAATGTTCAAGTTGGGCGTGGCTGACACCATCATTACGAAGCGCTTCAATCGCACTTCGGTGGCTCAGAGCTACACTTATGACCATCGGTCTGTATCTGAACGCCTCGAGGAGATGGAGCCGGGACAGTCACGTCTGGCGGACGAAATGTTAGGCCCGAAAGCGCGCAAGGCATTCGATCTGATACGCAGTAGAAAGATCCAGGGCCCTGTCGTTAAGCGGTTTCTGGAGCTTCAAACCATCATGGGCGATGAAGCGGCATTTGAATACCTTAATGCTGAAGCTGGATCTCTACATATTACACCTTACGGATTTTGCCTTAATAGCTTCGCTGCCAGTCCGTGTTTGAAGCATCTCGAGTGTTTCAATAGCTGCTCGCACTTGGTTCGGACCGATGCGGCAGCGGAACAGGACAACTTGCAGACGTTGAAGCGCCGATTTGAGGTGCATATCGATAGGCTGAGGCAAACTGAGAGCCGCGCCCCTCATTTTCAAACACAGATGCAGCATGCGGAATCACGGCTCGCTGGAGTGAATGCGGCGTTGGACGCAGCTCCTGGCGAGAAGGTATTCCCTAGCTCTAACAGTCGCTATTTGCCACCTGAATGAATAAGCCCCCACATCCAAAGCAGGTTGAGCTGGCCCGCATTCTCGAAGAGATGATTCTGCTCGACGAGACCATCACCTTCAACGCGGTGTCGCGTAAGGCCCAAAGTCACTTCCCCTTTGCGTCATCGCTTTCGAGGCCTTCAATGCTGAAGAATGCCGTTGAAGAAGCCCGGCGTCGGCAGAATGCGGTGAGGGTTCACGCCTCAAAGCTAAGCAAGTCTGGACCACTTGTAACCGCGGCAAGATTGAGCGCCGCCGAGGCCCGTGTCCGGGACTTGGAGGATCAGAACAAGTTGCTCATTGCCGGGCTTCGGGCATCATTGCTCGCCATCGGTCGCCTCGGGGGAGCCGCCGCATGGCAGGAGCACTTCCCTGTCTATAGCGAAGCCTTCAAGCAGCTACGCGAGTTGGGCGGAGTTCCGTCTGCCGAAGTTGCTCAACTTCCGTCGGCCATATCGTCAGATTGGGGCTGCAACAGAACCCAGGCTTCGACGCCCAAGCCGTCTGCCAAAGCGCCAATGCTGTCGATCGACAAATTGCGCTCTGATCGCTCGACAGAGCCCACATAGGTTCTGTGGAGGTTCGACGCCGCGCCCAAGTCTTCCTGGCTTAGCTGCTTGGCGCGACGCAAGCGGCGCACGTTAGCCGCTACGATATTGCGAAGCCCCTCTCCTCTCCCCTCTGACATGAGCGGGAACGTCGATGGATGATGACTTTACGTCGACAGACGTTAAGTAGCATTCCATGGTCCTCACTGATGCTCCGGGTTCTGAAGCCGACACCTCCCCAGCCTGGACGGTTCTGGTGGCCAATTCGGCCTGTGGTGAATTGTCTGCGATGGCGCGTAATGAGGGTATCTCGCTGCCCCAGTACGTTGCGGACCTAGTCTCGATGCGCGCCGCAGTCGAGCTAGTCGCACCATCCCCAACATGGTTGGCCATCCCGATCGATGTGGCCGCCATACAATTCACGCCATCGCCCGAGCTAGCTGAACGGATCGAAGCGCTCAGCCAAATCACCGGCCAGCATCATGACGTCATAGTTAGTAATCTCGCTAGCGGAGGTCCTCCCATGCCGCCGCCCCAACTACCACTAGGCTATTTGCGTACGGATCCAGGGCGCGGACGGATATTCGGTATGTATTTCGAGATTGCAGGATTCCAGTACTCGCTGATGCGCCATTTGGGGGGCGATGCGTTTCGCAATAGCCAGGCGTTGGATGCTGCATTTCTGGCGTTGGCTTCGCAGGCCGCGAGCACGGGTAAATTCATGAACGAGCCGATCTCCGAGGCCGCACGGCAGTTTGCTACCAAAGTCGTCATGATCGCCAATCGGCGGAGCGTTTCCCCTAGGGATGTAACGATGGCGGGTCGAAGCAAGGCAACGACCGGGCGCCGGGCCTCAACGGCATCCGAGACTGAAGGGGCTTCAAAAGCCGATCAGAACAGCGTTCCTAGACGCGCCGGTTCGAAACCTGCACATCAACCACGCGGAGGTGATCCTTTTGCAGCTTTCAGCGAGTGGCATGAAGATATCGACACCGAAGCATATAAGAACCTGTAATGACGCCGGTTCACGACGTTCAGCTTCACATGGCCGCGCGAATGAACGCAGCTCTTGCCTCAGAAGATCCAAGCGCCGCACTGCTGTGTTTTATCGAGGACTTAGAGGAGTTTGGGTTGCTGGGGGATGTAGCGAAAGCAGCAGGGTTGACGCCACAGAGAGTTATAGGACTCCTCTCCGGCAAGCGAAGTCCACCATTCGTTACAGTCGTTACTCTATGGAAAGCGGCTGGGCTTCGGATCACGTTCAAAGCTGCACCAACAAGAGAAGGTTGATACTTCCGTAAATAAGGTAGCCGACGCACTCGCCTGTCAGGGATTGGCGTCCTAGCATCGTTAATAACCGCTGCCAGAAATGATCTGCGGATGATTCGACCAGGGCTTAAGGCACAGCCAAGCCGTCTGGATTTGGATTTCAGCGCGGTTGAAGACTGGAACGGGCTGTGCTGGGGCCTTGCCCAGCCCGAGGTTGTTCATGCGTAGGTATCGAACAAGATAAGTCGGCTCCAAAGCGAACCTTATAACAGATTGCCATGGTTGCCTGACACCGTTAGCTACGCCCTGATGTCTCGGTCGATAATCAGATTGGCGAGAATTTTTGCGGCGCTGACCTTGGTCATCGCCGTCTTCGCCGTGATTCCGGCGACCGATGCCGCAGCCTGCGCCCCCGAGATCCCCGCTCTCGAGCAGGTGCTCGATGCTCATCCCGGCGATACGCATGACGGCCAGGGCACCGAACCTGGGGCCTGCGCACACGGCCATTGCCACCATACGGCCAGCGAGCGTCACGCCATCCCTGAAGTCGACGTGACGGCGCCGCATGCGCCTGCCCCGCGCTTGATCCCCGGCGACGACACGACCGTGTCCTTCGCCCCCAACGGCCTCAAGCGCCCTCCCAGAGCCTGATCAGAAGACTGCGCCTTCGCGCGCCCTCCTTCTGAATCAATTCTGGAAGTCCAAACATGTCTCCGACAATTCGTCGTCGGCCGCGCCTCGCGGCCGGCTGCTCGCTGGTCGTGCTCGCCGCCCTTGCGGCCGGGCCGGCCTGGGCCGAGCCTGCGCCCGCCTATGCCGAACTCCTTGCCCGCCTGGATCAGACGCCGGCCGCATCCGAAGCGGTCGCCCTGGTCGACGCCGCCGAGGCCCGTGTTCGACAGGCCCGCGTTCGGCCCAATCCCAATCTTTCCCTCACCGCCGAGAATGTCGGCGGCTCTGGTCCCTACTCTGGTTTCGGCGCGGCTGATCTCAGCCTCTCCTTCAGCCAGGATCTCGAACTGTGGGGGCGCAGGCCGGCGCGAGTGAACGTCGCCCGGGCCGAAGCAGGATCAGCGGCTCTTCGTCGCGACCTGACCCTCATTGACGCCGGCGGCCGACTGGCCCTGACCTACGCCGAGGCCGAAGCGGCCCAGCGCCGGACCCAACTGGCCGAGGAAGGTCTTTCCCTGGCCCTGGCGGACGCGCGCGCCGCCCTGGCCCTTGTCGAGGAAGGACGCGAGCCTCTCCTGCGCGGGGTCCAGGCCGAGAGCGAAGCCGCCGCCGCCCGGGCCCGCCTGGACGAAGCCCAGGCCGAACGCCAGGCCGCCCTCGCCCGACTGACTGCTGTCGCCATGCTGCCCGCTCCGGCCACCTCGATCGAGGCCAGCCTGCTCGACGCCGCAGTCAGCGTCCAACCGACTCCGGTCGACAGCGCCCCGACGGTTCGGGTGGCGGAATCGGAGGCCACGGCCGCCGAGCGCCGCATCGAGGTCGAGCGCATCAACGGCCGACCAGACGTCACCGCCAGCGTCGGCGTGACCCGGTACGGCCTGGAGGACGAGACCGCCTTGACCGTCGGCCTCAGCCTACCCCTGCCCCTGTTTAACAGGAACCGCGGCAATATTGATGCGGCCCGAGCCGAGTTCCGCGCCGCCGAGGCCCGCGTCCTCCAGGCGCGGCAGGACGCCAATGCAGACCGGTCGGCCGCGACGGCCCGCCTCGCCTCTTCCGGGAGCCGTGTCTCGGCGGCCGACGCAGGGGTGAAGGCGGCCGAAGAAGCCTACCGCCTGTCGCGGCTCGGCGCAGACGCCGGACGCATCTCCCAGCTCGAATTGCGCGTCAGCCGCACCGCCCTGATCAACGCCCGCTCCGCCGCCGTCGACGCTCGCCTCTCGCGCGTCCGCGCCGAAATCGATTTGGCGCGCCTGGAAGGCCGCGCCCCGTTCCAAGGAAACTCCTGATGCGCCTCAAGACATCCAACAAGACCCTGTTGATCGGCGGCGTCGCCGCCCTGGTCCTTCTGGGCGGCGGCGGGCTCTATATGACCCTGCAGAAGCCGACGGCGACGCAGGCGGAAAAAGCCGCTCCGCCGAAGGCCGCGGACCAGGCCGAGGGCGAAGCGGGCCACGCCAACGAAGGCGAGACCCCGGAAGGCGTGGTCGAGCTCAGCGCCGAACAGCTCAAGGCGGCCGGCATCTCCGTCGTGGCGGTGTCCCGCGGCGGCGGCGGCGAGACGCGCCTGTCCGGCCGGGTCGAGGCCATGACGGACGCGCGCGCCGCGGTCGGCGCCGTGGTCGGCGGCACCGTCGAGCGGGTGCTGGTGGCGCCCGGTCAGGCGGTCCGCGCGGGCCAGCCCCTGGCCAGCCTCGTCAGCGACGAAGGCGCCGCCCCGCGCGCCGATATCGACGCCGCCTCGGCGGCGGCGACGGC
>OFTY01000792.1_pt1 | contig 18361 bp, 10 predicted proteins | sample 1775061 | NCBI WGS metagenome assembly OFTY01 (sample SAMN08195773, study PRJEB24354) | sludge metagenome | isolation source: sludge from phenol fed wastewater aerobic bioreactor B | place: India: Nagpur | collected 2016-09-16 | reverse complement strand
CCGGGGCCCCTATGGCGCGGCGGGCGGGTGGAGGAAAGTCCGCAGGATGGCCCGCACGGATGCGGGCCAGTTTTTCGGTGCGCCCGGCAGGGCGCACCTGCTTGGAGGTGGAAGTCCTCTACTGGCCCGGCAAGGGGAACAGTTAGCGGAAGGCAAGGGCGTTTCGGGTGACTGGGCGTCTGGAGGAAGCCGGAAGCAAAGCGCTGGCCTGACGAACAGGAAGCGGATAGAGGCGGCACGTTGGGGTGAGGCAGCCGAAAAGGCCAAAGCCCGGTACTTGCACGGACGACGTGACGTAGATCCGACAGGCATAAGCGTGAAGGCGGGTGCGTCATACCCGGGGAGATCTCGCCTCGTGGATGAAAGTCCGACGCAGCGATGCGGAGCGAGAAGTCAGCAGAGGTCGTAGTAGCCGGCAACGGTGAAGGGCCGAACACGAGAGACCGCGATTAGGGCCATCGACCTCGATGAGCGTCGCAGAAGCACAAGCCCGCGAGAGTGGGGCCGGGAGCCGAGAGCAGGGGCAGCACCCCGAGGGCAGGCTGGACGGTGCCGAGGCGCACACGGCGGCGGTGGAGCAAACGAAAGCGGAGGGACTGCGGCTGATGGAGGCCGTGGTCGAACGCAGCAACCTGTGGTCGGCGTACCAGAAAGTGGTTCGCAACGGCGGTGCCGCGGGGGCCGATGGCCTGCCGGTATCCGCGTTGAAGGACTGGCTGAAGGCACACTGGCCCACGGTGAAAGCGGCCTTGCTGGAAGGGAGTTACCAGCCGTCGGCGATACGCGCGGTGGACATCCCCAAGCCTTCGGGCGGGGTGCGGACACTGGGCATCCCGACGGTGCTGGATCGGTTGATCCAGCAAGCGCTGCTGCAAGTCCTGCAACCGATCGTCGAGGCGACGTTCTCCGCATCGAGCTACGGCTTCCGCCCGGGGCGCAATGCGCACCAGGCGATCCGCGCGGCACGGCAATACGTACAGGAAGGTCGTCCGTGGGTCGTGGACATCGACTTGGAGAAGTTCTTCGACCGGATCAACCACGACATCCTGATGTCGCGGCTGGCCCGGCACGTGGACGACGAGCGGGTGCTCAAGCTGATCCGCCGGTATCTGGAAGCGGGCCTGATGCGCGACGGAGTGGAAGAGGCACGGAGCATGGGCACGCCACAAGGCGGCCCGCTGTCGCCGCTGCTTTCCAACCTCCTGCTCACGGACTGGGATCGTGAACTGGAACGGCGGGGCCATGCGTTCTGCCGCTATGCGGACGACTGCAACATCTACGTCGGTAGCGAAGTGGCGGGACGCCACCTGCTGGCGAGCATGACGGCTTTCCTCGAAAGGAAGCTGAAGCTGCGCGTCAACCTCGGCAAGAGCGCCTGCGCCCGCGTGCAGGAACGCAAGTTCCTCGGTTATACCCTTCGCAAGGTGGGCGCGAGGGTGCATCTGCGGTTCGCTCGGCAGAGCGAGCAACGGCTGCGCGATCGCATCCGCGCGTTGCTGCGCAGAGGGCGCGGGCGCAGTCTGGCCCACACCATTGCGACACTGAATCCGGTGTTGCGGGGCTGGGCGGGATACTTCCGCCTGAGCCTGAGCCAGAGCGCATGGAAGGACTTGGATGGATGGTTACGTCGTCGCTTGCGATGTCTGATCTGGCGACACGCCAGGACGCGGAGGCGGCGTACCGAACTGCTGCGCAAACGCGGGCTCTCGGCGGAACGGGCCTGGCGCTCGGGCCACAACGGCCAAGGGCCGTGGTGGAATGCGGGAGCCAGTCACATGAACCAAGCGTTCCCGAAAGCCTACTTCGATGCACGCGGTCTGGTCAGCCTGACCGACTACGTGCGTACCCTCACTTGTCGCTCGTGAACCGCCGTATGCGGAACCGCACGTACGGTGGTGTGGGAGGGGCTGGCAACAGCCCCTACCCGATCCGGGACAGGAGTCCCGTCGAAAAACCCCGTAACCCGCTCGCGCACCCGCAGGGCAGGATGCTCGGAGGGCGCGCCATCGGGGTGCCGTTTCTCTTTGGTGACTTTCTCTTTGGGCAAGCAAAGAGAAAGTCACTCGGGCCGCGGCAGCGGCTCGAAACCACTTTGTTCCTTGCGAAATCGTGAAACAGAAAATCTGCTTCACCATCGCGCATGTGAAAACGTGCGCGTCTCAACCGATACGCGTCCCATCACCCGGATCAAAGAAATGCAGCCGCTGCGCGGCAACCCCCAACTTCACGAGTTCGCCCGGAGCGCAGCCAACCCCGGGCGGCGTGCGCGCGACCAGCGCCAATTCCCCGTGACTCAAGTTGAGGAAGACCTCGTTCCCGATCGGCTCCAGTACTTCCAGCCGCGCTTCCAACGCGACCTCGCGATTGCCGGCCGCGAGCAGCCGCAAATCTTCCGGGCGCAACCCGAGGACCACCTCGCGATCGCGCCAGCCATCGAGCGCATCCATCTGCGGCGGCGCGCCGAGCCGTATCGTGCCGCCGGCCGTAGCCAATGCGAGGCCATCGTTGACGTGCAGCGTGCCGCGCAGCAGGTTCATCGCGGGGCTGCCGAGGAAGCCGGCCACGAACAGGTTGGCGGGACGCTCGTAGAGGTTCATCGGCGTATCGATCTGCTGGATCACGCCGTGGTCGAACACCACGATGCGCTGGCCCAGCGTCATCGCCTCGACCTGGTCGTGGGTGACGTAGACCGTGGTGGTGCCGAAGCGGCGGTGCAGGCGGGCGATCTCCACGCGCATCGACAGGCGCAGCCGTGCGTCGAGGTTGGACAGCGGTTCGTCGAGCAGGAACACCGCGGGCTGGCGCACCATCGCGCGGCCCAGTGCCACGCGCTGGCGCTGGCCGCCGGACAGCGCGGCGGGGCGCGCGTGCAGCCGCGGCTCCAGTTCCAGCAGGCGGGCCACCTCATTCACGCGTTGCGCGATCTCCGCCTTGGGCGTGCCGCGCAGGCGCAGGCCGAAGCCGAGGTTCTCGGCCACCGTCATGTGCGGGTAGAGCGCGTAGTTCTGGAACACCATCGCGATGTCGCGGTCCTTCGGCGCCACCTCGTTCACCACGCGGCCGCCGATGCGCAGGGTGCCGGCGTCGATGCTTTCCAGCCCCGCGATCATGCGCAGCAGGGTGGTCTTGCCGCAGCCGGAGGGGCCGACCAGCACCAGCAGTTCGCCGTCGCCGATGTCGAAGCTGGCGCCGGCGACGGCGACGTGGCCGTTCGGGTAGACCTTGCGCAACTGGTCGAGACTGACGGTGGTCATCGGCGTGGCGTGCTCCCGGGTGGCGGTCGTGGCGCGGCGGCTGCGGAAAAGAGCGTGCATCCTGCGGCGGCGTTCGGCTATTCTCGGCGTGTAAACGATTACATCAAGCCGCAGTGCGGCATTCGGGAGCTCGCGCAACCATGACCCGACACTACCGCTTTCCGGACGGCTTCCTCTGGGGCGCGGCCACGTCCGCCTACCAGATCGAGGGTTCGCCGCTGGCGGACGGCGCCGGCCCCAGCATCTGGCAGCGCTTCGCGCACACGCCGGGGATGATGGCGAACGGCGACCACGGCGACGTGGCCTGCGACCATTACCGCCGCTACAAGGACGACGTGCGGCTGATGCGCGCGCTGGGCCTCCGGAGCTACCGCTTCAGCGTGAACTGGTCGCGCGTGCTGCCCGAGGGCACCGGGCGGATCAATGCGAAAGGGTTGGACTTCTATTCGCGGCTGGTCGACGAGCTGCTGGAACACGGCATCGCGCCGAACGTCACGCTGTTCCACTGGGACCTACCCGCCGCGCTGGACGACCGTGGCGGCTGGCTCAACCGCGACAGCGCGCACTGGTTCGCCGAGTACGCGGAGACGATGTTCAAGGCGCTGGACGACCGCGTGCCGCAATGGACCACGCTCAACGAACCGTGGGTGGTGGTGGACGGCGGCTATCTGCGCGGCGCGCTGGCGCCGGGCCACCGCAACCTGTACGAGGCGCCGATCGCGGCGCACAACCTGATGCGCGCCAGCGGCGCGGGCATCCAGGCCTACCGCGCGCACGGCAAGCATCGGATCGGCGTGGTGTTCAACATCGAGCCCAAGTACCCGGCTTCCGACAGCGCGGAGGATCTCGCCGCCACGCGCCGCGCGCACGCCTACATGAACCAGCAGTTCGCCGACCCCGCGCTGCTCGGCAGCTACCCGCCCGAGCTGCGCGAGGTGTACGGCGAAGCGTGGCCGGATTTCCCCGCGGACGATTTCCGCCTCACGCAGCAGCCGGTGGATTTCGTCGGCCTCAACTACTACACGCGCGCAGTGGTGCGGCACGACGAGGCCGCGCTGCCGCTGCGCGCCGCGTCCGTGCCCCAGCCGCATCGCACCCATACCGAAACCGGCTGGGAGGTGTACGAGCAGGGCCTTACCGACACGCTGACCGGCTTCCGCCAGCGCTACGGCGACATCCCGCTCTACATCACCGAGAACGGCGCCGCCTTCTACGATCCGCCGGTGGTCGAGGGCGACGTGCTGCAGGATCCGCTGCGCACGGACTACCTGCGCCGGCACCTCAAGGCCGCGCACGCGGCGATCGCGGCGGGCGTGAACCTCAAGGGCTATTACGCCTGGTCGCTGCTGGACAACCTGGAGTGGTCGCTGGGCTATGCCAAGCGCTTCGGGCTGTACCACGTCGATTTCGCCACCCAGCGGCGCACGCCCAAGGCCAGCGCGAAGCTCTACGCGCAGGTGATCGCGAGCCACGGCGAGGCGCTGGGCGAGCCATGAACCGTCGAACGATGCGCACGGAGGAGACGAGCCGATGAAAACGAAACCGAAGCCGTGGCGCGCCCTGCTGGGCCTGCTGGCCGCGTGCCTGCTCGCCGCGGGAGCCGCGCCGGCCGCGCCCGCGGACAGCGACACGGTGCGGATCCAGGTCGACGCGAAGGCGGCGGGCACGCCGTTCCCGCATTTCTGGGAGCAGATGTTCGGCTCCGGCCGCGCCACGCTGTCGCTGCGCGACGACTACCGCAAGGACCTGGCCGAGGTGAAGCAGGCAACCGGCTTCGGCTACGTGCGCTTCCACGGCATCCTCGACGACGACGTGGGCCTGTTCCACCTGGGCAAGGTCGACCAGGTGTTCTACAACGCCGCCGACCAGTCGGCGGCGAGCGACCGGCCCGTCTACAACTTCTCCTACGTGGACCAGATCTACGACGGCCTGCTGGAGCGTGGCGTGCGGCCGTTCGTGGAGCTGGGCTTCATGCCGCAGGACCTCAGTTCCGACCCCAAGGCGCTGCAGGATTTCTCGTACCACCCGAACGTCGCGCCGCCGAAGGACTACGCGCTGTGGGACGGCATGATCCGCGCCTTCGCGCAGCATCTGATTGCGCGCTACGGCATCGATGAAGTGTCGAAGTGGTACTTCGAGGTGTGGAACGAGCCGAACATCGGTTTCTGGGCCGGCAACCCCAAGATGCCGACCTACTACACGCTGTACGACCACACCGCGCGCGCGCTGAAGTCGGTGAGCCCGCGCCTGCGCGTGGGCGGCCCGGCCACCGCGCAGGCCGCGGAAGTCGCCGACTTCCTCAAGCACGTGCACGCGGCGAACGTGCCGGTGGATTTCGTCAGCACCCATGTCTACGGCGACGACACCGCGGACAACGTGTTCCACAGCAGCGAAAAGATCCCGCGCAAGGACATGGTCTGCCGCGCGGTGGACAAGGTGCACCGGGAGATCCTGGCCTCGCCGTATCCGAAGCTGCCGTTCTTCATGAGCGAATTCAACGCTTCCTACGCCAACCTGCCGAACGTCACCGACACGGTGTACATGGGCCCGTGGCTCGCCAACACCATCCGCGCCTGCGCCGGCAAGGTGGATGCGATGAGCTACTGGTCGTTCTCCGACGTGTTCGAGGAGCAGGGCGTGGTGCGCACGCCGTTCTACGGCGGCTTCGGCCTGATCGCCGAGCGTGACATCCCCAAGCCGGCCTTCAACGCCTTCGCGATGCTGCACAGGCTGGGCGACGTGCGGCTGCCGGTATCGTCCGATGCCGCGCTGGCCACCCGCCGCGCCGACGGCAGCCTCGTGCTGGCGCTGTGGAATTACGCGCCGCCGGTGGGCGATACCGCCAGCTACGCCGTCGGCCAGCCGAAGGGTGAGACGCGGCACTTCGAGCTCGCCCTGTCGTCGCTGCCGGCGAACGCGAAGGCGCAGGTGTGGCGGCTGGACGAGACGCACGGCAACGTCATCGCCGCGTTCGACCGTATGGGGCGCCCGGCCTTCCCCTCGCGCGAGCAGATCCGGCAACTGCGCGCGGCCGGCCAGATGGCCGCGCCCGAGCAGCTCGCGCTGCACGACGGCAGGCTCGGCCTCGACATCCCGCCGCAGGGGCTGGTGGTGGTCGAGGTGAAGTAGCCGGCTGCCGCGGGGCGCGCTCGCCCGGGCGCGCTTCGCGGCGTCGGACGCTGTGCTGTTGCCGGCTGAACGCGCGGCAGCGGCCCTCGCACGCAAGCGCCCAAGTCCCCGTAAGATGACTGCCCGGCGTCCGCCGGTTCGCCTTCAGGGGGCATGCGGCATGGTTGGTTTTCCGTCGAGTCTCACGCGCAGTGGCGTGGTGCGGGTGTGCGCCGCGCTGGCCTTTGCGGCCTGCGCCTGGGCGACGGTGTGGCCGGAGCCGGCGCCGCTGCAGAAGCTGTTCGTGCTGGCGCTGATGCTGTGCGCCACCGGCGTGCTGCTGGGCGCCACGGCGCGGCTGGCGTTCGCGCTGCTGCTCGGCGGCGGGATGTTCCTCACGCTGCGCTTCGTCTCCGACCTCAAGCTGCGCTACCTCGACTCGGCGCTGATGCCGGCGGACTTCATCTACTACGTGCGCTCCAGCCTGCTCGACACGCTGCGCCACTACCCGCACCTGGTCCTGCTGAGCGTGGGCGCGCTGCTGCTGGCGCCGCTGCTGCTGGTGCTGGCGTGGCGGCTGGACCGGCCGCTGTTCGCGCGGCTGCGCGGCTGGCGCGCGGCGGCCTGGCGCGGCGGCGGCGTGTTGCTGTGCGCGCTGGCGTTCCGCGTGTGCATGCTGCCGACGGGGCCGTTCGCCCAGCTGCACCAGCGCAACGTGTGGGAGAAGCTCTCCGACGACGCCCAGCTCACCAACTTCTTCGTCAACCTCAACGATTCGGGCGTGAACCTGCCGGCAATGGCGGACGCGGACGCGGCGCAGCGCGCCTGGGGCGACACCGCGAACGGCCTGCCCGGCACGCGGCCGCCGCCGTACCCGGACATCGTGCAGGTGCTGGAGGAGAGCACCTTCGATCCGGCGATCTTCACCGCCTGCGACCTACCGGCCTGCCGGCTCGCGATGTTCCGGCCCGACGCGCGCACGCGCGGCCACGGCCTGCTGCGCACGCACACCTTCGGCGGCGGCACCTGGGTCAGCGAGTTCGCGGTGCACACCGGGATGCCGCAGGACATCTTCGGCCCCGGCGGCATGTACGCGCCGTTTGTGCTGGCGCCGCATGTGCGCGACACGCTGCCCAACCTGCTGCGCCGGCTGGGTTACCTCACCATCGCGGTCTATCCCACCAACGGCGGCTTCCTCAACGGCCGCGACGCCTACCGTGCCTACGGCTTCGACCACCTCTACGGCGCGGGCGAGCTGGGGCTGGACGAGTGGGAGGAGACCGACGCGCAGATGTTCGCGGCGGCCAAGCGCGTCTACGACAAGGTGAAGAAGCCGGGCCAGCCGGTGTTCGTGATGATCCTCACGATCAACCAGCACGGCCCGCACGACGACACGCCGATGGCCAAGCTGCCGCCGGCGTTCCGCAACCTGCTGCCGGATCTCAAGGGCGACGTCGCGCTGGATTTCGACACCTACCTGTGGCGCCTGCACGATTCGGACGCGGCGATGGCCGGGCTGGAACACGACTTCCTCGACCGCAGCGAGCCGACCGTGCTGGTGCACTTCGGCGACCACCAGCCGTCCTTCGACAGCCTGATCCGGCCGCTGGCGCGCACGCTGCCGCCCGCGCTGGCGCCGGAGCGCGACTTCCTCACCTACTACATGATCAAGAGCAACTTCGCCGGGCCGCCGCTGCCGAGCTACCCGATGCTCGACATCGCCTACCTGCCCACCATGGTGCTGCAGGCCGCGGGGCTGCCGGAGGATTCCTACTTCGACGCCGCCACCGAACTGCGCGAGCGCTGCCAGGGCCGCTACGACGACTGCCCGGACAAGGCGCTGCTGGCCTCCTACTACGCCTGGATCTTCGGGCGGCTGCACGAATACGAGTAGGCGCGCCGCATGCATGATCGCCACGCGCCGTATCCACGCCTGCTCGCCGCGGCCGTGCCGGCGGCGGCCGTTGCCGCGATCGCCGGCGCGCTGCTCGCCGCGCAGGCGCCCGGCTGGCTGTGGCTGCACTGGCTCGCCAAGCCGCTGGCCACGGCGCTGATCTTCGCGCTGGCGTGGCGCGCGCGGCCGGCGGTGTCGCCGCGCTACCGGCGCCTGGTGCTGGCCGGCATCGCCTGTTCGCTCGCTGGCGACGTGTTCCTGATGCTGCCGGGCGACCTGTTCGTGCCGGGCCTGGTGGCGTTCCTCGTCGGGCATGGGTGCTTCATCGCGGCCCTGCTCGGCGACAGCCGCTTCGCGGTGCCGGCGTGGCCGCTGCTCGCCTGCCTCGCGTATGGCGCGGCGAACCTGGCCCTGCTGTGGGGCGCGATCGCGGCGCCGCTGCGCGCGCCGGTGATCGTCTACGTGGCGGTGCTGTGCAGCCTCGGCGGACAGGCGCTGGCGCGGGCGTTGCGCGGCGCGGTTTCCGCGCGGCTGGCGGCGCGCGGCGCGCTGGTGTTCATGCTCAGCGACACGCTGCTGGCGTGGGACCGCTTCCGCGGCCCGCTGCCGCTGGCGAGCCTGTGGGTGCTGGCGACGTATTATCTGGCCTTGTGGTGGATCGCCCGTTCGGTGCAGCAGGCATGAATACGCAGGAACTCATCATCACCTGGGCCACGCCGGTGTTCTTCCTGCTGATCGGCATCGAGCTGCTGGTGGCGAAGCTGCGCGGGCGCGATGCCTACGCCAGCAACGACGCGATCAACAGCATCGGCCTGGGCGCGATCTCGCAGCTGGTGGCGGTATTCAGCAAGCTACTGACGATCGGCATCTACGCGTGGTGTGTGCGGCACCTCGCGCTGTTCCAACTGCCCGCCGACAGCGTGTGGGTGTGGATCGGCGCCCTGCTCGGCTACGACCTCTGCTACTACTGGCTGCACCGCATGGGCCACGAGGTGAACATCCTCTGGGCCGCGCACGTGGTGCACCACCAGAGCGAGCGCTACAACCTCTCCACCGCGTTGCGCCAGACCGGCAGCGGCGCGCTGCTGGGCTGGATCTTCTACCTGCCGCTGGCGATCCTCGGCGTGCCGGTCGAGGTGTTCGTGGTGGTGGCGCTGATCGACCTGCTGTACCAGTTCTGGGTACACACCGAGCAGATCGGCCGGCTCGGCTGGTTCGACCGCGTGTTCTGCTCGCCGTCCAACCATCGCGCCCACCACGCGGTGAACGACCGCTACCTGGACAAGAACTACGGCGGCATCCTGATCCTGTGGGACCGCCTGTTCGGCAGCTTCGTGGAAGAGGACGACGCCGACCCGCCGGTGTACGGCACGCGCTCGCCGCTGCGCAGCTGGAACCCGCTGTGGGCGAACGCCGAGGTGTACTGGCGCACCGCGCAGGACGCGTGGCACGCGCGGCGCTGGCGCGACAAATTCCTGGTCTGGATCAAGCCGCCCGGCTGGCGCCCCGCCGACGTGGCGGCGCGTTTCCCGAAACCGGACTTCACGATGCCCACCGGGCGCTACGACCCGCCGCTGGGCGCGCCGCTGAAGCTCTACGTGCTGCTGCAATTCGCGCTGCTGCTGGGCATGACCACTCAGTTCCTCGGCATGGCCGGCCACGCCGCCTTGCCCGAACTGCTGCTCTATGCGGCCTGGCAGGTGTTCGGGCTGTGCGTGCTGGGCGCGCTGATGGAAGGGCGGCGCTGGGCGTGGTGGGCGGAAGGTTTTCGCGTGCTGGCGATGGCGGCGCTGCCGCTGGTTGCGGGGCGCTGGTTTGGAGTGGCGCATTTGGACGGCCGTATCGCGTTGGCGTTTGGGTTGGTGTTTGGCACCAGTTTGTTGGTGTTGCCGTGGCTGCGTGCCGGAGCTTTCGGGTGGCTGGGTAGCTCGTCGCGCGCGTGAGGTTTTGGCCGCTGGCGGCGCCGGCGTGCCCCCTCTCCCCGACGGGGCACGCGGGGAGCGGCCATGGATGGCCGCGGCTTTGAGGAGCGAGGAGAGGGTTGGGGTGAGGGGCGGGTGCTCGCGATAACCGTTCGGTTGCGCACCTTGGCTCGCCTGCGGCGGGCTTTCGTGCGCCTGACGCAAGGAACAGAGCGATTTCGTCCACCTGCCGGCGGCCGAGTTCCTTTCTCTTTGCGTGGCCAAAGAGAAAGGAACCAAAGAGAAAGGCCACCCCGATGGCGCGCCCTCCAGGCATCCTGCCTTCCGGGTGCGCGGGCGGGTGGCGGGGTTTTTCGACGGGACTCCTGTCCCGGCGAAAAACTGGCTCGCATCCGTGCGAGCCATCCTGACGGACTTTCCTCCACCCGCCCGCCGCGCCATAGGGGCCCCGGGTAGAGCAGCGCGCTCCCAGCGCGCAGAAGCAACAGCCAGAGCAAAGCCAAGCCAAGCCGAAGCACGCGCCGCACCAACTCCCTCTCCCCCAAGCTTCGCTTGGGGGAGAGGGTCGGGGTGAGGGGGGGGCTTTGGCTTCTGCGCGCAGGAGCGCGCCGCTTTTCCCGGGGCCCCTCGACGGCGGTGAGCCGTGGACGAAAAGGCCGCGCAGCGGGCGAGCCCACGGATGGGCTCGCCTTTTCGACCGGACAGGAGTCCGGCCGAAAAGCCCGGCCACGGCTCACGGACTTTCCGTCCATGGATGGACGGAAAGCGCCGCCGCGGGGTGTCGTTTTCTCTTGGCTACTTCTCTTTTGGACAAGCAAAAGAGAAGTAGCTCGGGCGCCGGCAGGCGCTCGAAACCGCTTTGAAACTTGCGATAACGCGAAGAGCAAAAGCCCTCGCCCGCTAGCGGGCGAGGGGAGTAAAGCGCACTGGCCTCAATCCTTCCGCACTGCGGCCATCCACAGCCCGCTTCCCGCAGGGAAGAACGAGCCTCACCCCCATGACCGCCGACATAGATTCGCTATGATCCGCCGACTGCCCCCAGGAATGAGCCCATGCGCTTTCTGAGCCGAATGCTCCGCCACAAGTCCGTGGAACAGCTGCAGAGCGAGGCCGGGCAGCGCGGCGATTTCCGTCGCGTGCTGGGCCTGTGGCAGCTCACCGCGATTGGCATCGGCGGCATCATCGGCGTGGGCATCTTCGTGCTCGCCGGGCAGCAGGCGGCGATGAACGCGGGCCCCGCGGTGGCGCTGTCGTTCCTGATCGCGGGCGCGGGCAGTGCCTGCGCTGCGCTGTGCTATGCCGAGTTCGCCGGGCTGATCCCGGTCACCGGCAGCGCCTACACCTATGGCTACGCGGTGCTGGGCGAGTTCGTGGCCTGGATCATCGGCTGGGACCTGCTGCTGGAATACGCGCTGGTGGTCGCGGTGGTGGCGATCGGCTGGTCGGGCTACGTGCAGGTGCTGCTGGCCTCGGCGGGCGTGCACTTGCCGGAGTGGGCGCAGCAGAGCATGAGCGCGCAGACCATGCACTGGTACCTGCAACAGCTGTTCGGCGTGCACGGCACGGCGGTGGCGGGGCCGAGCGATGGCCACCGCTTCAACGTGATCGCGGCCGGCGTGTCGCTGGCGGTGGCGCTGCTGCTGACCGTGCGCATGGAATGGGGCGCGCGCTTCAACACCGCGATCGTGACGATCAAGGTGCTGGGCGTGCTGCTGGTGATCGGCGTGGGCGCGTTCTTCATCCATGCGGCGAACTGGCATCCGTTCATCCCGCCGCGCGCGTTCGACGCGCAGGGTGTGGGCCACTTCGGCTGGGCCGGCGTGCTCACCGGCGCCAGCGTGGTGTTCTTCGCGGTGTTCGGCTACGACACGCTGACCACCGCGGCGGAGGAGGCCAGGCATCCGCAGCGCGACCTGCCGCGCGCGGTGCTGCTGTCGCTGGCGGTGGCGATGGCGCTGTACATCGCGGTGTCGCTGGTGCTCACCGGCATCACCCACTACAGCAACCTGAGCGGCGACGCCTCGGTGTCGCAGGCGTTCGAGGCGATCGGCCTGCACTGGGTGAGCGTGGCGATCGCGGTGGCCGCGGTGGTGGGCGTCACCAGCGTGCTGTTCGCCTTCATGCTGGGCGCGGCGCGCATCTGGTTCGCGCTGGCGCGCGACGGCCTCTTGCCCACGTGGTTCGCCAGGGTCAGCCCGCGTTTCGGCACGCCGGCGCGGCCCACCGTGATCCTCGGCGTGTTCACCGCGATCGTGGCGGGCCTGCTGCCGATCGGCGAGGTGGCCGAGCTGGTCAACATCGGCACGCTTTCCGCCTTCATCATCATCTGCTCGGCGGTGCTGGTGCTGCGCATCCGCAAGCCCCAGCTGCCGCGCAGCTTCCGCATGCCGTGGATCGCGCTGCTGGCGCCGCTGGGCGTGGCGTTCTCGCTGCTGCTGATCTTCGGCCTGCCGTGGCCGGATGCGCACGGCTGGCAGCGCATCGGCGGCCTGCCCGCGATCACCTTCGAGCGTTTCGTGATCTGGATGGCGCTGGGCTGCCTGATCTATTTCGGCTACGGCATGCGGCACAGCAGGCTCGAAAGCGAGCGATCGTAGGAGCGCACCCCCGGATCAAGTCCGGGGCGAGCTCTGTGCGCGAATGACAACTCGCCAAAGGCCTCATCGCACACTGGGTGCGCTCCTACATCGCATGTCGCGGAGGCAAGATGTCCATCGGTTTCTTCGTGCGGGATCTCGCGCAACGCACACTCGATACCCTGCAACCCCGCCGCCGCGCGCTCGCCGAACTGCGCGCGCAGTGGGGCCAGCCGGGCGAGAAGCACGCGCCGTTCGCCGCGCGCTGGTTCGAGCTGGATCGCGGCGATGGCGCTTGCGTGGACGACAAGACCTGGGCCGACCTGGAGTTCCCGCGCCTGTTCGCGCGGCTCGACACCACGGTGACGCCGCTGGGCAGCCAGGCGCTGTACCGGCTGCTGCACGAATACGTGGACGACCCTGCCGAGCTGGCCGCGCGCCATGCGCTGCACCGGCGCCTGCGCGACGACGCGCCGCTGCGCGAGCGCCTGCAAGCCGTGTTGTTGCGCTTGCGCGCACCGGCGCACGCGCACGTCGTCGAGGCCTTGTTCGGCGATGCGCCGGTCGCCGCGCCGCGGCGCTGGCTGCTCGGCCTGTGGGGTGCGTTGTCGCTGCTGCCGCTGGTGGGGCTGCTCATGTTCGGTTGGTCGGCGTGGTGGTGGATCGCCGCGCTCGCGATCAACATCGCGCTGATCTATCGCGGCAGCTGGCAGCAGATGCGCGAGATGGAGCGGGTGAACGGCTGCCTGCGCCTGCTCGACACGGCCGATGCGCTGGCCGCCGTGCGCGAAGGCGAACCGGCGCTGCCGCCGCTGGCATGTCTGCGCGAGGAGCGGGCCGCCCGCGATGCCGCGCGCCGCCCGCTGTGGCTGCTGCGCGCCAGCAAACGGGAGCCCGTGTCCTGGTTGATGCCGTGGCTGAACCTGTTGTGCCTGTTCGAGCTCAACGTGCACCTGTGGACGGTGGACCGCTTCTTCGCCCGGCGCGAGTGCATGCGCGAAAGCTTCGCGCAGGTGGCGCAACTCGACGCCGCGATCGCGCTGGCCTCGGCGCTGGCGATGTATCCGCGCCACTGCGCGCCCGAGCTGGCCGATACGCTGCATCTGGCCGTCGAGGACGGCTGCCATCCGCTCTTGCCCGAGGGCGTGCCCAACAGCGTCGAGCTGGATGGCCGCAGCCTGCTGGTGACCGGTTCCAACATGGCCGGCAAGACCACCTTCGTGAAGATGCTGGCGATCAACGCGATCCTCGGCCGTACCGCGGGCTTCTGCCTCGCTACGCGTGCGGTGCTGCCGCGCGTGCCGGTGCGCGCGGCGGTACAGGGCGAGCAGTCGGTGGCGAGCGGCAAGAGCCTGTACTTTGCGCAGATCGAGGCGATCCGCGGCTACCTCGCGGCCGGAGCAGGCGGCCTGATCGTGCTGGACGAACCCTTCAGCGGCACCAACACGGTGGAGCGCATCGCCATCGCCTGCGCGGTGCTGCGCGCGCTGGGCGAGCATGCGCTGGTGCTGGTCACCACCCACGACGTCGAGCTGCAGGCCCTGCTGCAGGGCCGCTACGCACTCTGCCACTTCCAGGAAGACCCGGATGCGGAAGGCTGGTTCGACTACCGCCTGCGCCCCGGTCCGGCCACCGCACGCAACGCGATCCGCCTCTTGGCGCGCGTGGGCTTTCCGCCGCAGGTGGTCGCCGAGGCGATGGCCTGCGCCGCGCCGCCGGCGTGAGCGCCGATGCGTGTCGCCCGCCTCGGGCCGCGTAGGAGCGCACCCCCGGACTTGATCCGGGGGTGCGCTCCTACAACCCACGCCATGACCTCTGGCAGGGGAGCCCACCTCGCGGCCGCTCTAGCATCGGCCTTCATGCCCGCGCTTCCGTGTCGCGCGGGCCGTTGCCTTTGGGAGAATCCATTGAAAGCCACCCGCCTCGCCTCCGCCCTCGCCGCCAGCGCCCTTGGCCTCGTCAGTTTCGCCGCCGTCGCCGATGTGCCGCCGCCGCAGGACGTGGCCTACCCGGGCACGCTGCAGATCAGCGTGGATGCCACCGATGTTGCCCATCGCGTGTTCCGCGTGCACGAGGTGGTGCCGGCCCAGCCCGGCCCGCTGACCCTGCTGTACCCGCAGTGGATTCCCGGCAACCACTCGCCCACCGGCCCGATCGACAAGTTCGCCGGCCTGGTGGTGAAGGCGAACGGCAAGGTGCTGCCGTGGGTGCGCGACCCGCTCAACGTCTACGCCTTCCACATCGACGTGCCGGCCGGCGCCGGCAGCGTGGAAGTGGACTTCCAGTTCCTCTCGCCGCAGAACCGCGGCGAGGGCCGCGTGGTGATGACGCCGGAGATGCTGAACCTGCAGTGGAACGCGAACACGCTGTACCCCGCCGGCTACTACACGCGCCAGATCAAGACCGCGGCGAGCGTGACCTTCCCCGCCGGCTGGCAGTTCGGCAGCGCGCTGGAGGTGGCGTCGCGCGACGGCGACACCGTGCACTTCAAGCCCACCACCTTCAACACCCTGGTGGATTCGCCGATCTACGCCGGCAAGTACTTCAAGCGCATCGACCTCGATCCGGGCGCGAAGACGCCGGTGCACATGGACATCGTGGCCGACGCGCCGAAGTACCTCGAGATCAAGCCCGAGCAGATCAAGCCGTTCCGCGAGCTGGTGCAGCAGATGTACAAGCTGTACGGCGCGCACCACTACGACCACTACGACTTCCTCGTCTCGCTCAGCGACAAGATGAGCGGCAACGGCCTGGAGCACCACCAGTCCAGCGAGGACGGCACCTCGGCCGACTTCTTCACCGAGTGGAAGAAGAACGCGCTGGGCCGCGACCTGTTCTCGCACGAGTTCAACCACTCCTGGGACGGCAAGTACCGCCGCGGCGCCGACCTGTGGACGCCGAACTTCAACGTGCCGATGAGCGACACGCTCTTGTGGGTGTACGAAGGCCAGACCCAGTTCTGGGGCCAGGTGATGGCCTCGCGCTCGGGCCTGTGGGACACCGAGCAGGCGCACGACATGTGGGCCTTCGTGGCCGCCACCTACGACAAGGGCCGCCCCGGCCTCGCCAGCTGGCGCAACGTGCAGGACACCACCAACGACCCCACCATCGCCCAGCGCGCGCCGCTGCCCTACCGCAACTACCAGGGCAGCGAGGACTACTACAGCGCCGGCCAGCTGATCTGGCTGGACGTGGACGGCAAGCTGCGCGAGCTCTCCGGCGGCAAGAAGAGCATCGACGACTTCGCCAGGGACTTCTTCGGCATGGACAACGGCAGCTTCGTCACCAACACCTACACCTTCGACGACGTGGTGAAGACGCTGAACGCCATCGCCCCGTACGACTGGGCGAAGTACCTGCGCGAGCGCCTCGACGGCCACGGCCCGCTCATCGGCGGCTTCGAAGCGCACGGCTGGAAGCTCGTCTACACCGACCAGCCCAGCGCCGCGGTGAAGGCCATGGAAGCGCGTCGCCACGCCGCCGACCTCACCTACTCGCTGGGCCTGTCGGTGGGCAAGGGCGGCCAGATCGCCGACGTGCTGTGGGACGGCCCCGCGTTCAAGGCCGGCCTGTCGCCCAGCATGACCATCGTCGCCGTCAACGGCCACGACTACGACGCCGACGCGCTGAAGGACGCCGTCACCGCCGCCGCGAAGGACAAGAACCAGCCCATCGAACTGCTGGTGAAGAACTTCGACGAGTACAAGACCCTCCGCCTCGACTACCACGACGGCCTGAAGTACCCCCACCTCGTCCGCGACACCAGCAAGCCCGACACCCTCACCACGCTGTTCAAGGCCCGCTGATCGCGCTTTCTCCCCGCTCCCGCTCCCGCTCGCGGACGCGGGGAAGGGCCATGGATGGCCCTGCTTTCCTCGCTCCCTAAAACCGAGCACATCCATGTGCTCTTTCCGCGTAGAGGAGCGAGGAAGAGGGGCCGGGGGAGAGGGGCTCTTCGACACTCGCGCGCAATCACCAGACGCGAGCCGCCCGTAGGTCGGGCTTCAGCCCGACGCTCTGAAAGCAAGTCGGGATGAATCCCGACCCACGAATACGTCGCACATCCTGCCCCTCTCGCTGGTAGGCTCGGAAAGAGGAAGTTTGCCGCCCATCTCCGCTATACTGCCCACCCGCCGCGGGCCGCAACGACCCGCGCGCAGTGCCGCAACACCACGCGCCCGTAGCTCAGCCGGATAGAGTAGTGGCTTCCGAAGCCATTGGTCGGGGGTTCGAATCCCTCCGGGCGCGCCATCAAGTCGTCGCATCCGCACACGTGGACAAATCACCATAAAGTGTCACTTTTGACGCTTTATGCTGCCTCGGGCTGTGACACGAATTGCTGCTTTTTTGTTATGGCCCATCTGTTGGGTCGTGAAGTGCACGCGACTGGGTGTCGCTCATTGGTGGTGCCGCCCCGCATTTGCGCAGCAGCCTGATGAGTTCGGGCATACGTGGCAACGCCCGTCGAGCGGCCGAGCCAGGCCGATCAGCCATCGCATCCGTCGTCGGTGTGAGGGTGGATAGGCGCAGGAGCCGGCTGCTATGGGATCAGGCGATGGTGACCGTAACGGTTGTGATCCGTTGAGGCGACCAACCGAAGATCCGCTCTTCGGAAAAACGCTTCTTCAAGCCCAATCTCCACCGGCCCGGGGAGGCGGACTCCAAACCACTGTGTACTCGAAAGTGGTGGGATGTCGTAGACATGGATCCAACGCTGGCGTCGAAAGCTACGATGGGCCGGATGGCGTTTTCGATCGGGTTGTTGTCGATCGGGTAGCGGCTATCGTCGGCGACGCTGGCCAGCGCATGCCAGCGCTTCAAGGTTCAGTTCACCGCCTTGTCCAGGCCGGCGCTCGATCAGCAGGGCGGGTCCGCCTTTGCGCGGGGTGCGGTGGCACAGCGCCGTGGTTTCGAGATGGGAGTCGATCGGCGCCTGCATGCGCAGCAGTTGCTGCTGGCGTTCGAACCAGTCGAGGAAGGATCACAGGTCGTGGCGGCTCATGCTGCAAGGCGCGCTACCCGCGGGCATGCGCGCCTTGACGCCGGTCAGCCCGGCTTAGACAACGGCTTCCAGCAACCGCTGGCGAGGCATTGCTGCAGCGCCTTGCACATCGGCGCGAGCCCGATGCCGCGCGCCGCCAGCCAGGCTGGGTCGAACAAGGTTTCCGCGTAGCGCTCGCCGGGGTCGCACAACAGGCTCACGATGCTGCCGCACTCGCCGCGGGCGTGCATGTCGGCCGCCAGTTGCAGGCAGGCGACCAGATTGGTGCCGGAGGAACCGCCGTAGCGGCGGCCGAGCAGATCCTCCAGCAGCCATGCCGCGGCGATCGAGGCGGCGTCGGGTACCTCGATCACGTGGTCGACCACTTCGAACAGGAAGCCCGGCTCCACGCGCGGGCGGCCGATGCCTTCGATCAGGGTGGGCAGGCGCGCCACCGCGTTGCGGTCGCGCGTGCGCCAGCCCTCGGCGTAGCCGCTGCCGGCCGGTTCAGCCACGCACAGCCGGGTGTCCAGGCGGCGGTAGCGCAGATAGCGGCCGATCGTGGCCGAGGTGCCGCCGGTGCCGGCGCCGCAGACGATCCACGCCGGCACCGGCTGCGGTTCGCG
>OFTY01000791.1_pt1 | contig 18393 bp, 14 predicted proteins | sample 1775061 | NCBI WGS metagenome assembly OFTY01 (sample SAMN08195773, study PRJEB24354) | sludge metagenome | isolation source: sludge from phenol fed wastewater aerobic bioreactor B | place: India: Nagpur | collected 2016-09-16 | reverse complement strand
ATACGAGATGCTTAGCTGTGACTGGAGTTCAGACGTGTGCTCTTCCGATCTTTTGTTGCACAATAATCCATGGTTATCCGTGCATTTTTCAATAGATGATCTACATTTTCAGTGTGTGTTGGATGATAATAGATCTCAAAACTTTTGCCCTTATAAGTCTCCTTTTTTACGGCATATTGAGCAGAGGATACACCAAACCGAAACGGAATAGGATCATCGGTTTTGTACTGAAAATAATTCCTGTTTTGTTGTTTCCAGCTTTTGGTTAACTCCCCTACGCCAAGGGCCGTTTGATTGCCTGATGTGGAAATCGTCATATCAAGCATAATGAAATCATTATTGGCAGTCTTTGGTGCATCAAATGCAGTAAGTGCTGATTTGGCCCCCAACTTGTATTTATTTCTGATTGTTTCATCTTCAATTTCATTTTCCAGTACATATCCAAAATGAGGATAGTAGCGACTAATGCGCATAAAGGAACCGTTTTCAACAATGGCATTAAAAGAAGTATGACCGTTCACCGCTTTCCATTTATAAGAAATATTAAAATCAAATATTGCTTTTTGATTTGGCAGCAATGCTTTTTGAAGTGTAAGAACCTGGTACTGATCTTTGACAGTAATTATCTCATCACCATGATGAAGGGCAGCGCTATTGATGTCAAAGTCATCTGCAAAATTGACAAGGATGGTATCGATATTTGAATTGGTTTTGTTTTCGAGCGTGTATGACCCTCTTATATGGTATGCGTTTTTTTCAGGAAACAAATCCACTGCCGTAATAATGTTGGTAACGGTTGGTTGAGGATAATTCCTGTATTTACGGTATAGGGTTTCATAATTTGCCTGCGCCAACAAACTGGCTGTTTCACTTTTGGGTTTATACCCATCCAATAATTTTATTCCGAACCAAAGAGAAGCGGACACTGACACAATCAACATCATCCAGACCTGCCATCTTCTATTGCTTTTCTTTACCAGGTAGTAAATGATGAGCAGCGTTGCCAAACAACAGAAACCATAAAATATCCCTACTGCAAAATAAGAGCCATACTGGCCAAATCCATTCATATCGCTATAGTTCAAACGAATGCCGTAGAATATCTTCGCCAGAGGGTAGGTGATAAAATTTTTACCCATTGACGTTGCAAATAGAAAAACGAATAGTATTGCAACACCCAGTCCTACATATTTCCGGTTGATTATTTTTTTAATCAATAACAGAAACCCACTCATTAATATCAATGGCAGCGAGATAAAAAGAAACAGGGTGCTATATACTTTCCATTCAATGATTGGGTAGTTGTATAATAGTTGGAATGCAATTCCTTCAAAAATCAATGCAACGGTAAATAGTATTGTTACCAGGATTAATGATATCCACTTTGCAAAATAACCAGTTGAGGTATTAGCGGTGCTGTTTTCAATCAGGTTAAAACGTACAGTGTTGCTTCGCCAAAAAATATCAAACGTATAATACAACACTATTAGCAAACCCAATTCATAAAAATGCTGAATGATGGTAGCGGTCATTAGCCCTGAGCTTGCATAATGCTGCGGTATCCTGATGCCCTTTTCAATTGCTGCATATATTTCCATTCCTACCCCAAAAAGTACGTACAACAAAGCCAGCATAAAGGGGATGCTTTTTACAATATAGGTTAAATGTATTCTGGAAAAGGAAAGCAAAGCTTTCAGGTGTGCCTGGGCATGATGCTGTGTGGCTGTGCGTTTGTAGCTGAAGCCTAAATTGTTTTCGTTACTGTTTTCTTTTGATTTGGACCGGAACTTTGACTGCTTTTTTAAGAAACTAAAATTTCTGGCACTTATATAAAGCAACAAAAATGAGACAAGTACAACAATCATCCTGTTTAGGGCAAACAATCCCTTCAACGAAACCAATTGAGTATTTCTTTGTTCAACAGTCCAGGTTGATGTTTGATAAAAGTATGCGGACATTCCAAATGGATCCACAACAGCACTGATTAACCTGGATTGTTCCGATTGCGGCAGTGCCCCCGCTATTAAGGGTGAACCCGAATAAATGAGGGTGACTATATATAGCATGTACAGCAATAGTCCGCTAACGTAAATGATCAGTTTGTTTTTTGAGGTCCATCCGGCAAAGCTTAACACAGTCGTTATGAAAAGTGTGTTGATGAAAGTAAACAGGAGAACAGGTTGTATATAATAGAGCAATGAAACATGCTCTTTCCGTAAGTTGGTAGCCGATAGAGAATGGCCAAGCAAAAAGCTTCCTGTAAATAAAAGGGTAGGTAAAAAACTGATTGTTAACAATGATGCAAATCTTGCTGCAATAAATTGATTTTTCCTGATTGGAGTGCTGAAAAATATCTGCTGAAAATTATTGTCCAGCTCTTTGTTTGCATGCTGGGCTACAAAAATGGTTGAAAATAATATAGCTGATAAACTGAAGAGTGCGGTGATAAAAGAAATTTGGTAAGGCGAATTTTGATAAACACTTTCGCTTATTGTAAAATGTGCATCTTTTCCTATCACTACACCCAATGCAACTATCAATGTCAGCAATACATAGGTGCTCCATCTTTTGAAGAACCGCTTTATATCGAATAAGAATAAGGCAGTCATAATTAATTTGAATTCTGGTTAAGTATAGAGAAATATACATCTTCCAGGGTGGGGTCTATGGTCTGGAACCCAGCAGGCATCATATCGGCCAGGATATGAATATTTAGATTGCCTGTTATGAATTGTGAGGATATAACCCTGTGATCTCTTTTATAACCGTCAATCTCCTGCTTTTTTATTTGCTTTCGTCCGATACGCCCTTGAAGGCCTGCAATAAGATCATTAGGATTACCTTGTTTCAAAACAGACCCGTTATTAATGATAGCCATTTGTGAACACAAATTGCGAACATCTTCCACGAGATGCGTGGAAAGAATAATGATGATGTCTTCTCCCAGTTCACTGAGCAGACTGTTAAACCTGTTGCGCTCTTCGGGGTCAAGTCCTGCCGTGGGCTCATCTACAATAACAATCTTCGGATTGCCCAATAATGTCTGGGCAACGCCGAATCTTTGCTTCATGCCACCTGAAAAAGTATGTACTTCTTTTTTTCGATAAGCATATAGATTCACTTTTTTCAGTAGCGATACTATTTGTTCCTTTCCTTCATGGGCGCCGCTAACTCCTTTCAAAATAGCCAGGTGGTTCAGCAGGTCATATGCAGCTATTTTAGGATACACACCAAAGTCCTGTGGTAAAAATCCCAACTGTTTTTTAAGGAAGAAAGGGTCATCCACAACATTTACGTTGTTGAAAATGATCTCGCCACTATCGGCATGCTGCAGTCCAACTATAGTGCGCATGAGCGATGATTTCCCAGCACCGTTAGGCCCCAGCAATCCAAACAAACCATTGCTTATTTCCAATGAAATGTTGTTGATGGCTTTTACTCCATTGGAGTAGGTCTTGTTTAGATTTTTGATCTGTAATTTATTCATAGCAAAGCTTTTAGGCAATAGAATTCTAGGCACTCCGGCGTCCTGGCTCGTGTCTCATTTGGGTATAACAAAGATATTGTTTAAATACTGTATCTTGCAATGCATAATACTTTGTTTGGTTTATTAAGCTGTTGAATGGTCAATTTTTTTGGATGACCGGTCATCAGGGCAATTCAACTTGGTTTGTTTGGTTTCATTTTGGTACATGCAACATGGAAACATTGCCGGGAATTGGCGGAGTTTGCACTAAGGCTTCACATGAAAGAGAGATTTTCCCAAATACTTTTACAGATTGAAAAGTCTCCTTTAAAAAATATTTAAAATAAGTAACTACTAATAGTCCTAGGCATTGGTTGCCCGAATCAAATGTTGAAGGATTTGAGGGAATTTAACGTTCTTTCAGGGTATATGAGTGTGGGTATTTGTAGCCTCGTTTGGAATCGAACCTATCATTAAAAATCAGCTGATTACGGAGTTTCGCCTAAACGAAAAATATTATCAAGTGCTTATGAAGCACAGCGGCCAATTCAAAAGTCAATTGATGAAAAATGACTTTTGAATTGGCCAGAAGTATTTTGGCTTTTTTGAATTAGTGTTTTGCTCGAGTTAATTCGTAATTATTCGTGTTTTTCTTCATGATATGAATTTCACAGCTTAAAAATCAACAATCGGCAAAGTCCAATCACCACCTCGCGTTTTTTCTACTTTCATCACAATTCTTTCTCTGAGTTTATACTCGAACTCATAGACTTCAATTAGTTCTTTGTTTTTCTTACTTGGGTCATTTTCCGCATCTGGATGCTTATCTCTTCCAGGTATCATCGCGCCTATAGCTCTGTCAAAATCTGTTATATCTCGCCAAGTCCCAACATTTATATAGGTCGTATAGTACTGGCTTTCAAAATCAAGAGTGTGATATTTTTCATTTGGTTCATCAATTGGTTTTGAAAAAAATTCCCGAAATAAACCGTCTTTAAATCTAGGGTGCATACTTTCCCAGGTTGCCTTAAATTTATCTTCTTGACCATTTCGTATATACCATCTTACTACGACTATAACCATATAAGTTTTTTTGATTTAAAATCTATCTAGGTGAAAATGTTAACCTTTCTTTTGCGGCCTGTTCATAACAAGTTCGGCACGTTTCCGAGATTCCAGTATCAGCACATTGTTAATATAGTCTGCAATATTTTGCCCTTCATTTGTAAAAAACTTTGCAAATTCCTTTACGACAGCTGTCTTCGTGTTGTCTTGACTGAACCAATATTCAGCAATTTGAAATGCTCGAGTCAGTATTACCTTTGAATCTAAGTTAACATCTTCAGGGAAGTTGAGCTCTGCATTTTTGATGAAATTGTCAACCATGTATGAAATTCTCACAATAGGATGTGGATGATTTCCTGCTTTATAATAGATATTGGAATATTTTTCCATTAAAAATAGAAAATAGCTAAATATCGCGCCTGCTCCGAGTGAAAGAAGTAGGCCTAAATTTTCAGAGGTTTTCAAATCGGATGGTAATTTTTGCCAATAAGCTATTATGTGTAAAGCCTCATTCGCAGATCCAAATAAGTCAGCATCAAATTCATATAAATGCCTATCTAAAGAATACCCATCACCCTCTTTAATATATTTTGTATATAGTTCATCAACCCACTGATTACTAATAGGACTTCGCTGAATTAAGTGGGCTAATTCATGATAGTAAGTGAACTGCGTAGTGAGTTGAAATGCCAAAACGTCTAAGTCAAAGTGTTTATCAAGTTGATGGTATTCTTTTAATTCATCTTTTTCAAAAATTGACCTGTTGTCAGTGAAGAATCTGAAAAGTGTGACAATTGTTCCAAAATTTATAGCAACGATGGAGTGGTTAGCCGTTCTGGTAGCATACCCGTTAACTTTAAGATCACTCCTGATGTAAATTCTTGCGGGCTGGATGTCATATTCTCCACATTCTTCGGAGAGATTTTGCTGGCAGAACTGGAAATACTGTTCGACTACTTTATAGGGGTCATTTGAAGTATAGTCAAAGGCATCACTAATTCTATCTTTTTGATAAAGTTCCTTGATATTTTCTTGATGATTATAAGTCATTCCCTTTAGATTGTTTTGTTTTTATCAATCAAACAAAATGTACAAAATAACTGGCTAAAAAGGTCTATTTAAGCTATGACTACTAGAAGTAAATTCCGCATACCGGCAGATGAAGCAGGAATATTTCCGTTATACTGGAATTCTTGGCCTGATCCGAATTCTAATGTCATTATAAATATCAGCCTGAAGATTCGGATGAACTTCGAGCGTTACAGCCATAACGTAAGGAATTTGTTGATCTTTGCCTAAGCCAGGTGCGTCTTCTTTACAATTGACGCGGATGGGTAGTTCGGCTCCATCTAAAAATGCTGAAGCTCTTACGCCATCAAATATTTCGTGTTGGACAGTCCCCCTGTTAACTGTATCATTATCGTAAAACTTTCTGGATATGCTCAGCAATGTTTCGTGTGATTTATTAGGAAAATCAAACCAAAGCTTAGCCTGACGGTAAGTTTGATTTAGTGAATTGACTGGTGAAAACCAAGCTAGAGTTACTGTAAGGCTTCTCCACAGAGTTGAACCACTTATTGCAACAGGGAGCGGAAGGTTAAACAAATGGCCTTGTTCTGCTGTTAACGACCCGGTGCCGAGTAGTGTTACTCTTTTTTCGGTGCACTCAAAAATACGTTCTGGAGTTATGTTTCCATATCCCAAAAATCGAGTAATAAGATCTCTTTCGTTTCCATTGTGCAAATTAATGGCGGTTCTTATTTCCTGCGCAGTAGTTTCATCCCAAGCAGCAGCATGGACAAGTAAGCTTTTAGCTGCTAAGGCAAAAATGTTATTTGTGAGATTGTTATCATAACCGCTTTCGATAAAATTCTCATGGAGTTTGCCAGCCAGGTGCGATAACGCGGCTGCTGCATTGCTTGTTCCTTTTGAAAACACTGTTCCTGTTAAGGCCCCGTTTACAGAAGGCGCTGCTACTTTGATCCCGGGCTCATTGAATCCATCAATCCACGAAAGAGCCGGGTTGTCAGCTCGCTGACCGAATAATGCACGTCCACCTGGCACAAGCACTTCAGGTTTTACGCTTCTTTTGTATCCCAAACCCATTCTGGAAAGTGGACATAAATGAGACGGAGAGCTAAATATCAATACCCTATTATTGGGTGTTTGAAAAACCAGGTTATCATGATCTGAAGCACCCACCGTAATTGCATTAATTGATTCGGCGGGGGATATTACCTTTCTATGTCGGTTATTATTATATATGATTTTAAATGATTCGCTCTTTAAATCAACAGGGTTAGCAAGTAATGTATTAAAGGGGCTAGTCGCTCCTGAATAATCCAAATCGTCAGGGTAATTGCCGGCGCTGACAATAAAAAGAACGTTATACTTATAAGAAAGCCAGTCTAAAATTTTCCCCCAGGAACTCATTGTATTGTCCAGTACACGGGAGGGATCACCCATTGATAAACTTATTACTTTAACGGTGGGGGCAACCGGGTCGATATCGCCTATTTTTTCAAATAGTCTTCTTGTCGCACTATGTATCAAGTCAACAATCAGAATGTCTTCCGGAATCAACTCTACGTTCCCTCTGAATGTTTGCGTTATCCTCATAATCGGACGGACATAGAGGCGTGATGTCAGAGGAAGATTATTCTGGTTCTTATCACCATGAATAATTAGGGAAGCCATGCCAGTACCGTGATACCTAGATGCAGCAAGATATCCTTGACTAAAATTATCCGGGTCATCGACCACAAGTCTGTTTGCAAGCAACGTATGGTTTTGCACCGGAAGTCCATCGAATAATGCCACGATAGGATCAGACAAAACTTCGGGAGCTTCCTGATCAGGAACATCTGTTGTTTGGGCTGCATCGGATATTTTCACGGCACATTGACCAACAGGCCGTAAATACATAATTTCTGCGGATTTGAAAAACTCAATATCCGTTTGCTCAGTCAGGTTGTTGAAAATCTGTATCGGAGCTCTGACAAGTAACCCATGATAGGCGATAGGTTCGATTACCGACTGGGTAACTATTTCACCATCGAACTGGTCCAGAAGTTCTTCAATTTTTGTCACAGCGTGATGACGTGCTTCTTCACCCTTACGGAACCATAATTCTATCTCAAATGGAACTCGAGCTTCTTCATGCTGGAGTCGGAAATTAATATCTTCAAGAATTCCTGTTTCGCCTAACCGATCCGGGAAGCTCCAAGGTCTTACGTCATATAGCAAGCTAAAGAGATCTCTCCATTTGGTAGTTCCGTGATCAAATTTTCGGCTGTATTTATAATTTCTCCAAAGCCGCAAAGTCTTCTTCAGCGCTTCATAATTGGTCATTACAAAAAAGAACTTCCCTCTTATCTGCTTTTCAGGATCGGCGTAGTAAAAAAAATCATTTGGATCAAAGTCCTGTTCCATTTCTCCCAGCCATTCAAGTTCCGATATCTTACGAACAGCCTTGAAAAAGTCCTGCACTAATCCTCTTGTTTCGAAAACCAGCACCATTTCCGGCTCAATTCCTGACACTTCTGATTGCAAGGATACTCGTTTTGCTCTTAACGTTCTTTCCAATGAATCAAATGATGGTTGAAGACGTTCAACCTGCTGCCTTTTAGTTGGCGTAGTAAACGGGCTGGGTGGGCCGCTCGATAATTTATACCGACCAACTTCTGAGGGAGATGGAAATATGAGGAGTGGCTTCTCCGGCATGATTAAACTTTGGCACCAGGTTTATAAGAAGAACTGATTTGTGACAATCGTTGTTTAGTCAGCTCTTTCAATTCAGTTGAAGAGTTACCCGATTGACCTAAGACGTATTTCCTGATAATGTCCAAACATATATCACGCACTTCTGAAAAACTGAGGCCAGTCAGGTGTTTTGAAATATAAGAAGAGCTATATCCAAATGATATTTCAAATTGTGATTGAAAATTATCCAGGTATTGCTGAATAGTCTTTTGAGTAGGTCTGGGCAATGTAACCTTTACCTGAAACCTCCGCCAAACTGCTCTGTCCAATAATTCAGGATGATTGGTGGCGGCGATAACGACAACGTAGCTTGGCAATTTATCAATCTGGAGTAACAAAGAACTGACCAATCGTTTGATTTCTCCGGTTTCATGTTTATCTCCGCGTTCTTTACTGATTGAATCAAACTCATCAAAGAATAAAACGCATTCCCTTGTTTTAATGTAATCGAACATGCTTTTCAAGCGAAAGGAGGTTTCTCCCAGATAACTTGCAATAATATTTTCGTATTTAACAGAGAAAAAGGGGACCATTAATTCGCTGGCTATTGCTTCTGCTAAAGATGTCTTCCCATTTCCGGGTGGTCCTACAAAAAGAATCCTATGTCGGGGCTCTAAATTGTAAGAACGTAATAAATCTGTTCTATTCTGTTCCTGAACGATCTCCTGGCAAATTGTACTTACTACGCTACCTAAAACAAGATCATTAAGCCGTACTCGGGGCACTGCCTCATAAACAAAGCTTTCCACCCTCGTATCGGGTTTAGCATTTCCATTCAGGTAGGTTGTAGTCTGATTGGCCGCGGGTAGATTAAGGAGATTCAGATTATCTTCCAGTTTGTCGGCAAGTACATTATGTTGTTTTGATCGTTCTTCAGCAATAATCGCCTCAACCACCTTTTTGAACATTGGGCGATCTCCCTTTGAGCCTGATTGAACCAATTGAAGCAATAAATCTGAGCGTGACATATAGTTAAAACGGGAATTTCAATACAAAATTACTCTATTATTAATAGACTGCCCTGTGATTTTACCAGAACGAGCAAGCCTTATTTTGACTAAGTTAGGGGTTTAATCAATATAGCCGGAAAATAGCCCGAAGGCTATAAAAGGTTTGAAAGAGTACAGTTCTTCAGATGCCCAGGTTCTTAAAATCCGCTCTTTTAGTACCCTCAACAATCTCAGGAATATTCACTTCATAATAGTGTTTAGTGGTTTCCTGTTTTGTATGCCCCATCATCTTAGAAAGTATCGCTCCTTCCGCGCCATATCGAACCCATAATTGGGCATTAGTGTGTCGGGCCACCTTATTCGAGATGCTCTTGTTAATCTTGGCTAGTTTGGCAATTTCTTTTAAATGCCGATTAAAAACCTGTTCTTCTATTAAATGCGAAAGATCAAAAACAGTTTTTGAATGAGTTCCAGAGCTATACTTTTTAAGTATAATACTGGCATAAGGGAATTTAAAAATAGGAATGATAGTTTGGTGGCCATTCTTATCCCTCGACCCCAAAATTATATTTCCATACTCTTGATCTTTCAATAATTGATCCTTAGTGAAAATAAATAAGTCTTTATAATAATACCCGGTATAGATCATGAATAGAAAAATATCTCTATCTCGGGCAAGATGACGTTGCTCTTCAGTAAATGAGTGTTCCTTTAACGCTTTTATTTCATAAGGTTCAAGAAATATTCTTTTTGCTTTGGGAACCTTGATCTTCACACCGTCGAATAAAAATTCCATTTGATTTGAATCGATAAAGTTTTCTCTCCTGGCTTTTCGAATGACTTTTTTTAATGCTTCCGTATATTTTCGAGCTGCGGCACCTCCCAACTCCAGGTCAACTTGTAAATACCGTAGAAAATCACGAAGCAGATCGTTATCAATATCAGAAAAATAGATCTGTTTTTTAAAGGTCTGGAGATGATTGAGAGTTGTCCTGTATTTTTTGACAGTATTCTCTTCAAGCTTTTCTGGGGGCCGTTTAATATAGCTTTCCATATAATCAAAGAAAGAGTGTCGATTTCCTTTTCTTTCCAAATGCTGTATTAGGGAGTCAAAAGTGACATTTTTGTTAGCATTATAATTCCGTTTGATCTGTTCATGAAGGATAGTTTTCTTTTCCAGAATTTTACTATTGATTTCAAAAGAAAAGGGGTGATCTGGTCTTACCCAGTTTCCTTCTTCGCCACTCCATTGATTCAATCTTACTTTCTGCGGAATGGGTACACGATAATAACGAGAAGATCTTCCAATCATTATTCTAATATGTATGGAGTACAAGCCAGACATATTTTCTTCATTTCGCCAATTTATTACAACGGCTATTCTTGGTAATATCATACTCTAAGTTACTAAGGAGTTTTATAAAAACCGTAAACAAAACCGAAAAGAAATTAACGGAAATATACGGGAACTAACGGGAGTCAAAAAACGAGAAAAGCCTTACCAGCAGATGATTTGGTAAGGCTTTCACTTAATTTCGATTGTTGTTAAGAACGCTTGAAAGTAGCCTCGACAGGAATCGAACCTGTATCTGGAGCTTCGGAAACTCTTATACTATCCATTGTACTACGAGGCCAAATTGAACCTTCAAAAAAGATCGAACCATCCCCACTTTTTTAATGATGGCCCGCGAAATTAAGACAAAAAGCCAATTCTACTGCTAAAAACCCTTTTAGTATTTTGACTGCCTCAAGAAATAACCCAACTACCTAATCCTCCTCACCTCTACCCCCTTCCTCAATGTATTATGTATCTCCGCTATCCCATCCACATACTCCACTAACGCCTCAATCTCTTCAGCCGAACTATTCACCGATTCCACTTTTGCCTCATAATGTATATTCGATCCCGGCTCTCCTTCTTTACCAAACTCCCCGGATACTTTCACTTCCACCAGGCTGATCTCCATTTTCCTTTTCGCCGCTTCCCTGTAAATATCATTACAAAAACAGGTAGCCAGCGAAAGAAACAAAAGCTCACCTCCATTCACTGAAGATCCATACCCCTCCGCTTTCACAGGTATGGCTATGACCTTTTCATTCCCTTCTGTTGATACTGCAATATGATGTTGCTGATAGGAATTTTTGATACTTGCTGAAATTTGCATATCCTTTATTTTAAGTTCTGATCACTTCAGCAATCCATGCGCATTCGTCGCGAATATTTTTACCGCAATGGCAAGAAGTATTACGCCGAAGAACTTCCTGACGGCAATCAACCCGCTTGTGCCCAGCAACCGGGCTATATATCCAAGGGATTTCAATACAACATATACAATCACCAGGTTGATCAGTATTGCAACCAGCAGGGTAGTGGCGCCGTAGTTCGCTTTCAGCGACATGATGGTAGTGAGCGTACCCGAACCAGCGATCAGCGGGAAAGCGATCGGCACTACGGTGGCGGTTTTTACATCTCCATCGCCTTTGAAGAATTCGATTCCCAGCACCATTTCCAGGCCCAGGATAAAGATCACGATGGAGCCACCTACAGCAAAAGACCTTACATCCAGACCCAGCACATTCAAAAAGGGTTCGCCGATGTACAGGAAAAGGATCATCAGTCCGCCGGAAATCAATGTGGCGCGCAATTCCTTCATGCCGCCCATTTTCTCTTTCAGGGAGATCAGGATCGGTACAGAACCGATGATATCGATAACCGCAAAAAGGGTGAAGGTTACTGTAAGCAGGTCGGCGGGAACTATTTTCATGTGGCAAAGATAATAAAGCGGCCGCGTCATTACTAGCCTCCTGCCGGGAAGTAAATTACCGCTCTCTATGCTCTTCCCTGAAGCGGTTCACTTCCAGCTGCAAGTGTATTAAGCATTCCCGGCAGAGGCAGTCGCCATATTTCTTATCCAGGAACGCACGTTGCTCAATGCTTATATGGATGCCGAAACACTGGCATTGTGTAATACTTCCCGGTTTGCATTCAAAACCTTTCCCGCAACGTGGGCAGGTACGTGTTTCGTGGTTACACATAGGCGGATAGTTGAAAGAAGGTTTTGTATTTGTGTTGCAACCTGGGAGGCACGGTAAATATTCCGGGGTGGAATAATCCTGCCAGCAGTTCAATCCCGTCTACCAGTGTGCCGGCACTGGGTTGGGTGAAAAAATCGTAATCAGCCAGGTAAATGGCCTTATTCTTTACTGCAGTGAGGTTGTTCCAGCCGGGTTTTTGCTCCAGCAGATGCATTTCCTCCTGTGTTCGGTTCACTTCAAACCCGCATGGTGCGATTACCAGTACTTCGGGATCGTATTTGATAATCTTTTCCCAGGACGTAACAATGCTGTCGCCACCGGGATTAGACAGCGCATCCACGCCGCCTGCTTGTGCAATTTGATAAGGTATCCAGTGGCCGCAATTATAAACCGGCTCTATCCATTCCATCACCATCACTCTTTTTAAGGGAGCCCGGAATTGCCGGAGCCGGTCAAGAATATCGCCGGTGCGGGTTTGTAACGCAGCCAGGTAAGCATAAGCTGCTTCTTCCTGGCCCAGGGCAGCGGCAATAGTAACAGCAGTATCCATTACATCATCCAGGTTGTTGGGTGATAAAGCAATGAGCCGGGGTTGCTTCGTCAACCTGGATACGGCAGCAGCCGTGCAGGCTGTATCGATCTGGCATACTTCACAGATGTCTTGCGTGAAAATGATATCAGGGCTGATCTTTTCCAGCAATTCTTCATCTACATAATACAGGCTCTTGCCCTGTGCTTTACTGGCAGAAAAAATGGTATCGATCTCACGGCTGCTGTACTGTTTTCCTTCCAGTACACAGCGGACTATTTTATCCTTCTCTTCCCTTGCAGGAAGCGGACATTCAAATGTAACACCCTGCAGCAGGTGCTGAAGCCCCATGTCGTAGATCATCTGCGTAGCGGCCGGAAGAAAGGATACTGCTGTCATAAAAAACTAATGCTGGTTAATGGATGGCGGTTTTTTCTTTGAACTGCGGTATGTTGTGTTTCGCCCATTCAAATCCTCCGAACAGGATCGAACTATATACCAGGGTGCCGGCCAGGAAGTTTTTCATAAAAGGAAACCCCTGTGCATAGCATTGGATCAATCCATTAATGTCCCTGCTCAATGGCTGCATCGTGCGAAGGTCTGTGCCTCCTCCGATCCATACCATCAGGTCGGCCAGCAGCCAATGGGTGAGGGCTGCCACTACAGAAGCGATCAACACACGTTGAACACTTACTTTACTCAATATCCATTTACCCAGTAAAACGATCAGCAGGAAAATGGCATAGATCCAATACCAGCCGCTGTATAAGATCCCATATTTCCCTCCAAATACCAGGAGGCTGATCGCAAGATCTCCCAGTAATAATGTAGCTACAGGGAAAAGGATTGCTTTCCACCAGGGGCGGAAATAAGCGCCTCCGAACAATGCCATCGCACCTATCGGTGAAAAATTTGACCAGGGCGTTATCTGTGCGGCATTGGGAATACGCATAGCTCCCGCTACCACAATCAGTGCCAGCAGAAGTATAGATCGTGGGTTGAATGTTTGTTTCATGGCGCTATAGTTTAAATTGTATTCCTCCCATCAGGTTCAATCCTTGCGTACCGTAACCATACACTTCATAATAATCTTTGTCCAGGATATTCTTTACATCCACAAATGCTTTTAAGCGGTTGGGGATGAAAGCATATTCTGCATAGAAATTCCACAGCAGGTAGGAGCCGAGTTCTACAGGGCTGCTGGTGAATGTGGTATTGTTGAAGAATATATCCGTGCGTTTTCCATAGTTGTAAATATTGGTGCTGACAAACAGGTGTTTTGTAAGCTGATAATTCGCTGTTAACCCGAATGTATGTTTGGGCCTTCTCAGCAAATTGAAATAGCTGGTATCTTTCCCGTTTACTTTAGTGGTTACATCTCCATCAACAAATGCATAATACATTTTTACCTGCAGGTTTTTATTGATCTGCAGCGTTGGTTCAATTTCAAATCCATGATCTTTCTGTTTGTCCAGGTTTATATAGCTGAAAGCCGGACCATAGATGATCACGTTTTTGGTATGACGGTTGAAGTAAACGGCACGAAGATCCAGCAGGCCAAGTTGTGTTTGCACACCACCTTCATAGGTAGTGGATTTTTCCGGTTTCAGATCAGGGTTGCTGCCAAATGGACCATACAATTCCGTTAATGCGGGCGCACGAAATGCAGTAGCCAGGTTGGCGAAGATTTTTACTTTTTCTTTTATAAGGAAGGATGGATTGAAACTGTATGTGAAATTGTCGCCATAGCGTGAATGATTATTGTATCGTCCGCCTGCTTCAATATTCAATCCCTGCACAAACAGGTTTTGTGCAAATATTGAAAGGTAAGGGCTGGTGATATGTGCATTGGAATCTGTTGAGGTTTGACGGCGGTGGTCAACACCGGCAAGCAGTTTGAAATGTTCCGACAATTTATAAGTGGCATACAGTTCTGCGATCTTGCTGGTGCCTTCAAACAATGAGTTGGAATTGTATGTAGCGCTGAAATAGTTCCTGTTTATTTCATCATAACCATATTGTGCCACTACAGAACCATTCGTGAAATTCCATTGAGCAGCAGCGCCTGCAGAAAGCAGGGATGCGGAGTAACGGCTGGCGTCATCGGAGAAAGCGCCATTATCGTAACCGCCTTTGAACCGGTTGTAGCGGAACCAGGGTTTGATATGAAGGCCGGGTAAAACTTCACCGTCCATGTTCACATACACACCGTTCTGATTGAATCCATCCTTATCATACGTTTTTGCAGGCAATGTATCCTTTGCTTCGGAGATGCCATCCGATTCATTATGGATAAAACCGATAGAGTAGGAGAGTTTGTCTGCCGAGCCGCTCAGCCCCAGGTTCGCTTTGTAGCTATTATAAGAACCTGCTGAAAAATTCCCGGTGAGCTGTGCGGCTTTGCCTCCTCCTTTGCGGGTGATGATATTGATCACACCTGCTACTGCATTGGAGCCATATAAAGTGGATTGTGCGCCTTTAACGATCTCGATGCGTTCAATCTGGTCAATTGGCAACATGCGCAGGTCAAATGCACCTGTTACGCCCGAAGGATCTGTAACCGGCAGGCCATTGATAAGAATGACCGTGTAATCATTTTTGGCGCCGCGAAGAAAAACCGATTTGTCCTTACCCGGGTTGCTGGTGGCGCCATTGATCACGAGTCCGGCCTGCTCTGTCAGTAACTGGGAAAGGTCTTTACCCATACTCCTGTCGAGCGTTGCCCGGTCAATAACCGTGATCACTTTACCGGTTTGGGATTGTTTGATGGACGATTTGGTGGCGGTTACCACAACTTCATTAAGTGAGCGGGCAGTGGTGTCTTCCTGTGCCTGCAATTGGCTGCTGATGATCACGGCAGCCACGGCAAAAAATTTCTTTTTCAAAATAATTGAAAAGTTTTTTGGTGACTGCTTCCGGAAATAAGAGTAGAAATGAAGAGTTCCTTTGCTTGTCCGCCGAAGCTTTACCGCCTTTGTTTACTACGGCGGCCGATGAGCGTAGGCTGGAAGGATATCCCATCTCATGCTTTTCACCCGAAAGCTGGAATGTTGTTTAAGTGATCTGGCAGGTCTTCTGGCTTAAACCTTGCTGAACACCTTCCCATCTTCGAAGCTTAGCATTGAGACAGTGGTTGTTGTTCAGGCATCGTCCGCCAAAGCTTTAGCGTAGGCGGACCGGTTTTTTACAGCTACGGGGATAGCGCCGGAATTGCACCGACTTCCCTTTTCATCCGCCGTGCTCCCAATGAGCGTAGGCAGAACCGGATCACTGCAAAAATAGGGATAACTTATCTATACATCCAGCTTTTTCGTCGATACCCTTCCCTGGCACCGAAAATATGTATCTTCCTTTGTCAACGATGAAACAAAAGCTCACTTCTGTTATAGCCCATACCGCAGCGTGGCTGTTTTTTTTCGGTCTTGTATTAGGATTTGTTTACCGGATGCCTGAGGGAAACGACGTGCAAGGCCGTATCCTTTCTGCCTCTTTCCTGCTGTTTTCGTTTATCTATATTTCTTTTTTTTATCTCAACACATTTGTGCTGATACCACAACTATACCTGAAGAAGAAATATTTCTTTTACCTGGTTACTGTCCTCGTTCTGTTTACTGCCGTGTACACCATCCGGCCTTTTGAAAAGCTGGTGAGGCGCTTTCCTGAACGGGGACAAAGAATGGAGCCTCCGCCGGCTTTTCAAAACCTTCAGGATAAACGGGCTCCTTCACCCGCGGGGCCTGACAGAAAGCCTCCGGGGCAAAGACGAGGGCAACTACCTCCAACGGATATTGTAAGTATCATTCTTTTTGTAGCGGTCTGGTCATTGAGTACAGCCATCTGCATCATCCGGGAATGGCGGCGTACAGAAAGCCGTATGGTGCAGGCAGAGGCGGATAAGGCCAATGCAGAATTGTCTTTTTTGAAAGCACAGATCAATCCGCATTTTTTATTCAATACACTCAATAATATTTATTCGCTGGCTATTACAAGAAACGAACATACCGCCGAAAGCATCATGAAGCTTTCCAATATCATGCGGTATGTGACGGATGATGTGAGGGAAGATTTTGTATCCCTGGAAAATGAGATCGAATGCCTGCGCGATTATATCGATCTGCAGAAACTGAGGTTGGGCAGGAAGATGAAAGTGGATTTTATCGTGGAAGGAGTGGTTACCGGGAAAAAAATTGCCCCGCTGATCCTGATGAATTTTATAGAGAACGTATTTAAATATGGGATCAGCAATCATGAACCATCTGATATCGTGATCAGGCTCTCGGTGCAGGATAATCATATCGTTTTCTTTTGCCGGAATAAATTGTTCGAAACAAAACATCCTTCTGCCCGGGCAGGCATTGGCTTACAAAATACGCGTCAAAGATTGCAGCATCTTTACCCTGACAAGCATTTCTTAAATATTAATACAGAAGATGGCTTTTATACAGTGCAGTTGACCCTGCAGGTGTAACTTTAGATATATTGTATGCTGAAATGTATCGCCATAGATGATGAACCACCAGCCCTGGAACTGATCCGGGAATACGTGGCCCGTTACCCTCAACTGCAACTGGTGCAAACCTTCGATGACGCAGTTTCAGGGGCTGAATATCTGCGCCAGACAGCGGTAGACCTGCTTTTCCTGGATATTAATATGCCCGATATCACCGGCCTCGATCTTGCAAGGGCACTGCAGGCAAGGCCGATGATCATTTTTACTACTGCCTACAAGAAATTTGCTTTCGAAGGTTTTGAACTGGATGCGATCGATTATCTTCTGAAACCGATCAGCTTTGACCGCTTCTCAAAAGCTGTTAATAAAGCCATTGAATATAACGAATACAAAAACAAACCGGCTGAGGCAGAAACCGATCATTTATTTGTGTATTCCGAATACCGGATGCTTAAAATACCGCTTTCAGAAATCGACTATATCGAAAGCCTTGAAGATTATATAAAAATCCATCTCAGCCAGGCCAAACCCATTCTTACCCTGATGACATTAAAGGGGGTGCTGGAAAAACTTCCACCCGGGAAGTTCAGCCGCATCCACCGGAGCTATGTGGTGGCATCAGGTAAAGTGGTTGCCATCCAAAACCGGAAAGTAAAATTGGGCTCAGGAGTGGAACTACCTGTCAGCGACAGCTACACTTCCTTTATCAAACAATGGAAGGCAAATGGTTAGAAGATATAAGATTATTCTTTTAATTCTTTCCTGATCGACTGGCCTGAAAATTGCTTTTAGTGGCTGATTTTAACAAAACGGCGAAAATGAAAAGACATTTTTTACGTTAAGAACAAGCATACCTCTCATCCCCCGACACCCAACCAACACTGCTTTACCATTTACGGAAAAATCGTATTGTATGAATTACTGTAAGCACAGTACAGGCCTCTTATTATTGTTAGTGATCGGTTGTGGAGTCAAAGCACAGGTTTTTAATAATGTGCCTAAATGGCAATTTGGAGTAGGAGGTGGGGTATTCGTTTACCAGGGTGATCTTACTGAAGAAAAAGCCGGTTCTTACAAAACCCTCCGGCCTGCTATACAAATCTTTGGTGGAAAACTGGTAAGTGCAGGCTTTGGC
>OFTY01000790.1_pt1 | contig 18400 bp, 10 predicted proteins | sample 1775061 | NCBI WGS metagenome assembly OFTY01 (sample SAMN08195773, study PRJEB24354) | sludge metagenome | isolation source: sludge from phenol fed wastewater aerobic bioreactor B | place: India: Nagpur | collected 2016-09-16 | reverse complement strand
AGGGAGGTATTGCCATTGGTATTGTTGGCGGCAAAGGGTAAATATTTTTTTACCTCCCGGCCAAACGCATCATACTCCACCGGGCTCACCAGATCCACGGCGCTGCCGCCTGTGGGGAATGAGCCTTGCCTGGAAACAGATTGTAAAGGCCTTCCCAGCCCGTCCACATAGGCCGTGGCCATTTTTACATCTTTTAATGGACGGGTAACAATAGCAGTACGGCTCGTATCCGGCGCTGTTGCTTCCCAGGTGCGCACATAGTTGATCTTGGTATCCGGTGAGTATTGCGCCCGTATTAATACAGGCGATAACAATAGTATCACCAGGGCATATATATTCACTAAAGATCGGTTCAGGTTCATAACAAAGGTTTAAGAGTCTGTAAATGCTTCAATGATCAACAGGTACTAATGACTGCTCACCAGTACCCGCTTTTTTTGCAGGTACAGTAAATATTGCTGACTGGTAAACACGGGGCGGTACAGCGAATCGCGGGTATTTTCAATCCGTTGCAGATTTGCCTGCAACAATGAATCGCTGTTTTCATGGAGCTGCCATACCTGTGCTTTTAATTGATGCAATTGCAGATTTTTTCCCAGTAACTGAACATACTGGCTGTCTGTGAGCGATAAGGTATCGGCTATTTTGCGGGCTATCTTTTCTGCCAGTTCCTGCGCATTGGCAGCCTGTGCCCAACTACTGCTGTGCAACAATAAACCGGTAAGTATCAGCAAGAATATCTTTTTCATATCATTTGTTTTTTACAATAGTTAATTACAAGGTGTGCTGGTGATCTCCTGCAGATTGGCAGACCAGGTGCCATCAGGATATTCATAGTGAAATGTTCGTACGTATTGCCCTGCGCCATAAGCAGCACAATCTGTAACCACCTGTATCCCCCTTCTGCAAACTCCGCTGATACATTTCTGCTGCGGTACATTACAGGCAGGTGAACAGGCCGATACACATGGGCCATAGGTATTGGCAGCATTCTGCCCGTTATTGTCTACATCCGTTTGCGCCAGCGCATTAGCAGTAGCCTGATCTACAGTGGATGAATAAGTACCGGCTGCTACCGTATAAGTATAACTGCCACCGGTGTAACCACTGCCACAATTGTTACGGGTATAGGTACCACTTTTGGCTATATTGTACCAGGTGCAGGTACCATTGGCATTGGCATATGCCTGTGCACCGGCATTGGCTGCATTCAGCGCCTGCTGATCAGCATCTGCCTGACTTATGGCCGATACATAAGTACCTGCGGCAATGGTATAAGTAACCGTTGAAGGTGTAGCACCCACATCACAATTTCCCCGCGTTTGATTTACGCTTTGTGCTGTATTGTAATAACGTGCAGATGCCTGGTACTGGTAATCGTATTGTTTCAGGATATTTTTATCAATATCCCTGATGCGTAGTAAACGATTGAACCCATCGTATTCATAATAGCTGATCTCATCACGGATATCACTTACGGATGTGATACCAATAACAGGTTCATACGTATAAGAGGTCATTACGGCATCATAGGGGTATAAACGCAGTTCATCAATATAGCCGCTGCCACTGATACTCACCTGCGTTATACCGGTTACGATATGTTTAAAGAAGGTCCAGCCATTGATAGTACGTCCCTGTACCGGTGTTCCCTGTGTGCCGGTAATGCTAAAAGCAGTATTGTTGCGGGTCCAGTAGGAAACCACATAGCTGTTTGCAGCAAGTACCGAACCTGTAATATTACCCGCAGACAGATCGTAACAGCTTTTGCCCGTTACTGCATATTGGGTATTACGGCTGCCGCTGCCCAATGTCCAGTTGCCAGACCCTGTACCCGATGTTTCAAAAGAGGTATAGGCAATTCTTCCATCTCCTGCGTTTTTAATCTCAGCCACCGGATAAGCCATTTGATCATAATCCCAGATATACATGGTTGACTGGTCCCATGTTTCAGCCACACGTATGGGTTTAGTAAGACTATAGGTAATTTCACGGCGCAAGGTATAATGAGTTTCTGGTAAGGCAGTTCTGCTATGCGCTGTTGTATCGCTCAGCACCGGGTTTTCATACAGGTATAATTTTTCCGGTTGCCCGGCTTCATTGTATTGGGTGATCAAACCGCTGCGTACCTTACCATTGATCACCGTTTCCTGTTTTACAGGAAGGGCTTCCATGTATTGCTGCAACAGGTTGCTGTTATAAAAATCGCCCACATTATCATAGTCATAAGGATACCAGGTTTTGGTCTCTACTTTCTGACCGCGACTGTTAACAGTAACGACATTGGCTATATCAAAACGATCGTTGTATATATTCTTTGATACCTGCTCCAGCGTTGTTGTCTGGTTACCTGTATAACTATAGGAAATTGTTTTTGAGCTATCCGGTAAAAACCATTGGGAACATCCTTTATACGAGGTTAACATTTTTGCACCAATAGGTGTGGTCCAATACCTTAGACCATATACATATTCATCTTCCTGCATTTCCTTATAGGCATGCGATTCATCGGACAGTATACGGAACCCGGTAGCCGTTTTCTCATACACTTTTTTACTCAGCAATACACCATTCTGCCAGTCACGCTGTGTAACAGGTGCCACCACTTTATTACCTTTTGCTTTAATAGGCTCACGCCAGTCAGTGTAAAAAGTATATTCTGTTTTCTGGGAGGTCCAGGCAGAGTCCTGGTACTCTGTTACATATTGATATCGCACAATACTACCATTATTGGTAAGCGGTATCACACTGGAAGATAAAACCGCTTTCTGCAAAAAATTCCCGTTGGTATCGTAAGCCAGGTAGGTAAAAGTAGGTACACCTGCCAGGATGCCACTACTGAGTGACGGATTACCCGGAAAATGGTAACCAAGACTTTTTGAAACAGTGTTACCCACACTGTCAGTGCTGACTATTTTCTTCACTCGCAAGCCACCTACCATCCAGTTATTAGGCTCCACTCTTTCTGACCAGGTAAGATCAATGCTGAACGCCGGTACCGGACCTGCCGGTGTGGGACTGATAATGGCTGTGATTGTATAAGCACCCTGCGGAATGGTGGTATAATACACATCCGTCATAGTGATGTGGTGCTCAAAAGCCGGATTCGTCACCCCTTTAATAATGATATGAAACCGACAATCACCAGTCTGATAGCCTGCCGGACAATTACCTAACGCAGAAATAACTTTCACTTTTGTAGCCGGGTCACTCACTGAAAACGTATCTGTATAGTAAAGCGTGTCTGGTGCATTTGCCCACAAAAAGCGCGGAAAATGAACACTGCGGGGACGAAGATCGGAACGTTCTATTCCGTCCATGCTATTCATATATAAAATACTGGCTTTATTGGCTTCGTAAGTATAGGCAGTGCTTCCACCTGTTGGGTATTGAACACTTGTCAATATTCTTGCCTGCGTGTAGTTGGTATCTACGCGTCTGTCTGCACCAGGTGTAACACCTTCCGGTAGTCCCACATAACCTTCCGTATAAATACGAGGCATCAGCATGGGGCCATTATTTTTCCCGTTGTAGTAGCCCCAGTAGTCCTGTGAGGCGGACAAACGATCCGGCAACTCAGTCGTATTGTAAGTGAACCGGTATGGTGGCAATGTTCCGCTTGTACCTACTTCTGTTACTGATTTTAAATAAAGCCGCTTGCGTGCAATACCTGCAACATCATAAAGTCCCCAAAGCGCAGTACTATCCGGACTGACGAAATATCCATAGTCTAAGAAAAACTGTTTGATTCGTAAGCCGGATTTATTCTTTACAACTACGCTATCCAGTGCATAGGATGTACCCGATACATCCTGCCGTGGCGTTGAAGAACGAACAAAATAAACATCCATCACTTCCCCTGTGATCTTTGACAATACCGGCTTGGTATATTGGGTTTTGTAGTATGTAGAGATAGTAGTCGGGGTAATATGATTATCATTATATGCGAAATACCGCAATCGCTCTCCACCCCGTCCAAATTCAGTCACATTCTCTTCATCATAATAATACTGAAGTTTTCTGCCCGTAGGTTCGGCAACCTCCATCAATGACCAGCGTGTAATATGAGGGGAGATAGCTGCCTGCGCAGTTGATGAAACATTATAACTAAGTAAGGTAGTGAACTGAGTCAGTAACTTTTCATAAGAAGAGCGTTGCCCGTCCTGTGTTTTTCCAAAATAATACTTAGCACCATTGGGTAAAGTGATCGTAAATGATTTGATCTTGCCCAGGTCTGTACTATAAGCTATCTTGACATTTTGATAGGGAGAAAGTACAAACGCGCCTGAATCCTGGTTGTAATAAAATTTGCCGGATATGCCACCAGCAGAAAACTGAAAGATATCAGGCTCCAAATCCATATTTACTGTAGGATCCAGTTGGCCAAATCTAATGTCCCAGCTAATCGGAGATGTTTCAAGATCCATTGTATCAATGATCTTCACCTTATATACCGTATACATGTAGCCATTGTCATCATCATCAGGAATTCCACGTACCACACGGACAAGGCTTGCACCTGTATTTAGGTTCCAGCCTAAACCCACCCAGGTAGCCCCTTCTTCTACTCTTATTCCAGATGCGTTATAGCTAAGGCCAATTGGCACTGACAAATTACCCGCAGTTATATTATACAAAGGGACTGAGATCATGGCCGCACCGGTGAAATCTGTGCTACCGGTGATTGAATTACAAACAGGACCTTCACATCTTCAATTACCTAAAAACAGGAGAAAACGCATCGGGACAATCCTTTTCCTTGTGATTATTCCTTTGTTATTAGCAATAATATATGACGTGGTAAAAGCTACCATCGGCGTTCATTAAATTCCATACCATTTTTTGAAAATAAGCAGAGTAATTGCATTCAGGTGAGTCATTTAAATTTCTAATAAGATCACGAGGCATTGATTGATTTGTTTGGGTTTGCCGCAACAGCGCAATACGATTTATTACATTGAATTAGGAGCGTAACATTGCAATGGGGAAATCAATTCTGATATTTAAGCCACCCGGAACGGATGGACATTTTTTTAAAGGACATTTTCTTTCTGCGCCAGGAGCTCCTGAAAATCAATAAATGTCCATACCCCTTCCCGTAGTCTGGCACTAATGCCTTCAATATGGTTGTCCAAAAAATGGACAAACACGCAACAGGATTTCGATTTTTTCTTCCAACTGTAGCCGTAGAATTTACTGAATGCCTTTGTCATTTCTTCGGCCAAAAGTTCATGCAGATCTGTTACTGCTGTATACTGATGCCATTGCTTGCATGCTTTACCTTCAAATTGAATCGTGACCAGGATGCTGGCAATTCGTTTTTTTTACTTGATTATTGTTCATAAAACAAATTTTGGTGAGCGTTGAAAACGCCAGCTACCCCTATCTTGTTGTTGTATTATTATTCTATTGAAAGAAAAAAGTGCGGGTTCTCATTTTGGAGCGCCCGCACTTTTCCTAAAGTCATTTAGTTACTATTTAGGCTCACAAAGAAGAAACGCGTCTTCAATTGCTTTGGCAAAAATTGTCTCATCCACGTCTATAGGAGAAATCAACTTCTTTCCTGGAACCCTGGAAAATCCGTTTCCTGGCCCCTCATTGAACGTAGGTATTATCTCATAATGATCATCGTTTAGCTCAACTATCACAAGATCATATTTATGTAGATCTTTGCGGCTACGCAGACCAATAGCACTGAGAAAGTCCTTATTAAAAACACTCCAATCTTTAGGATGTAAAACATTCTCCTTACTTCCCTCCAAGGCACTTTCAACAGAATCTATTAGGGCATGTACACTCAAAGGTATCTGAAAAGTAAAAAACGGAGATGTCGCAATATACAGGCCGACTTCTGTTTTAGAAAAGGCATGTATAATGTACTTTTTTTGATTCCTGTAAAGTGCAATAGATTTCATTACTCCAATCTAAATAATAACGGACAAGTAGTTTACTGACATCTTTTTATTCACATTTACTTAAAGCATCCTGCAGAGCCAATGCAATTGCGGGAATACCACTACTCTCATCTACTTCCACTTTTTCATATTTGCCATTTCTGAAACCAGTTTTGGCCCCCGTGTTAACAGTTGGCATGAAGCCTATTGAATTACCTTTTTTTGAAACCGAGACATTAAGAGTACTTTGATACAACTCCTTATTCTTGGTCAAACCCATTTTCTCCAAAACACTCTTTAAAAATTTCACCCAATCTGACGGTGTTTGAACGGGTTTATCGCTTTCGGAGAGAGCAATAAGAATTTGCCTTACAACATCTTCTAACGGCTCCTGAATATCCATCCACACGTAGGGATCATTTGCAACTCCAATACCTTCCTTTGTTCTCGAAACCCCATGAATTAAGAATTTACCTTTGTTGTTAAACTTAATTACTGCTGCTTGCTGCATAATCTCATTTAATAAATTGTAAAATAAAATCAATACCCTTTTCTTTCGCCATCTGCATGGCTTTGGCAATTTGTTCCCATTGCTGAGCTGAAGCTTTACCAGGTTCTATCGCCACTTCCAATGCCTTCTTAGTAAAGTTCACACCTTCCTCCACAGTAAGCCCTGACCCAGTTCCAATTGTAAAGTTTTCTAGCTTATTTATATAACCTTTTAAGAGGTTAAACAATCCATTCCCCTTATTATAAGAACTGCTAGCCAAGTCAACGCTTTTAATACTGGTCGCAACTCCATTTTTTAATTTATCAATCACTTCGAAATTTTTTGGCAAGTTTCCGCCTAACATACTCTCAATTATTCTTCCCCTCATGGAGATATTAAATCCCCAGACTGACGTTTCCGCAGTTACAGCTCCCAATCCCGCCACCCTAAAATATCCAGCAGTAAAAAGGGTTAAAATTCCCGTCCCCGCTTCGGCTAAACCTTCAATCCGCGAGGCGTCTTCATGTGAAATCAGATCCTTGCCAGTTGCCAGCTTGGTAGTACCGTGAACGGTCATACCAAAGGGATTTATATTTCTATTAAACCAATCCAGAGCCTTATATACCTTGCCCTTTCCATGATCAAAGTCATCCCATCCTTGTTTAATTCTTTCCCACAGCCCGGGAGAATTACTATTGACCTGCTTTTGATCTTTTGATACGCTGCCGCTTACCGCACCGGTTCCTTCTAATCCATCCAAATCAATATTTGTAACCGGATCATTGCTTGCATATTGATATGGAGTGAGGATATAGAACTTTTCAGAGAGCGGGTCTATTCTGAAAAACCTTCCTATCTGACAGTCATACTCTCTCATCCCGTAATCATACCATTCCAAGCCTCCGCCATCACTGAATTCCTGGTCCTGTTTCTCTTTACCATTGTACAGGTATTTGTTTTGCAGCCCTCTGACGACTTTCGATGATATTCCTATCATGGTCATACTTTCTGCCCCCCAGCAATTCTGGCAGACTCTTCGGCAATTGTTAGATTAATATCTTCGTCTTCATATAAGTTTTCACCGACACCTGAACGTTCCAAAAATTTGCCTATGTAAATAATCGCATCTAAAAAATGGGACGAATCAAGAGCGCAATCTAAAAGAAGTCTATTTGTAGATTCTTCTAACATTACAATCTCTTTTGACGACCGATCAATGGCCAATTCATCAACTTCAAATTTTCCAAATAACCAGAACCCGTTTATTTCTTTTAACTCGTTATTAAAAGTAATCATTCCGATAGTTAACTCTTCCATATCAAATTCTGACAACAGCTTAATAATTGGGTCACCATTGTCTAATGCGTTAGTAACTATTTTTTTTCCGCGTATTACATATGTACTTTTCCCTATGACTTGTAATGTATTCCTCGTCAAGCCCCACCTTCTTGTATTCACTATCTGGCAGTGGAATTAATTTTAACTCCTTTACAAAATCCAAATGTGTCATGGCTTTTATTTATAATTTTTCATGTGGACTACCTTTTCGCTGACCGCGATAGTTTACCTGCATATATGTTCCCGTTTCCCCAACTCCAACATACATTCCTTTTTCCTTATCCCACATGTAATCGGAATAGGTTTTAAATGTATCCGCAATAATATTGCCTTCTGCATCTTTTGTATGAGTCTCTGAAAATACTGTATAGTAAACTTCAGCCTCCAACCAGAAACAGGATGCATATAAAGAGACACGGGTGCCCTGAAAGAACACCCGTGCCAGTCAAAGCTTTCAGAAGCTATAATTTATATGAATTAACCCCTAGCTTTCTGATTTTTTTCCAATAAGGTAGAAATGAATTTAGTAAAGTTTTCACCTAAATTCTCTGCGTCTTCAATAAACATTCCGATGAATGGTATCTGAATATAGGACAAATCCTCTTTCAATATACCGAAAGCTAATCCGCTTCCGTTTGAACCAATTAAAAAAACTTCTGGAGCAAACTCATTGACCTCATACATTTCATTATAGTTCTCTAGATTATCTAAGCTCCATAGCGTTATATATAATTCGTCTTTTAACAATCCTTCATATCCATTAAATAATTTCAAAAACTCGATATAGTCATCGGGCAGTCTAATGCTTAGTTTATCAATTAGATTGTTGAATTCTACATCAGTAGTTATATTTGAAACCGATGCCCTTTTACTAAATAATTGCATCAATTCTCTTTCCATATCCTTATTATTTTGTTTTTTTTGCTTCCCTAACTAATCTGTTAAAAAATGCAGTAAAAGCTGCATGATCTTTTGGTGTTAAAGCTACTTTATTCGACGCATCAGTTGGAGACCCTCCCAATTTAACTGGATGTATCTCATGTATTTCTAAACCCTTGAGTTCCAAATCTTGCCTACGGATTTTAGCATTTGCATTATTGGCTGCGTTTCTTGCTTCTTTATACTCTGCACCTTCTAATATCCTAAATGGTCCTTCCGGTTTGGGCGCATTTTCTGGATACCCCTCCCATTTCCATATTGAAAATGAACCATCAAGCTTAACTTTGGTTTTTACTTTTTCTCCTGATGCAGTAGCAAATCCGATAGCTATAACTCCTGCAAGAATCTCACCAGTCGAGTTTTTACCTTCAATCCTATCAGCAACAAAATCATCTACTGCATTAAGCCCTAGAAGGTCAAAAACTGTATAACTAAGATCAACTCCTGCTGCTACTATTGGCCTATCTATGTAATCAGATTCTTTGGCTTTCTTTATTAACCCCTTTCGTCCGTCATCTTCAACATTGGGAGTTGCAAATACTATATTACTGAAAGTACCTGGCTTGACCGTATCGCTAGCCGCCCTTCCATCTACATCAATAAATCGCAATGGGTTATTTAATGCATAATTAAAAGGACTTAGTGAATTGAATTTTTCGGCTAAAGGGTCAACCACATGCCACCTACCAATCTGTGCATCATACATCCTGGCACCATAATCATACCATTCCAGCCCACTACCATCACTGAACTCCCTATCCTGCTTTTCCTTACCATTGTACAGGTATTTATTCTCCAGTTTACCGATGGCTTTGGAAGATATTCCCGCCATCGTCAGTCCAAAGGGATAATAATGCGTTTCCTCGGTAACGGGACCAGTCCGGTGCTGCACACTCAGGTTATCAAAGAACACCTCCTTGCCTTCTGTTTCATTGCTCACATAAATATACAAAAATCCATTGCGGGGCATGGTGATACCGCTGGCGCCTAAAGCATTCAGTTGATCGGCACTTCCTACGGCCACGGCATTGCTGCAACTACCTTCTACATAGTTGAACTGCTCATCCAGCAACACCCAGTTCAGGTAGGCTTTCGGTTTACCACTCGCCGGTGCCGGATTCTTGTCCGTGCGGAAGCTGTTGATGGCGCCTAACAGCGGGCTGGTATTCACGTCGCTCAGTTGTGCCAGTGTACCTTTCTGTCCTGCTGCCATACCCGTAATACCCGTGGCCAGCGAGGTCAGGATATCGGCCAATGGACTGGCGGTACTGCTACCCACAGTACCCGATTTCCAGAAAGATTTTACGCCAATATCCACCTGGTCACCACTCATTACCTTTAAGATCAGGCCCGGACCCGTTTTGTTGCCACTGCCATTCACCACTGCTACATAATTGTTCGGACTGGTGGTATTGTCCGTAGGATACCCACTGATATTGCTGACAGGATAGGCTGTACTGCTTACATTGGCAAACAACGCATCTTCCTTCGTACGATACGCCGTTTCCATGGTGGCCATGTATTGCGCCGTATCTTTCTGCGTGGTCAGCACCATCCGCACATTGCCCAGGTGGTCTTTGATAAAGTAGTCATAAAAGAACAGGTACGCACTATCGCCACTCACAAAGTATTTTTTGGCATAGCGGATACGTCCTTCTTCCTGTCCTACAAACTGCAACTGGTCATCTTCATACACCGCACCACCCAGGTACAGGGTGGTTTTGGTGGGTTTACCCGTTTCCGCCACTACTTTCTGCAATTTGTTCCCACCGGCATCATACGTATAGGTGATCGTGCCCTTGTCCTTTACATGGATCACCGAGGGCAGGTTCAGGTGGTTGTATTCTATGCCGTTGGTCGTAGCATCATCAATATCTTTATTGAGATCTTTAATAAGATTACCATTGTTGTCGTAGGTATAATCCGTGGCACTGTTGGTCTTGGTGCCGCCTAAAGCAGTCAGGTAGCTTTGTGATGCCCGGAAGTCACCCAGTTTGGTGTTCGGATCATTGTTCGCATCGATGACATTTTTCAGCTTATTGCTATGATCGTAATACGTATAGCTCAGGTTATCGATCGGGTTACTGCTGCCCGGCTGCCAGCCATACTGCCGCATGCCCAGGATATTGCCATTGGCATCATAGCCCAGGTTGTCTACCGTAAAGTTGACATTGCTGTTGTTCCACGTACTGCCGCTGGTATTCTGTTTGAACGCAGCACCCGTTAACCGGTTGGCCGCATCATAGGTAAAATCATACTGGCGGCCGATACCGGCCCCGGCTGTTTTCCAGACCGTACCGGTAATATTGCCGTTGTATTGTGCTGCACTGTAACTGGTGGTACCGGCTGCAGACGTGGTGTTGTCATACGCCAGCTCCATCCCAAAGTAATGCGACCCACTGCCCGCTATATAGCCTTTGTTGATCCCGGTCAGCCAGCCACGGATATTGTACTCATGGGTAATATCTTCCAGTCCTGCTCCTAATGTTTTCTTTTTCAACCGACCTGAAGCATCATATTCATTTTGCACCACTGTCGTCCATGTATTCGGTATGACACCGCCATTTACCAGGGTGTTACTTAACTTTTTATCTACCTGTATTAGCCTACCAAGATCGTCGTAGCTTAATTTGGTAATCACCATAGTTACTTGGCTATTAATGCCCCCCTTTTGAATTTGCTGAATCCTTAATAGAGGTTGACCTACCCAATTATATTGTGTGGTGCCTATATCCGTTCCACCCGTACTATTACTGGTTTGAACCTGGATTACCCGCCCTTTATCATCGTAAAATGGAATAGAATACAGCCAGGTATTACTACCTAATATTTTGGTACGACTACCTGTTACCATTCCAGTTGGCGTATTATTCTGTGTCAGACTTTGCGGATAGGGCCAGCTACTATTGCTGGCAGTATAGAGGTATGCATCATAAGCTGTACTACGGGTTGCGCTCAACGGATTACCATAGCTGCTACGCCAGTTATAGTTGTCGTAAAACATATGGGTCAACTCTTCATAGCTATATGAGGTAAGGTTGGGATAGCCAGTACTGTTGTAGGCCTGTACCAGGTGCCATGGAAGATCGTTGTAGTGATCATTATCGGTAAGTAAGCCAGTAGCTATCGAACGGTTCAACCCATCATATTGCGTATACAACCATTGTTTTTTGCTCCGTAGGTTGGCATCCTGTGTCATCACCAACCGGTCGCGGTCATCATATACCATCCACACTTCACCCCCGCCAGGTACTTTCTTGCGGATCATACGGTTGCGCTCATCATACTCATAGCGGAAACAAAGCTCAGCTAATTGCGTGGCCGAAAGCTCCCAATTAGCATTTGCCAGTTCCTCTACCGCTTTAGGTTGAATGACTAATCTTAAATTACCCAGGTCATCATATAAGTAATATGTATTCAGCCAACCGGTATAGCTGCTACCCGTTCCATCATCTGCGGAGGCCGTCAACTGTACCTTCTTCAGAATGATCTTGCCGTCCTTATCTTTGAACTCTATGACCTGTTTATTATGTTCATCCACCGTCACCATCTTGAACAGGTTGCCGGTAGCATAGTTGCCATCTGTACTATACGTTCCCCAATCATTAGTCACATCGTTTACAACCCAGATTTTGACCGCATCAGTAGCAGTGTTGCTCCAGTATTTAGTAGCTACCCCGCGACTACTTCCAGTCCAACTACTGCCAGGTGCCATTACTTTGTTCACCCGGTTCAATGGAGAAGCTTCATAATCGGTCTGGCTGTAGTAATAACTCTCTCCGCTATACTGTGCCGCGCCAAATACTGGTTGCTGCTGGAAGGGATTGAGTTTAAAGCCACCGTCACTAATGGACGTATTGCCATCTGTGCTGTTTGCTGCAAATGGCAAATACCTCTTTACTTCACGACCAAAAACATCATATTCTACGGGCGTTACCAGATCAACCGCACTGTTACCAGTAACGAGCGAGCTTTGTCTGGCCACAGTCTGAAGGTTCCGACCGAGTCCATCTACATAAAGAGTGGTCATTTTCACATCTCTTAATGGACGCATTATAATAGCGGTACTACTGGTATCTGGCGCTGTTGCATCCCATGTACGAACATGATTGACTTTGATGCCGGGTGCATATTGCGCTTGTAATAAAATGGTGCGCACCAACAAAATCATCAAAAAAAATATGCTGAAAAAATATCGTTTCAGATTCATAATAAAGGTTTAAGGATCTGTAAATACTTCAATGCTCAAACAGGTACTAATGACTGCTGACCAGCGTACGCTTTTTTTGCAGGTATAGTAAATACTGTTGATTGGTCAACACCGGGCGGTACAGCGAATCGCGGGTATTTTCAATCCGCTGCAGATGTACCTGCAACAATGAATCATTGTTGTCATGCAGTTGCCATACCTGCGCCTTCAATTGATGCAATTGCAGATTTTTTCCCAGTAACTGAACATACTGGCTATCAGTCAGCGATAAGGTATCGGTTATTTTGCGGGCTATCTTTTCTGCCAGCTCCTGGGCTGTAGCAGCCTGCGCCTGACTGCTGAGGTGTATTAACATAGTGGCAAGTACCAGTAAGAATGTCTTTTTCATATATAGATGATTAAGTGTATGACGAATTAGTTACAAGGAGTACTGGTGATTTGCTGTAATGTTCCGGACCAGGTACCGTCTGGATACTCATAATGGAACGTGTACACATACTGATTAACTCCATAATAGGAACAACCGGTGAACACCTGGATACCTCGTCTACAGACACCACTGATACATTTTTGTTGCGGGGTATTGCATGCAGGTGAACAAGCGGATACAGGCGTACAGGAACCATACGTATTTGCAGCGTTCTGTCCGTTATTGTCTACATCAGTTTGCGCCAATCCATCGGCAGTAGTCTGATCGACGGTAGATGAGTAAGTACCAGCTGCCACTGTGTAGGTATAGCTACCACCTGTATAGCCGCTGCCACAATTGTTACGGGTATAAGTACCACTTTTGCTTATACTGTACCAGGTACAGGAGCCATTGGTATTGGCATATTCCTGCGCACCGGCATTAGCAGCATCCAGAGCCTGCTGATCAGCATCCGCCTGGCTGATTACGGAGGTATAACTGCCCGCAGCAATCGTGTACGTTGCGTCTCCTGGCGTAGCGCCTACTCCACACACCTGACGTGTTTTGGTAACACTCTTGGCGACGCTATAATACCGGATCGCAGCTTCATATTTGTAATCAAGCTGCTTAATTATATAGTTATCTTTATCACGTACCCGCAACAGACGGTTGAGACCGTCGTATTCATAATACAGTAAATTATTCTTGTCATCGCATTGACTGGTAATGCCTACCAGTGGGCTATAGGTAAAAGTTTTCATTGTCGCTCCTTCCGGACATAAACGCAATTCATCAATATAACCAGAGCCACTAATAGTCAGCGTTGATCCGGTGGTTGTCAGCAACGTTGTATAACAGGTCCATCCTTGCACAGTAACTCCAGCAGCAGCAGAACCAGAAGCGCCACTTAAAGTGAAGCTGCCGTTTTTGCTCCAATATACCAGGGTATACGTTTTGCCTATTGTTACCGCTTTGGAAATACTTCCATTGGAAAGTGAATAACAACGCCGGCCAGTCAAAGCAGTAGAAGAATCGCGCAACGAAGATCCTATGGTCCAATTACCAGATGCGTCCGCTTCAAACGAAGTATAAGCTACATCCACACTATCAGCATTCACCACTTCAGCTGCCAGATACTGTGCCTGATAATCCCACAGGTATACATGTTTAAGATTACCCCGTTGAAGCAGCTCCACCGGCTTACCACTATTGAGGAACCTGTTGTAAGACAGGGACGGTCGGTAAGTTGTGTGGAACAGGAAATTATTGCCACCATCAACTGTTGACTGCTGAAAGCTACTGCTTAACAATGGACCTCTACTTTCAAAGGTGTATACAGTATCTACAAATGGTTTTCCAACTTTGTAACTGGTGATCCGGCCATTTAGTATGTACTCATTGCCCGCAATAATGCTGGTGGTATATTCTTCCACAGGTACAGAAATCATATTACTATCACGTAGCATTGCAACAAATTTTCCCCGCCCAGGACCACTGCCAGGCAGATAATCTTTCGCATAGAGGTAGTTCAGCGTAGATACATGTTGTTTGGAATCAATGCTAACTTTGCGTTTTAGCTGAAAATTATCAGGACTATAGCTATAACCATTAACAGTAGAAATCGTTCCGGTAGTCAGCAGATCATCGTATAAATAGGTGGTGTCTGCCTTTATGTTAAATCCCTCTGCCTCCTGACGGTAGCTAACTGAATTAATTCCAACCATATCAAATGCACCAATATTGGTGAGGCTGGCTGAATACATAATATTTTTACCCACTTTGACTGCCCACGCAAATTTTCTCGTAGTATCATAAGGGTGAAAATCATAATTTACCCGTTTGGACTGTACCAAACGATATCCTGCTGGCTGATAAGCATAAGAGTCTTGTTGTAGCAATAGTCCTTTGCGCCAGTCAAATTCTGTAGCAAAGAAAAAGGGAGGAGTTAACCCTAGCACATCCGGAAAATCGCCGTGTGATGTATAAGTAAATTCTTCTTTCCCATTGGCTCCGGATGGTCCATAAAATATGGTCACATTTCTATAACCAATCAAAGAACTGCCACCGATTAAAGGGTAGTTTGACATCCCGTTAAATACCATGAATGTGCAATAATCTTCGGCATTGGGGGTACCAGGAGTTCCACCTATCCTTGCTTCATAGGAAAAGTTTGATTCATCGGCAGGAAATCCACTGAACTCCCCACTGCTAACCGAATCAGGTAGATGCGGATTATTGATATTCTTGTATAAAAAGCGCTTGGTCTCAGCTAACTGATTAGATTCATTATAATCATCAACTGTCCTGACTCGCAGTCCGCCAAACAACACCGTTTTATAACGCTCGCTTTTATAAGGAAATCTTGTCAACGTAATGCTTTCTTCACCATAAGGGGTGCCGGCGAACTCCGTTTCAATAGAACCATGTAAAGTATAGGTGCCAGGTACCAGCAGTAAAGTGTCGCCGTTATTAATAACACGCGAATAGCCACTCGGGCCGGTAATGGTACTGGTAAAAATATTCAGCACATTGGGGTCTGCGATATACCTGTTGACCACACCGGTCACATAAGCATATCCGTCTACAGGAGATACATCCGCATTACTAATGGTAAATACGACTGGACTAAAATTGACAAGATAACTCCCCCCGTGACTAGCATTGCTACCCCAGAGAAAAGACAGCGGCTTGGGATCTGTCAGATCAAATCCTGCATCAATGTGCTGGGAGAACTGGTTACTTTCATAGTTAAAGCGAGTATACCCGCCAGTGGGGTAGACGAGTTTCTCCAGCACACCCGCCTTTGCATATACGGAGTCTACTTCTTTATTAGCTCCCTGCCACGGACCATTTTTTAAGGTCTTATATCGGACAAATTCCGTATTACCTTTGCCATTGTAATAACCATAGTAATCCTGGTCATTGGACATCCGACAAGGCAATGATGTAGCATTATATACAAACCTGTAAGGTTGCTTATATGCCCCTTTGGTTCCTACCTCCTGTAATGAATCTAACCTGAGCCGGTAACCGGCAGCACAGGCCGTATTACCTACCGTACTGAAATAACTGGAATAAAAACGGAATGTGTTTACCAGCTTATTGCCCGCATACATGGATGCGTTTTTCAGAATGCCATATCCACCATCATCCAGCCGGGAAGCTGTGTCGTTTTCAAAAACGACTTTTCCATTAGAGAAGGCAATATCAGTGAGACATTTTGAGTTGACAGTAACCTGGTTATAACAACTTTGAAAACTTGATGGGCATATGGCGTCAGGATATCCCAGCGTACTAAACCATAAGCCCCAGAGGACATTGCGTGTTTCTGTCGCTTTTGTCTGATAGTTGATTGTTGGGTTTGTATAGTTAAATGTGACAGTATTTCCGTGCACATCAACAATCTTTGTCAGAAACCACGCTGACACCAACGTATTAGTTTCATTATCTGTGTATGCACTTGAAAATGACCTGCAATAAGCAGTCGATGCAGTTATTTCTTTTTCATAAAAATAGTAGTTGATACCAACTCCGGTGGTAAGAATCCAGCCATCATTATTTTTCCTGATTCGAATATCCGATCGCGGGCTTGTAACAAACATACCTGAATCAGTTATAAAGAATTTCCCAGAAACATCGCCGAAATTATAATAGAATATATCAGGCTCACCATCTATTTCACCCCTGAGTATCCCCAAAGCATAGTCAACGTGTTCAGTATAAGTCATCCCATTATTAGAATATTTGCGCGCCTTATCCCCATTGAGCATGTAACCACTTTCATCAGGGAGCCCTTTGAGTGATCGTGTAATTACACCACCTGCTTTAAGAGCCCACCCAAGGCCAGCGCGACTGGCCACTTCTTCAACTTTAATGCCGCCGGCGTGGTAGTCCAACGCAATAGGAACACTGATATCTCCTTCTGTAATTGTAAACATCGGAATAGAGATATTCGGAATACCCCGGTAGTTAGAAACCGGTATCTGACCAAACTTTCCGAGAGCTGCGGCTTCCGGAGACGCCGGAACGAGCTTTGGCAGATTGACCTGTCTGTTAATTTCCTGTGCATCCAACCGGACATACAATGCCAGGATGATCAGGCAAAAGAAATACTTCATCTGTTTTAGGTTTATTAAGGGTTAAAAACTATATCCAACTCTGAACTTAATAGCCTGCGTACGTGGTATTTGCTGGTAGGACAGAAAATCCCACAACAACTGCAGCTTCGTTTTCTTAAACACCTTGCTTTTTAGTGATACGATCTTGCTGATACCTACCAGGCCACTCTGTGTCCAGGCTGACGATGTATGTACATTTGCAGAATCCACCGCCGGTTGGTAATTGTACTCAAATCCACCACTGGCAAAAAAGCTCCCCTTGATCTTATAGTCTAAAAAGCTGCGCAGTGCAGCGCCCTGATGCGTGAGTTTTATATTGTTCCACCCATTGCCCCAGCCCAGTTTGTAACTGCCACCCACACCAATCACGCTTTTGTCATTCAGCTTATACCCTACCGATAAACCCATATCACTGGTGGCGGGAAAGAAATACGTACTCTTTTGCGTTTGAAGATTAGTACCATATTCCAGCCGGTTCCAGAAACTCTTTGTCTTCTGTCCGTTCGGTTTAAAACCTTCCGGCATGTTCATATCCGGGTTACCACCCAGTTGGTTCAGCTTGTCTTTTACCTGGTCTAATTGTCCCTGTGCCTGCTGCATATTGTTCTGCAGGTATTGTGCTGCATTGGGTCCACCGGCCTGTACGCGTTGCTGGATCAGTTGCTGGATATCTGCACGCGTTTGCAAGCCCTGTAAAGAACCGGCATTGCCATAGCCTGCCGGTACACGGAACAGGCTGGCCAGTTCTGAATGTTCTTTAAAAAAGGATTGAAAGGCAGGCAATTTCTGCAACAGGGCCAGTGCCTGCTGCTGTAGTTTATCCGGGTCGTTCAGCATGTTTTTGTATTCCTGCACCTGGGCAGCATAGTAATACGCCTGCCGGTTGTATTGTTTCAGTTGCCTGGCCAGTCCAAACTGGTTGAGCTGTTCGTTGAGGTATTGTTTGCGTTCCTTCAGGTATTGTTGGATCGTTTCCGCGGTTTGCAGTTTGTCTTCCAGTCC
>OFTY01000788.1_pt1 | contig 18445 bp, 15 predicted proteins | sample 1775061 | NCBI WGS metagenome assembly OFTY01 (sample SAMN08195773, study PRJEB24354) | sludge metagenome | isolation source: sludge from phenol fed wastewater aerobic bioreactor B | place: India: Nagpur | collected 2016-09-16 | reverse complement strand
TGATAAGGCGACTGCAATATAAAATCCTGTATTACGCCTACTACATGCCAGTCTCTGCCATTGTCTTTCACTATTTTCCCAATGGGGTCTTTAAAGCCCATCACTTTAACTGCAGACTCATTTAATATTACTCCAAGAGAATCGGTCTTATATGCATCAAGATCAAAGTCGCGTCCTGCAACCAGCTTAAACCCGGCAGTCTTTACGATATTGTTGTCTGCAATAAATCGATCCAACACTGTTTTTGAATTAGGGTCTTTTCCTTCCCAGCTCATGCCCCAGGTATTACTCCATCCTTGCGTCAGGGGTGCACTTGTTTTAGTAACAGAAGTAGCTACGCCAGAGCTGAGCAATTCGTTTCTAACCTGTGTATAATTTTTCCCCAGGTCGCCTTTAAGAAACGTATATACAATACCATCCCTTACATAGCCACTCTGCCGCTGTTGTGCATATACTATTTGTTTCTGCACTATAATAGTGCTGATAATAAGTGAAATTGCAAATGAGAATTGTAATACTACCAATACTTTACGCGGTGTAACCAATGCACCGGAAGATTTGAATGTACCTTTTAATATAGATACCGGTTTAAACGAAGAAAGATAGAATGCAGGATAGCTACCGGCAAGCAAACCTGTTATTAAAATAAATGCAACAGCCGACAGCCAGAACCACGGGCTGGCATACGGCACGTATAATTGTTTATTGACAAGATCATTAAACGCTCCTAATGATATCTGTACGATGAGTAATGCAAATAACCCGGCAATAAAAGAAAGTAAGACGGACTCCCCTATAAACTGCCCGATCAGTAATTTTTTGACATTGGCCTTCTGTGCTATCAACGCGGCTTGTTTGGTAGTGGAATGAAACCGTTCGTAGGCGCGGTCGCGCAGGTTATCGAGATAAGTGGTTTCATGATAGATCATGTCCATATCCCTGATATGATCAATAATAGGTTCAAAGTAACGGGTGTCTGCACAAAAAGCATAGCTTTTCCCTTTTGGTGCAGCAATGGTCAGCCATTCATTACGGATCACTTCACCGGCCGTGGTCACAAAATCTTCCCCGTTTTTCAGGTTCTCATAAAAATGCAGCGGGATATTGTTTTCTTTCACGCTCTCCAGGATCAGTCTTCTCGGTTTCCTTTTTTCCCGGAAAGAAAAACCATAGCACTCAATGCGGTGCTGAGTAGGAAAACAGCGGATCTCGATCTTATCATTGTCTACCAGAACTGCTTCACCACTGATGACATGAAAATGTAAAGGATAACAAAGCCTGGTATCTGCCACCCGCAATTGCATTTCGATGATCTCCTGCAAAGGGGCCGGAGCATACACATGCAATTCCTGTTGATGACTAAGCAGGCCAAAGGAATTGAGCAGGCCGACCAAACCAAAATAATGGTCGCCATGCAGGTGTGAAATAAAAATATGGGAAATCTTACTCCGGCGGATCTTATAGTTGATCATCTGGATCTGTGTACCTTCTCCACAGTCCACCAAATAATTAGTACCATCCTGGGTAACTACCTGGCTGGTGGGATGGCGGTCGAAGGCCGGTACGGCAGAGTTATTTCCAAGAATCGTTACAGCGAGCATGAGCTAAAATACAAAGGAAATATTACATCAAAACTTTTCATACTACCGACTCCTGACTATCGGCTCCCGACTCAAACTCAGACCTCCCCATCCAGTAATTCCCTTTCAATCTCCTCCATCTGCACAATATCCCAGGCTTCACTTTCGGTGGGCCTCATATTCACCAACTCCAACAGTCCCTTTTTATCGAGAAATCCCTCCACTTGTTTCTCTAACGAACAAACCACAAAAGAGGCGTTATTTTCATAAAACTTTTGCTGGATATCTACCAGTTTGCCAGCCGCAGCATAATCCATATTTTGAATGTCTTGGAGTATCAGTACCACATTTTTGACCTGCCCATCGGGTTGCCGCGCGTCATTTTGGAGGTAAGGGAGTAGGATATTTTCCAGTTCTTCTGTCATTGTAGCAGAAAGTATTGGGCCCGGCACCGTGATGGCATGAAATTTCTCTTTGGTATCTATTTTGACCTGCATACTGTAAATTTAGATTCTTGTCCAGGCAAATAGCAAAAATTTAGCATCCCCTGACAACTTAAATTATCAACATTCCGTTTATAAATAGGGGGGAGCAGGAATCCGAATTAATTTGTTAATATTGTATAACAACCAATTACCTAAAAATGGATAATAATTTTTCAGCCCAGGTAAAGGAGATCATTTCGTTCAGCAGGGAGGAAGCACTGAGATTGGGAAATGATTTTATTGGTACCGAACATCTCCTGCTCGGTTTGATCCGGGAGGGAGATAACACAGCCGTCCGTATTCTTAAAAGTTTTAATGTTGACTTATACGAGCTACGAAAAGAAATTGAGTTGGCCGTCAAGGATAAAACAGGAAAGAATATCGCGAACATCAACAGCCTGCCTTTAACCAAACAGGCCGAGAAAGTGATCAGGGTGACTGTTCTGGAAGCAAAAGCCCTTAAAAGCACAACTGTTGAAACAGAGCACCTGATGCTTTCCATCTTGAAGAACAAGGAAAATATTGCAACACAAATCTTAAATCAGTTTGACGTGGACTACGATCTGTTCAGGCAGGAACTGGGCATTGTAAAATCCAATGACCCCCGTGCCGAATTTACCGATGAGAACGAAGACGATTTTGAAGATGAGAAAAAGTATTCCCAACAGAAAGGTTCCAAGCAAAGTGGTAATGCCAAAAGTAAAACACCTGTACTGGACAATTTCGGCCGCGATATCACCAAACTTGCGGAAATGGGAACCCTTGATCCCATTGTAGGAAGAGAATCAGAAATTGAAAGGGTATCGCAAATACTTTCCCGCCGGAAAAAGAATAACCCGATCCTGATCGGCGAACCCGGCGTGGGTAAAACAGCGATCGTGGAAGGACTGGCCCTGCGCATCGTGCAACGCAAAGTTTCCCGTGTACTGTTTGATAAAAGGGTGATCTCGCTCGACCTGGCTGCTTTAGTGGCCGGCACCAAATACCGCGGACAGTTTGAAGAACGCATGAAAGCGATCATGAACGAACTGGAAAAGAACCGCGACGTGATCCTGTTCATCGATGAGCTGCACACTATTGTTGGAGCAGGCGGAGCCAGTGGCTCACTCGATGCCAGCAATATCTTCAAGCCTGCACTTGCCCGTGGTGAACTGCAATGCATCGGTGCTTCCACCCTGGATGAATACCGTATGTACATCGAAAAGGATGGAGCACTGGACCGCCGCTTCCAGAAAGTGATGGTCGATCCCCCAAGCGTGGATGAAACCATACAGATCCTGAACAATATCAAATCCAAATACGAGGATTACCATAACGTAACATATAACGAGGAAGCAATTGAAGCCTGTGTTAAACTGAGCGACCGTTATATCACAGACCGTTTGCTGCCTGATAAAGCCATCGATGTGATGGATGAAGTAGGTGCAAGGGTACACCTGAAAAATATCAACGTTCCTCAAAACATCGTTGATCTCGAAAAGAAGATCGAAGATGTGAAGAACGAAAAGAATAAAGTGGTAAAAAGCCAGAAGTTTGAAGAAGCCGCTTCATTGCGCGACACGGAGAAACGCCTGGCAGAAGACCTCGAAAAAGCAAAAGCCGATTGGGAAGAAGAAAGCAAACATAAACGCTATCCTATCGATGAAGAAGCGATTGCTGAAGTGGTAAGTATGATGACCGGTATTCCTGTTAAACGCATGGTTCAGGCAGAAACAGAGAAGCTGCGTAAGATGACAGACGATATGCGCGGTATGGTGATCGGTCAGGACGAGGCAATTACCAAAGTAGTGAAAGCCATCCAGCGTAACCGTGTCGGTTTGAAAGACCCTAAGAAACCGATCGGCACCTTTATCTTCCTCGGCCCCACCGGTGTGGGTAAAACCGAGCTGGCACGTGCACTCGCCCGTTATATGTTCGATTCAGAAGATGCGCTGGTGCGTATCGATATGAGTGAATACATGGAGAAATTCACCGTGAGCCGGTTGATCGGCGCTCCTCCCGGATATGTAGGATATGAAGAGGGTGGACAACTCACCGAAAGGGTACGCCGTAAACCTTATAGCGTGATCCTCCTGGATGAAATTGAAAAAGCTCACCCGGATATCTACAATATCCTGTTGCAGGTGCTGGACGATGGACAGCTTACCGATGGCCTGGGACGTAAAGTGGATTTCAAGAACACGCTGATCATCATGACATCCAATATCGGTGTAAGGCAATTGAAAGACTTTGGGGCAGGAGTTGGTTTCACTACCAGTTCCAAAATGGAGCAGGAAGATGAAGCGAACAAAGCAGTGATTGAAAAAGCACTGAAGCGTACATTCTCTCCTGAGTTCCTCAACCGTATCGATGATGTGGTGATCTTCAACAGCCTCAGCAAGGAAAATATCTTCAGCATCATCGATATCCTGATGAAAGGTGTGATGAAGCGCCTTACCAGCCTTGGATTCAGCCTGTCGCTGACAGAAGATGCAAAATCTTTCCTGGCAGACAAAGGTTACGATGTTCAGTTTGGCGCCCGTCCGTTGCACAGGGCTATCCAGAAATACCTGGAAGACCCGCTGGCAGAAGAAATCCTGAACATGAATGTAAAAGCAGGAGATGTGCTGGAAGCTGACCTGGATAAAGAGAATAACAAATTGAAATTCTCTTTCAAAAAGGTGGAGACTAAATCGAAAGCATAAGAATTCATATATCAAAAGATATAAGGAGCGTTCATCACAACGCTCCTTTTTATTTCAGTCATCATTCTTATTTTTGTCCTGTGGCAAAAAAAATCATCATAACTATAGATGGCTGGTCCAGTTGCGGAAAAAGCACACTGGCCCGGCAACTTGCAAAGAAACTGGGTTACGTATATGTTGACAGTGGTGCCATGTATCGTGCCATTACGCTTTATTTTTTACGTAATCATGTTGACTGGACAAATACCAAAGAAGTCAATAAAGCACTCCAGGAGATCCACCTCGATTTTCATTTCAACGAAAAAACACAGACCAGTGAAATATTCCTGAATGATGAAAATGTGGAATACGTGATCCGCGACCTGGTAGTGGCAGAAAAAGTAAGTGATGTGGCTGCTATCCGGGAAGTACGCTCTTTTGCTGTGGCTCAACAGCAAAAAATGGGGAATAAAAAAGGCATTGTGATGGATGGCCGTGATATCGGCACTGTCGTGTTCCCCAAAGCAGAACTGAAGATCTTCATGACGGCTGATAATGCCGTAAGAGTGGAGAGAAGGTTCAGGGAATTATATGAAAAGAACCCCAATATTACCATTGAGGAAGTTAAATCCAATCTTGAGATGCGTGATTATATAGATTCACACAGGGAAGTAAGCCCGCTGCGCAAAGCGGATGATGCGATTGTGTTGGATAATACTAATCTTACAGAAGAGCAGCAGTTTCATAAGGCGCTGGCCTGGGTTAATGAACTTAAGTAATCGATCGCCGATGTTCGAATGGCAGAAGGAAAAACGTTGACTGTTGAACGTTGTCAGTTGATCGAAGGGCACGCAAGCTGGAGCTAATAGTTCCTTTTCCATTGTCACCCCGGCCCTGGTTTCGTGAGATAACAGGTATAGTACACTAAGAGCCGGGGTCTCCCCAACGTTGAGGAGACCCCGGCTCTTATATTCTTTAAACTTGAATGTTTCCTGAATCAGGGCCGGGGTGACAGCAGGATAGTCATTCGGCCATCGGTCAGCGTACAATAAACTCTTAATGCGCTTTCTTCACATCAATCAACTCCACATCAAAGATCAAAGCTGACCCACCCGGAATAGGGCCATTGTCTGATGGGCCATAAGCCAGTGTGTATGGAACATAAAGCTTGTATTTGGAACCAACAGTCATCAGTTGCAAACCTTCTGTCCAGCCGGGTATCACCCTGTTCAGCGGGAAGGTAATAGGCTCACCGCGTGAGTAAGAGTTGTCGAATTCAAAACCATCCACCAATGTTCCCCTGTAGTGACAGGTAACACTGTCAGTAGCTTCAGGTTTGATGCCGGTACCTTCTGTGATCACTTCGTATTGCAGGCCGCTGGCAGTTGTTTTTACACCGGGCCTGGCTTTATTCTGACGGAGAAAAGCTTCTCCTTTTTCAATATTGGGTTTTGATTTGGACTGCTGCAGGTCGGTCATCATCTTGTTCATCACATTATTACAGGTCATTTCATCCAGGGAAGTAGGTTTGCTGCCCATTATATCTGCAATAGCTTTGGACACGAGTGCTGTATTGATGCTGGTAACACCTTGTTGTTTATAAAAACTTGCCAGGCTCACTCCCATGGCATAGCTGGCAGAATCGTTCAGTGTTTTCAAAACAGGCTTGGCAGCGGCAGCTACCGGCTGCACTTTTTTAGGGACGGTTTTTACAGGCGTCTTGGGTTTGGCTGTTGTTTGCGCCGACAGGCTTGCTGCGGCGGCCAGTGCCAGGACGGACAAGGCGATTTGCTTCATAAGTGTTTTAAATTAAAGAGCAAAAATAAAGGCTGTCATCCGTATTTCGGCAGCCCATTCGTTAATTTCGCAACGGTCTAATAATTAATCAGCAATGGAAAATTTTACCCAGGAAGTGCAGGTCCGCTGGTCCGATCTCGACCCTAATTTCCATCTCCGTCATTCTGTGTATTACGATTGGGGGGCTTTCTGCCGGATCAATTCACTGGAGAAACATAATCTCACAGCGGCCGTAATGCAGCGCCTGCAGATCGGGCCTATCCTGTTTCGCGAAGAATGTGTTTTCAAAAAAGAGATCCGCCTTGGTGATAAGGTCACTATTAACCTCGAACTGATCAGGGCCAAACGCGATTTCTCCCGTTGGTCTATCCGCCACACTGTTGTTAAGAACGGTGATACCGTTTCTGCTCTCATCACTGTTGATGGGGCCTGGCTCGATCTTGCCCGGCGCAAACTGGCCACACCTCCGCAGGAAGTGCACGCTGTGTTTTCGCAAATGCCAACGAGCGCAGATTTTGAGTGGCTGGATCGATAATATTATTTCGGTTTAGTGATGCCTTTTCCGTAACACGCCGGGGCCAGTAGTTCCTTATCAATTGTCACCCCGGACCAGGTTTAGTAAGCGTGCTTCTGTAGTACACTAAGATCCGGGGTCCCCTCGATATTGTAATACTATTCATTTTATAAAGCATCCTTGTACCAATCTTTAGCCAGGTCGGTCATATCAGGGTTCATCGTTTTAATTAATTGAATTTTCCATTCTCTTTTCCACTTTTTTAATTGTTTTTCTCTTGCAATTGCATTTTGTATGTATGTAAAATGCTCATGATAGAGCAGGATATCACAGTTATATTTTGATGTGAACTTGCTTTCCTTTCTTTTGTGCTGCCATATTCTTTTATCAAGGTTATTTGTAACGCCTGTATAAAAGACAGTATGAGCGCTATTTGCAAGAATATAAACGTAAAATGAATAATTTCGGGGCATTCCTCAATTTATCAATCAGTGGTCGATCGGTAGTGAGGAAAAAACAGTAATAATTTGGAAAAAACACATTGGTTTGAGGAGACCCCGGATCTTAGTGTACTACAGAAGCACGCTTACTAAACCTGGTCCGGGGTGACAAGGGGAAAGCATTATTGGACCGAAACAATACAAAGTATCAACATTTCAAGTATTCAGTTCCTGACATTACTCATTTATAAATCTTACTTTTTCAGGAAACCTTTCTGCATAAGAAGATACCAGGTTCCGTATAAATAAATTCTCTTTATACGGCGTGATCATCTCTTTCAATTCTTCTGCCTGTGTAAAAGGCATATCAGTTGGCAAATATCCCATGCCATAGAACTTCCCGTTCCATACCAGTACACAGGATTTTTCAGAAGGCCCAAGCCCATGATCAATGATCATATAAGAAGCCTGGGTTTCGGTGAGCGAATGGATGGCGGCCAGCACCCGCTCATTATAAACGGAGGATGGCTCTTCCTGCTCGCAGGCGCCATGGCAATAGTGCTCGCGTTTGCCTTCACATTCTCCCAGGGTTTGCAGAAAGCATAGCTTGGGGCAAAGATTATATTCTTTGATCAGTTTGCGGAGGATGGCATGCCCGTCTGTAAGATAATGGAAGGTATGAACGGGCCTTAATTGTTTTTTATTTCTTTCAATGGCCAGCCGGTGATATCCATTCTGATCTTCATACAGGAAAATGCCATACACGTTCTCTGCATTCTTCTGGGAATAATTAAAAACAGGCCATAGTTTTTTGATCTCGGTCGATTCCAGGATCTGTGCCATCAATTCTGTTGCGCACGACTGATAACTGATAGCATATGTATGACGCAAAAAATTCTGGCGCTGGCGGGAAGCAGAGTTATTGCTGAAATGACTGTTTACCCGGTAACGGATATTCTTTGCTTTACCCACATAAATGATCTTGCCCTTCTCATTGTGGAAATAATACACGCCGGGAGTATAAGGCAATTGCTCAAAATGTTCCCTGGGCACATTGGGTGGCAATACCTGCTCTTTGGAACTGCGGCCCAGGCTTTTTACAATGAACTTATCCTTATCATTTTTCAGCAATAAATGGAACAGTGTTACCGTGGCGGCAGCATCTCCGCTTGCACGGTGCCGGTCATTGATCGTTATCCCCAATGAATGACAAAGATTACCCAGGCTGTAAGATGAATGCCCGGGGATGATCTTCCGGCTTAAGCGGACGGTACAAAGTTTTTTTGTTTGCAATGAATAACCAGCTGCTTCAAGATGGGCTTTGATAAAAGAATAGTCAAAATTTACATTGTGCGCTACGAAGATTTTATCCTGTAACAGCTCATGCACTTTTTCAGCAACCGTTTCAAATACCGGTGCGTCTTCCACCATTTCGTCCGTGATGCCGGTCATGGCCTGGATATAGCGGGGAATGGGTTGAAGAGGGTTGATCAGTGAATGAAAAGTGTTCACGATCGTTTCACCATCAAAAATATGAATACATATTTCAGTGATACCGTTGGCAGAAGCGTATCCACCCGTCGTTTCTATGTCTACAATGGCGTACATGGTTGTATGCTCGTGGACCACTAATTTCGTAAAAAATTAGCAGGGTGGAAGAAGAAAAAATGAGCATGTTCAGGAACAGACTGATTAAGGTTTTCCGTCATTTAAGTAAGCAGGCCAGGCGCCTGCAATTGAGCTGTTACAGGCTGTATGATCATGACCTGCCTGAATTTCCTTTTTGCATAGAGTTCTATGGTGAAAAATTATATGTAGCGGAATATAAAAGAAGGCATGGCATGTCGGAAGAAGAACATGACCACTGGATGGAAAAAAGCCTTGAAATCATATCGGAAGCATTATCCATCAACAAAGACAATATTTTCCTGAAGCTTCGTCAACGCAAGCCGGGAAGGCTCGGACAGTATCAACGCATTAATGAGGAACAACATGAATTTGCAGTTACTGAAAACGGTTTGCAGTTTATCGTCAATCTCAGTGATTATCTCGATACGGGTTTGTTTCTTGACCATCGCATTACCAGGCAAATGGTAAAAGAGAAAAGTGCTGGCAAAAAAGTATTGAACCTGTTTGCCTACACAGGTTCTTTTTCTGTGTACGCTGCTGCGGGAAATGCTGATGAGGTGGTGACAGCTGATCTGTCCAAAACCTATTTGCAATGGGCAGAGAAGAATATGCAGCTGAACGGATTCAATGATCCGGCTAAATATTCATTCGTTCAAACGGATGTGATGCAGTATCTCAAGCAATTGCCTGCGGACCATTACGATATTATCGTGATGGACCCGCCTACTTTCAGCAACAGTAAGCGGATGGATGATTTCCTGGATATACAAAGGGACCATGCAGGCATGATCAATGATTGCATGAGATCGCTCAGGCCCGGAGGAATACTTTATTTCAGCACCAATTCCAGGAAATTCATGCTGGATGAAAAATCGATCCTGGCCTCCACTATAAAAGATATCACCAAAGCCACTACGCCCTTTGATTTTGAAGGCAGGCTTTTCCGCTGGTGTTATTATTTGGTCAAATAGATCTTGTTCAGCAAATAATAATAGGGCTGGAAATGATGATGCATGAAAGTTTTTTCCTTATCGTAAGGATACAGACGGTTGTATTCATCATCCGGCATCAGCACAATAGGAACACCTGCCCGCATGTAATTGCTGTTGTGTACATATTTCGGCTCTTTCAATTGCGGCAGCACTTTTCTTATAGCCAGCCTGTACATTTTGCAGCCTAAATATTTTTCCAGCTTACGTTGTGCTTTGCGGGGTTTCTTTTCCAGTTTATTATACACCATATTCCCTGCCAGCCGGATAAAGAATTTCTGTTTTTTCAGGTAATCTTTGGCATTGACCAATGGGTTGGGTAAATGGAAATCTGCCAGGGTTTGAACAGAGAAAGGCGTTTCAGGTACCCAGTCGGCCGCATTCACCACGGTAAAGGCCCAGCCATTCCGGGTGATATAATCAAAATCATAAGCGTAGCGCATATCACCTACTTTGGGGGCGGCACTGCAATAGGTTTTCAGTACGATATCGTTGGGGATATGACCTTTTTTCTTTTCATATTCCAGGTATGAGCGAAGCAGGGTGGCCAGTGCGCCTCCCTGGCTATGGCCGAAAATGAGGAACTCCTTTATTTTTTTATCGCGGTAAAGAGTATTGATATTTTTTACGATCTCCGGTGCGAGAAAGCCCAGCGCAATGGTCCAGCCCACATGCACGGCGGCCTGGGGGTCTGCAGCCAACTGATAATCGAACACGGTGCTGTCGTTAAGTTGCAGGCTGCCTGTGGCCGGGATCATAGCTGCATAAAAATTAGCAAGCCAGCTTGCCGTTTGATTTACCGTTCCCCGCATATCGATAACAGCTACATTATCCTTCCGAAGGTAAAGGGTCCACCGGTTAAGGAGGCCTACTTCCGCCGACTGGAAATCCATTTTGTAAGGATCTTCTTTGATCAGCCGCTCCACCGAATCGGCTATGCTGCTGCGGTAGAAGGCAATGGATAGCAGTTCCCCGTATTCTTTCGGGTCAAATCCGGGTTTCAATTTCTGGGCGCTGGCTTGGATCAACAGGCCTGCCAGGAGCAGGCTCAGGAGATATTTCATAAGCAGGTAAATTATACGTTACAATTTAAGCCATGCTACCATATTCTTCAAAATGTATCGTATCAGGTAATAAAAAAATGGAAAAAATTCCAACCTTTTCCCATCTTCATTCTCCTAATTAAGAATACCGTTTTGGAGCCTGTAACCAACATACTAATTGCAGTGGTAAAACAAGCTGGCGAGGGCGACGAAAAGGCCCAAAACCTGCTTTACCGGCAATATGCCAAAGCGATGTTCAATATCTGCATGCGGATGGCAGCCAACCGGCAGGATGCAGAAGATCTTTTACAGGAATCGTTTGTGCTGGCTTTTAAAAACCTGAAGCAATTAAAACAGGAAGTCAATTTCGGGGGCTGGTTAAAGCGGATCGTAATAAATGAATGTGTCCGCTACTGCAAGAAGAAAGTGCACTGGAAAGAACTGGAAGAACATCATTATGAATTACCCGAAAATGACCAGGCAGAATGGATCATGGAAATATCTTTTGAACGGGTGAATGAGGAAATAAAAAAACTGCCCCAGGCCTGCCGCACTGTTTTTAACCTGTACGCCCTGGAAGATTATTCACATAAAGAAATAGCCGGAGCATTGGGGATTTCTGAATCAACATCAAAGAGCCAGTATCACCGGGCCAGGCAATTATTAAAAGAACGTATTCTGAAACCTCAGATCAATGGATGAACTGAAAAAATATTTACAGAACAATCGCGGTCATATTGATACCGATATGCCTGAGGAAGGACTTTGGAAAGGAGTGAAGGACGGCCTTCATCCCCCCGCCACCATTCCCCTGTTCGTGAAATGGATGGCAGCTGCCTGCCTGGTGCTTGCGGTGGGAACAGGCATTTATTTCTTTACACATCCCGCTAAGAAAATACTGGTGACAGACATATCATCCAACGATACATCTTCTGCAACTGCTCCTGCCGATACAATTGCAGTTGAAGGAAAGAATGCTGAAAAACAACCACTACTTCCGGTTGCTGTAGAGAAAAAGCCCGTGATAGTTCATAAGAAAAAACCAGCTCTGAAGAATACTGTTATAGCCTCCCGAAAGAAGAGGCAAACCAAACCAGTGCCTCTGCCAGCGCCCCTGTATGGGTTTGAAGGAATTGAAGCAAGCTATGCTACCATGCTCGATATTCAACTGGAACGTTTACGCACGCAGCCTATTTATGCCGAGGACCCTGCGTATTTCCACCTGTTTAAAAAACAGTTTGCTGACCTGGCCAGGGATGAAGAGCAGGTGAAACGGCAGCTTAAGCTAAGCCCATATGATGAAGCCCTGCTGGAGGAACTGATCACTATTTACCAGCGGAAAATAGCCGTATTAAAGCAATTGCAATTTGAAATAAATAAAATGAATAATAAGGTGAAGCAGAGCAATGCCGGCTTGCTGCTGCAGAAGCCTTCTTATATCACTCTTTAAAGTATAGCCATGAATAAAAAAATCGTATCACTCCTGATAACAGCAATAATCATGGTATTGGCCCAGCCAATACTGGCACAGCAACAGAGGAACCGGATCAATAAAAATACGATCGTTACAAAGCCATCATCAGATACTGTCATAGTTGCCAACACCGTGTTGAAGGAGTTGGCGCAGGAATTACCTGCAGACAAGAACGCTGTCATAAAAATCGTGAACACTACCTGCAACCTGGATATTCGCCCCTGGGCCGAAGCCAAAGTGCGAATGGTGACCTCGGTTTACGTAGCAGAAGAAAAAGCCGATAAGATCACCCCGGAGGAAATGATGGAAAATGCGGGAATTATTTTTAAGTCTTTTGGCAATCGCGTGGATATCCAAACACGTGCTTCTTTTGAAAACGAACGCCCAAGCCTCTATCAGCGGATACGAAACTCAAGCAGTAATGTATCGCAGGATATGGCGGAGAATCATTCTCTGACGTCATCTCTTTTTAATACTACTCAGGAATCAGTCAGGTGGAATATAACAGGCCCCAGCACACGGCAGAAAATGACATTATATATTCCTAAAGGATGTAAGCTGGATATAGACAACAGGAATACCAGTGTTATCATCAATGATGATATCAATGACGCACGTTTCAAACTCAACCATTCCAACCTTGATGCAAGGAATTTCGGAAAAGTGTATATCACAGCAGAATATTTCGCGATCAATATTTCGGATGTACAGGAGGCAGAACTTGAACTGGAGAATGGCAATTTTACCGGTGGTATCCTTCAAACACTTGACCTTGATTCAAAATCTTCCGAGATAGATTATGAAAGCGGTATGACGTTGTACCTGCGCAGCCAGAATGATCGTATTACTGTAGATCAGATCGCAAAAGTAGCAGGACGGAAACTGTATGGTGACCTCCGTATTGGAAAACTTATCACTGAACTTGATATTGAAGGGCTGAATGCTGATATCAGGATCAGGAGTATTTCACCATTGGCTGAAAAAGTAAAGATCATCGATCAGTATGCCGATCTGCGGCTGCCTGTAAAGAATATTACCAATTATGCTGTTCTTTTCAAAGGCGAGAAATCTACTGTTTTCACCCCCTTTGAAAAAGTGGCAGTGCTTGATCCCATTGTAACAAAAGAAGAACAGAAAACTACAGGAAAACCAGCGATTACCCGGAAATCGCAAATGGAAATCCATCCACTACCAAAGGAAGTTGATAGCATGACGTTGGCTGAAAGGCAACGATACCTGTTTGAACTGTTAAAAAAAGATGCTCCGAATTCCACTGCTTCTTTTTTGGGAGAAAGGGCTCCGTCTCAGTTCAAAGCATCCAATGGTGATACTACCGGGAAGCATACCAGGTTTGAGATCACCTGCAATCAATGTTCTGTTGATTTCAAATAGAGCTTAATCCCTTTTTTAAGGCTGCAATAACAGGCCCTTTCAGGGAAGGGGTCTTTATTGCCCTGCCTGATCACTCCACAACCACACAGCATGGGCAACCTTTATCAATATATTCTGATGCTGGTAACTGTTATCGGGTTACTGGCAGGCGCTTACGACAGTAAAGCGCAACAAAAAACAAAGATCACCGGATTGTTGCAAGACAGTGCCGATGGCAAGCCCGTAGCCTGGGCAACAGTTGGCCTGTATAAAGCTATCAATACACAAAAGCCTTTGCAAAATATATTTTCCAACGGCAAAGGGAAATTTGAGTTCACAGAAGTTGATACCGGGCATTATGTTGTGATCGTTACTTACACTGGTTTCCATGAAAAAGAACACCCGGTAAAGATCGATACCGGAAAGTTACTGGTTGAACTTGAACCGATCGTTCTTTCCCCTGATGCCCGTCAACTGGGTACAGTAGTGGTAACGGCTGCTGTGCGCAAGCCATTACTGGAGCAGGAAGATGAGAAGATGATCTTCAACGCAGAGGCAGATCCTTCTGTGGAAGGGTTGACGGCTACTGATGTACTAAGAAAAACGCCATTTGTTTCAGTGGATGGAGAAGGCAATGTTCAACTGAATGGCCAAACAAATTTTAAGGTATTGTTGAATGGGAAAGAAACAGCCATGTTTACAAAGAACCTGAAAGATGCCATCCGTTCTTTTCCTGCAAGCCTGATCAAAAAAATAGAAGTGAGCACTACTCCTTCTTCCAAATATGATGGCGAAGGGGTAGGCGGGATTATCAATATCATTACACAGAAAAAAATAGTGGGTTATAATGGCAATGCCGGTATCAGTTATAATACCCTTCGTACCTACAGTGGGAGCGCCAGCCTGAACTTTAAGTATGGAAAGTTTGGTTTGTCTGCTTATTATGGGGCTTACAACGGGCGGCCTCCGGTTAGTAACCTGTCAAGTGAAACAGAATCATTGAACCCCGTTGCTTTCCACAAGCGTATTTCCAATGGCGTCAATAGGGGAAAGTATTTTTATAATTACGGTAATATGGAACTTGCCTGGGATATGGACAGTCTTAATGTATTAAGCCTGTATGCAGGGCTGAGTGGCGGTAATGGAAATTCCACTACAGATACCCGTTATGATATGGTACTTCCAGGCAATGCAGGCACGGAAACAAGCTACCTCTCAAGCAGTACCCGGTACGATTACCCTGCTTATTATCTTGGTCTGGACTATGTCAGAAAATTTAAAAAACGGAAAGGAAAGGAATTTTCTTTGAAAGCTTATTACGATGATGCGAGGGACAACAATTATTTCTTCAGCGAGCAGAATACACGAAATGGCGACCGATTTACTGTTAATGACAACCAGGCTCCCAATAAGCAAATCACTTTGAATGCTGATTTCACACAGCCGTTCAAGAACGGCAGTAAAATGGAAGCCGGGCTTAAATCGATCTTCCGCCAGGCTTCTTCAGATTATCTCAGCCAGATCAAGTATGACAAAGACCAGGAGTATGCTGAAGACATTGGCAATACCAACAACTTTAAGTATCGCCAAAATGTATACAGTGTTTTCGCTACCTATTCCTTCAAATGGAAGAACATCAGTTTTAAACTGGGCAGCCGTTTTGAGCAAACACATATTGTGGGAGATTTTAGCAAAACAACTACAAGGGTATTGCAGGATTATGGCACATTCATGCCTAATATCTATCTCTCACGCAGGTTCAGCAAAATACATACTGTATCGTTATCCTATACCAAACGGCTGCGGCGCCCGTATATCTGGGACCTGAATCCCTTTGTATCTAATGTAGATTCATTCAATATCAGTTATGGCAATCCCAAACTCGGTCCTGATATCATTCACATTGTTGAAGCAGGATATTCGGTGTTTAAAGGCAATACAAATATCAATATCCGGTTTTCCCAGAGCTTTAGTAACCGCCAAATTGTGACATATACAGAGTTTAATGAAGCCACAGGCGTAGCAGCATCTGTAGTCGACAATGCAGGCATTTCCCGTGTAACAGGGTTGAACCTGAACATATCCACTAAATTCAGTAAAAAGCTGAGCTTTAGCCTGGGCTCAGGCCTGCGTTATACTTTTTTGAAAAACCGCTTCAGGCCTGATCAGCGGAATGATGGAATAGGCGGGTTTGGTAATACAACTCTTACCTACCAGGCTACAAAGAAATGGGCCGCTTATGCTTCGGGTTATTACTGGATCTCCGATCCTCAGTTGCAGGGGCAAGCCGGGAGAAATTTTACTCACTCCATCGGTACTAATTACAAGCTTTTCAAGGAAAAAGTTACAGCAGGGATCGTAGCCAATAACCTGTTCAGTAAATATTATAACTGGAGGAGCAATTACCGGGATGAAAATTTTATCCGTAGTAATTTAAGATGGAATATACAGCGTGCTATTACATTCAGCCTGCGCTGGAATTTTGGAAAACTGACAGAGAATGTATCGAGAAGGAGAGGGGTTTCGAATGATGATATAACGAAATAAAAATCATCTTCTACCTGTGTTGTCACCCCTGCCCTGGTTCCGGAGAATAGCAGGTATGGTACATTAAGAGCCGGGGTCTCCTCAACGTTGAGGAGACCCCGGCTCTTATATTCTTTAAACTTGAACGTTCCCTGAAGCAGGGCCGGGGTGACAACTGAGAATGGTCTCCCGGTCAACGGTCATCGAACAACGATCAAGGTATTACAGCGTTTTCAGTACATCGTTCATGCTCCTTACCGCTGCAGCGCTCTTATCAAATTCAGCTTGCTCTGCTGCATTCAGCTTGAAGTCGATGATCTTTTCCCAGCCGTTTTTGCCAATAGTAACCGGTACGCCCAGGCAGATATCTTTCTGTCCGTATTCGCCATCGAGGGCAACGCAGCAGGTAAACAGTTTTTTCTCATCGCGTACAATAGCTTCAACCAGGGCTGCTCCGGCTGCGCCAGGTGCATACCAGGCAGAAGTGCCGATCAGTTTGGTCAGTGTGGCACCGCCAACCATTGTATCGGCAACGATTTGTTTTTGCTGTTCTTCACTCAGGAACTGTGTAACCGGAACTGAATTCCAGGTTGCCAGGCGGATCAGCGGGATCATGGTGGTGTCGCCATGGCCACCCACTACTACAGCATTAAGATCAGCAGGGCTGCATCCCAGGTGCTGGCTCAGCTGATATTTAAAGCGGCTGCTGTCGAGCGTGCCACCCATACCAATGATGCGGTTTTTGGGAAGGCCGGTAGATTGCAGTGCCAGGTAGGTCATGGTATCCATCGGATTGCTGATCACAATAATGATGGCATTGGGAGAATGTTTCAGAATGTTTTCTGTTACGCCTTTTACGATACCGGCATTCACACCGATCAGTTCTTCACGCGTCATACCGGGTTTGCGGGGCAAACCGGAAGTGATCACTACCACATCGCTGCCGGCTGTTTTGCTATAATCGTTGGTAGATCCGGTGATCTTTGTATCAAATCCCAGCAAGGCCGCAGTCTGCATCATATCCTGTGCTTTTCCTTCGGCAATCCCTTCTTTGATGTCGAGCAAAACAAGTTCAGTCGCTAATTCTTTCCGGGCAATATTATCGGCACAAGTGGCTCCTACTGCTCCTGCACCTACAACAGTTACTTTCATGAATGAAGTTTTTAGAGAATGAGGAAATTAGTTCTGCCACCCGCGGGGAAGCGGGGCTTGGCGGGGGCAAAGGTAAAAGAAAGTTTCCCGTTTGGGAGGTCAAAACAAAGTTATTTCTTTAGCTCTTCCAGTATTTTGTCCATTGGCATCGACCCTTCAAAAACCGAGATAAGCTCCTGTTTTTTATTATAAAATGCCAGGAAAGGGAAGGAGCGGATATTGAAAAAAACGGGCAGCATGAAGTTGGAATCCTTGCCCATCTTAATATTCTTGTATTTGCTCAGGCCGTAATGATTATAATACTCCTTCATCTTGTCGAAGGCCATTGGAGTGGCCATGATGATCTGTACATTATTGAAGTCATCAATACGCTTGATCAGTTCTTCTGTTTCATGCTTGCAATGATCACAATCGGGGCTGAACAGCATGATCATCGTTGGCTTTTTCTTGCTCAGGTTTTCTTTGGTGAGAGTTGTGACACTATCTGTCAGTAATAGCTTAAAAGGCGGCACGTTCGGGAATTTCTTATAGGAAGGAATTGCTGAAGCGTCCTGCTGGGCCATTCCGTTAAAACTTACCAAGAGACCGAGGACCATTACGAGTGTGCTGATGCGGATACGTTTTACTGTTTTCATCTCCCGTGATTTTATTCAAAGAAACGAATTTTATGCCCATGAGGAGAACAATACCCCCACTATTCTCTTTGTATTCTTTGTGTTCTTTGTTGTCTTTGTGGGAAGTAATTTCCCACAAAGACAACAAAGAACACAAAGAATACAAAG
>OFTY01000787.1_pt1 | contig 18460 bp, 15 predicted proteins | sample 1775061 | NCBI WGS metagenome assembly OFTY01 (sample SAMN08195773, study PRJEB24354) | sludge metagenome | isolation source: sludge from phenol fed wastewater aerobic bioreactor B | place: India: Nagpur | collected 2016-09-16 | reverse complement strand
CTGTAGAGGCGTCCCTTGGAAGGTGCCTGGGGGTCCGTGAAGGCGTCCTTGAACTTCGGCAGGTCGGCGGCCTTTTTCAGCTCGGGCAGGCGCTCGGCCGTGTACTTGGGGATGAACCAGGCTTCGCCGCCCATGTAGATGTCGCCGATGCGCTTGACGCGGCCGGTGGCCTCGGCCTTGGTCCAGGGCTCCAGGGTGCTGTTCAGCCAGATCTCGCTGTTGATGTCCAGGTCGCCGCGTTCGAGCGCCGCCAGGGCCGGCAGGGTTTCCGTCGGCAGGACCTCGGAGTCGCAGCCGTAGCCGTGCTTGGCGATGAAGCGTTCGACTTCCACCAGGACCAGGTTGGATTCCCAGTTCATGCCGCCGAAGCGCACGGCGCGGTCGAGCTCGCATTGCGGCGCGTCGGCCGCCCGGGACACGGACGGGGCCAGCGACAGGCCCGCGAGCGCGGCCGACAGGGCGAAGCCCAGCGCGGCACGGGACAGGCGGGGGGAACGGATCGCACGGGGCGACGAAAAAGCGGAGATGGACATGAATGCCTCCTTTGGGTTACGGAGACGCCGGATACGCGATGCGGGGCCGACGCCATAGCTTAGGGGAGGGTGTGCGGAAGACGGCCGCGGGCCGCCAATACATACCAGCACTACAGACGCGCAAGCGCCTTGGACAGACAGGGCCGGGTCGGGCGGACACGGACGCTGTCAGGATTGAAAAAAAGAACTACAGAAGAAGCGCTATTTTACACACCGGATGACGGAAAATAAACCCGGTTGGCGAAAACCGGCCGGAACCGGGCGCGGGACGGGGGGTGAAAACGCCGGGAATGCGGGCGGGTTTCCTTCACCGCGCGGCCTGCATGCCGCCCGGATCCGCCGGACACGGAACGGTCCGCAGGGACTGTTCCGTGTCCGGCCTCGTTCACTGCGCGTGCCCCCCGGCGCCGGCCGGGGGATGGAGCGGATGGATTCAGCGGTCGCGGTAGATGTAGTCGCGCCGCCAGGGATAGGCCTGCCCCGGCGGGTAGTCCAGCTCGTCGGAGCGGCCCGTCGGCTGGGGCTGGGCGAGGATCTGGTGCAGGGCGATCCAGCCGTGCTCGAAGCCCATGGCGCAGCCCGCCAGGTACATCCGGTAGGCCCGCAGCGAACGCTCGCCCTGGGGGGTGTTCAGGATGGCGCGGGCCTCGTCCAGGCGGGCTTCCAGGGCGTCGCTCCAGGCCCACAGCGTGCGCGCGTAGTGCGGTCGCAGGTTCTCGACGTCGAGGTCCTCCAGGCCGGCCTCGGCCAGGGTCTGCTGCACGTAATGGATGTGGGACAGCTCGCCGCCGGGGAAGATGAACTTCTCGATGAATCCCCCCATGCCCGCGCCCAGTTCGGTGTTGTCCAGCCCGCCCGCCGTGATGCCGTGGTTCAGGATCAGGCCGCCGGAGCGCACCAGCCGGCGCAGCTTGGAAAAATAGCCGGTCAGCTGGGCCCGCCCCACGTGCTCGAACATGCCCACCGAGGCGATCTTGTCGTAGGGCCGGGATTCGTCGAGCTTGCGGTAGTCCAGCAGTTCCATGCGCACGCGCCCGGCCAGGCCTTTTTCCTGGATCAGGCGGTTGACGTAGGCATGCTGGTTGTTCGACAGGGTGATGCCGGTGACATCGACGTCGTAGTTTTCCGCCGCCCACAGCATCAGGCCGCCCCAGCCGCCGCCCACGTCCAGGAAGCGCTCGCCCGGCTTGAGGGCGAGCTTGCGGCAGATGTGGTCGAGCTTGGCTTCCTGGGCCTGGGCGACGGTGAAGCCGGGCTCGCGGTAGTAGGCGCAGGAATACACCCGGCGCGGGTCCAGCCACAGGGCGTAGAAGTCGTCCGACAGGTCGTAGTGGAATTCGATCTGCCGCGCGTCGCGCTCGATCGAATGGCGCCAGACCGACACCAGCCGCTTCACCAGGCTGGTGAGCCAGCCCGAGCGGGCCAGATCGACGGGCGACCCGGGCAGGATGCTGGCCGCCATGCGCATCAGGTCCCGCATGGAGCCGTCGAACTCGAACTTGCCCTCGACGTAGTCCTCGCCCAGGACGCCGACCTCGCCCGCCGCGAAATGCGCCAGCACGGCCGCGTCGCGCACGCGCAGGCGGACCGCGGCGTCGGCGGGGCCGATCTTCTGTCCGTCCGGCAGTTCCATGGAAACCGGCATGGGCAATGACCCAAGTTTGTTCTCGATGATCGATGCGGTTGCACTCAACGGGGCCTCCCTCAGTCATATGAAAGACCTTGTTATAGTAGCGCCAATCCCCACCGCTTCAAGCATCCGCCTCCGGCGCGTTTCCGGCCCCTCCCCGCTCCCATGGTTTCCCCTTCGGCTTCCCCCTCGTCCCCGCCGCTGCTGCCTCCCTGGCTGATCCTGATGGGCGCGCTGGCCGCTCTCGGCCCCCTGGCCATCGACATGTACCTGCCCGCCTTCGGCGCCATGGCGGCCGACCTGGGCGTCCATCCGGGGCAGGTCGAGCGCACCCTGGCCAGCTATCTGCTGGGCCTGGCCCTGGCCCAGCTGGTCTACGGCCCGCTGGCCGACCGCTACGGCCGCAAGCCGCCGCTGCTGCTGGGCCTGACGCTGTTCGCGGTGGCATCCGTCGCCTGCGCGCTGAGCCGGGACATCGACCACCTGATCCTGTGGCGCGTGGTGCAGGCCTTCGGCGGCGCCGCCGGCATGGTCGTCCCCCGCGCCGTGATCCGCGACCACCTGGACACGCGCGAGGCCGCCCAGGCCCTGTCCCTGCTGATGCTGGTGATGGGCGTGATGCCCATCCTGGCGCCGTTGCTGGGCGGCCAGGCCGTGACGCTGGGTTCCTGGCGCACCGTGTTCTACCTGATGGGCCTGGCCGGCGTCGGCCTGTGGCTGGCCGTGGCGCTGTACATGCGCGAGTCCCTGGACCCGGCGCGGCGCGCGCCGCTGGCCGTCGGCGCCATCGCCGCCAGCTTCCGCCTGCTGCTGACCCACCGCCGCTTCATGGGCTACACCCTGGCGGGCGGCTTCGGCTCGGGCGGCCTGTTCGCCTACATCTCCGGCTCGCCCCAGGCCTTCATCACGATCTACGGCATCGATCCGCGCTGGTTCGGCCTGCTGTTCGGCCTGAACGCCGCCGCGCTGATCGTGGCCTCGCAGGCCAGCGCCCGCCTGCTGAACCGCCATCCGCCGATCCGCCTGCTGGCGCGCGCCCAGGGCACGCTGGTGCTGATGACGCTGTGCGGCCTGGCGCTGACCCTGCTGGACTGGATCTCCCTGCCCCTGCTGATGCTGTGCCTGATGGGCTTCATGGCCAGCCAGGGCTTCGTCGGCCCCAACGCCGCCGCCCTGGCCCTGGCCGACCAGGGCCCGCGCCTGGGCGTGGCCTCGGCGCTGATGGGCTCGCTGCAGATGCTCTGCGGCGCCCTGGCGGGCTTCGCCGTCAGCGCCTGGCACACCGGCACCCCCCTGCCGCTGACCGCCGTGCTGGCGGCCTGCGCGGTCCTGTCGTGGCTTTCCGGCCGCATCGCCATGCGATCGCCCCGGCAAACCCGGCAACCCGCTTGATCTGCATGGCAATTTGAGTATAGAATGCAAGGCTTTCCCGATATACATATACAGAGGTGAGACCATGGCACGCGTATGCCAAGTAACCGGCAAAGGCCCGATGGTGGGCAACAACGTCTCGCACGCGAACAACAAAACCAAGCGTCGTTTCCTGCCCAACCTGCAATCGCGCCGGTTCTGGGTCGAATCCGAAAACCGCTGGGTGCGCCTGCGCGTATCCACCAAGGCCCTGCGCACCATCGACAAGAACGGCATCGACGCCGTCCTGGCCGACCTGCGTGCCCGTGGCGAACTGGCCTGATCGGCCGCCCCTAGGAGCACATCATGGCTAAAGGCATCCGCGAGAAAATCAAGCTCGAATCGACCGCCGGCACGGGTCACTTCTACACGACCACGAAAAACAAGCGCAACATGCCGGAGAAGATGCTGATCAAGAAGTTCGATCCGGTCGCGCGCCAGCACGTCGACTACAAGGAAACCAAGCTGAAATAATCCGGGGCCGCCTCTCCCGGACCGTCTCACCGGTTTTCCTCGAATCCCCGCCCGCGAGCGGGGATTTTTCTTTGTCGCGCCAAGACACTTCCAGGGGCAGGCTGGGCGGGCCTGTCCCGACCAGACACACAGACCCTCTATAATGTCGGGCTGGCCCTTTTCATTCCCCTTTCCCAGACAGATCCATGCAGGAACGCTACCTCCCGAACCAGGTCGAAACCGAAGCCCAGGCCCATTGGCGCGCAGGCGACGTCTACCGCGTCACCGAGCACGCCACCCTTGCGGACGGCTCGCCCAAGCCCAAGTTCTACGCCTGCTCGATGCTGCCCTACCCCAGCGGCAAGCTCCACATGGGTCACGTGCGCAACTACACCATCAACGACATGATGACCCGCCAGCTGCGCATGCGCGGATACAACGTCCTCATGCCCATGGGCTGGGACGCCTTCGGCATGCCGGCGGAAAACGCCGCCATGAAGTCCGGCGTCCCCCCGGCCCAGTGGACCTACGACAACATCGCCTACATGAAGAAGCAGATGCAGGCGATGGGGCTGGCGATCGACTGGTCGCGCGAGATGTGCGCCTGCGATCCGGCCTACTACAAATGGAACCAGTGGCTGTTCCTGAAGATGCTGGAAAAGGGCATCGCCTACCGCAAGACCCAGGTCGTCAACTGGGATCCGGTGGACCAGACCGTGCTCGCCAACGAGCAGGTCATCGACGGCCGCGGCTGGCGCTCCGGCGCCCTGGTCGAAAAACGCGAGATCCCCGGCTACTACCTGCGCATCACCGACTACGCCGACGAACTGCTCGACACCCTGAAGGACGGCCTGCCCGGCTGGCCGGAACGCGTGCGCCTGATGCAGGAAAACTGGATCGGCAAGAGCGAGGGCGTGCGCTTTGCCTTCACCCACGACATCCGCGGCGCCGACGGCGCGCTCATCGGCGACGGCCGCATGTACGTGTTCACCACCCGGGCCGACACCATCATGGGCGTGACCTTCTGCGCCGTCGCCCCGGAACACCCGCTGGCCCAGCACGCCGCGGCGTCCAACCCGGCGCTGGCCGCCTTCATCGAGGAATGCAAGAAGGGCGGCACCACCGAGGCCGAACTGGCGCTCAAGGAGAAAGAGGGCATGCCCACCGGCCTGTCCGTCACGCACCCGCTCACGGGGGCGTCGGTGCCGGTGTGGGTGGGCAACTATGTGCTCATGAGCTACGGCGACGGCGCCGTCATGGGCGTGCCCGCGCATGACGAGCGCGACTTCGCCTTTGCGAAGAAATACGGCCTGCCCATCCGGCAGGTGGTGGCCGTCGACGGGGAGACCTTCTCCACCGACGCCTGGGCCGAGTGGTATGCCGACAAGCAGCGCGGCCGCTGCGTGAACTCCGGCGTGCTCGACGGCCTGGGCTTCAAGGCGGCGGTGGACCAGGTCGCCGCGCTGCTGGCCGAAAAAGGCCTGGGCGAGAAGCAGACCACCTGGCGCCTGCGCGACTGGGGCATCAGCCGCCAGCGCTACTGGGGCACGCCGATTCCCATCATCCACTGCGAGCATTGCGGGGCCGTGCCGGTGCCGGAGCACGACCTGCCGGTGCGCCTGCCCGAAGACCTGGTGCCCGATGGCAGCGGCAACCCGCTGGCCAAGTGCGAGGCCTTCCTCAACGTGCCCTGCCCGCGCTGCGGCCAGCCTGCGCGGCGCGAGACCGACACCATGGACACCTTCGTGGACTCGTCCTGGTACTTCATGCGCTACACCTGCGCCGACAACGCGCAGGCCATGGTCGATGCGCGCACCGACTACTGGATGCCGATGGACCAGTACATCGGCGGCATCGAGCACGCCATCCTGCACCTGCTCTATGCGCGCTTCTGGACCAAGGTCATGCGCGACCTCGGGCTGGTCAAGGTGGACGAGCCCTTCAAGCGCCTGCTCACCCAGGGCATGGTGCTCAACCACATCTACTCGCGCCGCACCGACAAAGGCGGCAAGGAATACTTCTGGCCGCACGACGTGGAGCACGTGCTCGACGAGGGCGGCAAGATCGTCGGCGCGCGCCTCAAGCACGCCGTGGGCGATCTGCCCGCGGGCACGCCGATCGACTACGAGGGCGTGGGCACCATGTCCAAGTCCAAGAACAACGGGGTCGATCCGCAGGACCTGATCGAGGAATACGGTGCCGACACCGCGCGGCTGTACACCATGTTCACCGCGCCGCCGGAGGCCACGCTGGAGTGGAACGACGCCGCGGTGGAGGGCAGCTACCGCTTCCTGCGCCGCGTCTGGGCCTTCGGGTATCAGCTCGGCACTACGAATTCCGTAGCAACCTATCGCCAGTTCGCGCTGGGGTCCGGCCAGAAACGGCCGGAATTCTCGTCCGCAGCCCGTGCGCTGCGGCTGGAGATGCACACCGTGCTGCGCCAGGTCAATTTCGACTACCAGCGCATGCAGTACAACACCGTCGTCTCCGGCGCGATGAAGATGATGAACGCGCTCGAAGCCTTCCGTCCGGCGGCGCTCGACGCCGGCGACGCCTGGGCGCAGGCCGAGGGCTTCGGCATCCTGCTGCGCGCCCTCTACCCGGCCACGCCGCACATCGCCCATGCGCTGTGGACGGCGCTGGGCTACGACGCGCTCATGGGCGACCTGCTCGACGCGCCCTGGCCGCAGGTCGACGAAGCCGCGCTGGTGCGCGACGAAATCGAACTCGTGCTGCAGGTCAACGGCAAGCTGCGCGGCAGCCTGTGCGTGCGCGCCGACGCCGACCGCGCCGCCATCGAAGCGGCCGCACTTGCCAGCGCCGAGTTCGCCCGCTACGGCGAAGGCCGCGCGGCGAAGAAGGTCGTCGTCGTGCCCGGCCGGCTGGTCAACATCGTCGTCTGAAACCCGTGGCCCCCCCTCGCCCCGCCACCCTGCGCCGCCGCCCACTGCTGCTGGCGCTCGCGCTGCCGGCCGTGCTCGGTGGCTGCGGTTTTCGGCTGCGCCAGGCGCCGAGCTTTGCCTTTCGCAGCATCTGGCTCGACGCCAAGGCCGCCGGCGCGCTCGGCGGTGAGCTGCGCAGCGCACTCGCGCAGACCGAGGGGCTCAGCGTGCACACGGCGGCCGCCGATCGCGCGCGCAGCGACGTGGTGCTCGACGTGCTCAAGGAAACCCGCGAGCAGGTCGCCGTCGGGCTCAACATCTCCGGCCAGGTGCGCGAATTCGAGCTGCGCCTGTCCATCGTGTTCCGGCTGCAGACGCCCACGGGCAAGGAGCTCATCGCCGACACCGAGCTGCAGCAGCGCCGCGAAATGAGCTACACCGAAACCACCGCGCTGGCCAAGGAAGCCGAGCAGGCCTTGCTGTTCACCGCCATGCAGCGCGACCTGGCGCAGCAGATCCTGCAGCGGCTCGCCGCCGTGCGCGCGCTCTGACGGTCTGCATCCGCCCGCCGCTTCGGCAACCATGCAGCTTGCCCCCGCCCAGCTCGCCGCGCACACCGCCCGCGGCCTGCGCGCGCTCTACACCGTGCACGGGGACGAACCGCTGCTGGTGCAGGAAGCCCTCGACACCCTGCGCGCCACCGCCCGCGCCCAGGGCTACGCCGAGCGCAGCGTGTTCACCGTCTCCGGCGCGCATTTCGACTGGAGCAGCGTGCTCGCCGCCGGCAACGCGCTGAGCCTGTTCGCCGAGCGCCGCATCGTCGAGGTGCATATCCCCTCCGGCAAGCCCGGCAAGGAGGGCAGCGAAGCCCTGCAAGCCCTCGCCGCGGCCTGCGCCGAGGCGAGCGACACCCTCACCCTCATCGTGCTGCCGCGGCTGGACAAGGCCACCCGCACGAGCGCCTGGTTCGCCGCCCTCGAGCAGCACGGCGTGACGCTGCAGATCGACCCCATCGAGCGCGCCGCGCTGCCCGCGTGGATCGCGCAGCGGCTCGCCGCACGCGGCCTGCGCGTGGAGCCCGGCGAAGCCGGCCAGCGCACGCTGCAGTTCTTCGCCGACCGCGTCGAAGGCAACCTGCTCGCAGCGCACCAGGAAGTCGAAAAACTCGCGCTGCTGCACCCCGCCACGCCCGAGTCGCCGGTGGCGCTGAGCTTCGAGCAGGTCGAGGCCGCCGTGCTCAACGTGGCGCGCTACGACGTGTTCAAGCTCTCCGAAGCCGTGCTCGGCGGCCACTGCGCGCGCGTGCAGCGCATGCTCGACGGCCTGCAGGCCGAGGGCGAGGCCGCCGTGCTGGTGCACTTCACCCTGGCCGAAGACATCCGCGCCCTCAAGCGCGTGAAAGACGCGCTCGACGCCGGCCGCCCCTTGCCCGTGGCCCTGCGCGAGCAGCGCATCTGGGGCGCACGCGAACGCCTGTTCGAGCGCGTGCTGCCCCAGCTCAAGAGCGCCACACTGGCGCAACTCCTGCTCGACGCCCACACCGTCGACGGCATCGTCAAAGGCCTCAGCGCCCCCGACTGGCCCACCGACCCCTGGCAGGCCCTGCACCGCCTCGCCCAGCGCCTGACTCGCCTGTGCGCGCCGCGGCGCGCGGTGGCCTCCTGAGAAGCTGTGAACCAGCCCGCCACGCCCGGTTCATCCACAACTTCCGAGGCCAGGCTGAAAAGTCCAGCGTGCGCGGCGTCCCGCCTGGGGCGCGCGGCCGCATTCGGCGGACAATACGGCGCATGAACGATGCATCCATCACCGACCTCATGCACTCCCTGGGCCGGCAGGCCCGTGCTGCGGCCACGGCCATGGCGCGCAGCGGCACCGCGCAGCGCAACGCCGCCCTGCGGCGCTTGGCCGCGCTGCTGCGCGACAACGTCGGCGCCCTGCAGGCCGACAATGCGCGCGATCTCGAGCGCGCGGCCGCGGGGGGGCTGGAGGGGCCGATGCTCGACCGGCTCAAGCTCGGCGCCGCAGCCATCGAGACCTGCGCGCTCGGCTGCGAGCAGCTCGCGGCCATGCCGGACGTGATCGGGGAAGTCAGCGGGCTCAGGCAGCAGCCCAGCGGCATCCGCGTGGGCCAGATGCGCGTGCCCATCGGCGTGTTCGGCATGATTTACGAGAGCCGGCCCAACGTCACCATCGAAGCGGCCAGCCTCTCCATCAAGAGCGCCAACGCCTGCATTCTGCGCGGCGGGTCCGAGGCGCTGATTTCCAACACCGCGCTGGCGCGTCTGGTTCAGCAGGCCCTGGAGGAGGCCGGCCTGCCTGCGCACGCCGTGCAACTGGTGCCCACCACCGACCGCGCGGCGGTGGGCACGCTCATCGCCATGCCGCAGTACGTGGACGTGATCATCCCGCGCGGCGGCAAGGGGCTGATCGAACGCATCAGCGCCGAGGCCAAGGTGCCGGTCATCAAGCACCTGGACGGCAACTGCCACACCTATGTGGACGACCCCTGCGACCTCGACATGGCGCTGAAGGTGGCCGACAACGCCAAGACGCAGAAGTACAGCCCCTGCAACGCGACCGAGAGCCTGCTGGTGGCCCGCGGCGTGGCGGCGCAGTTCCTGCCGCGCATCGGCGCCATCTACGCCGCCAAGGGCGTGGAGATGCGCGGCTGCCCCGAGGCGCTGGCGCTGCTCGCTGCCGTGCCGGGCGCGCAGCTCAAGGCCGCAGCGGAAGCCGACTGGAGCGAGGAGTACCTCGCGCCGGTGATCAGCGTGAAGGTGGTGGCCGGGCTCGACGAGGCGATTGCCCACATCAACCGCTACGGCAGCCACCACACCGACGCCATCCTGACCACCGACCACCGCCATGCGCAGGCCTTCCTGCGCGAGGTGGATTCGGCCAGCGTCATGGTCAACGCCAGCACCCGGTTTGCCGACGGCTTCGAGTACGGGCTGGGCGCCGAAATCGGCATCAGCACCGACAAGTTCCACGCCCGCGGACCGGTGGGCGTGGAGGGCCTGACCTCGCTGAAGTACGTGGTGCTCGGCGAGGGCGAGGTGCGCACATGAATTTCACTGGGCATGCCGGCCCGGGATGGGGCCGGCTGCGATGGTTCCGGGCGGCAGCCGTGGCCTGGGGGCTGGCTGCTGCGCTCGGCATGGCCCCGGCCGCATGGGCCGCGCCGGACGCAGCCACCGCCGCGCAGGCGGCGCAGCTGGCGCTGGACAAGGGGTGCTACGGCTGCCACGGCGCCACGCCGCGGGGCAGCGCGCCCAGCATGAAGGCGCTGTCCGAGCAACTGGCGCGCAAGCCCGGCGCCGACCCTGCCGCGCAGCAAAGCTACGCGCAGCGGCTGGTGCGCTGCGAGGGCATGACGCGCGTGGGCGCACACCAGCAGCTCAGCGTGGAAGAGGCGGGCCTGCTCGTGCGCTGGCTGGCCGCGGGCGGGCACTGAAGGCAACGCTGAAGACGACCACTCGCCTCATCTCGCCTGCGCGGCGACACCTGGGCCCGGGCGCGCTGCCGGCGCGAGGGGCCTTGCCTACAATCCCTTCAACGCCCAATGCTTGCGAGGCCACCGCATGGTTCCCCATCTCGTCACCGCCCTGACCGGCCCGATCAACGAACTCGAACAACGCATCCTCGACTCCATGCCCGCCATCGAGCGCTGGTTCCGGCTGGAGTGGATGGAGCACACGCCGCCGTTCTACAGCTCGGTGGACGTGCGCAATGCGGGCTTCAAGCTCGCGCCGGTGGACACCAACCTGTTCCCCGGCGGCTGGAACAACCTCACGGCCGAGATGCTGCCGCTGGCGGTGCAGGCGGCGCAGGCCGCGATCGAGAAGATCTGCCCCGAGGCGAAGAACCTGCTCATCATCCCCGAGAACCACACGCGCAACCTGTTCTACCTGAGCAACGTGGCGCAGCTGCGGCGCATCTTCTACATGGCGGGGCTGAACGTGCGCATCGGCTCGATCAACCCCGACATCAAGGACACCACGGTCATCGACCTGCCCACCGGCGAGCAGCTCACGCTCGAGCCGGTGGTGCGCTCCTCGCGCCGCCTCGGGCTCAAGGGCTTCGACCCCTGCACCATCCTGCTCAACAACGACCTCTCGGCGGGCGCGCCGGGCATTCTCGAAGACCTGCACGAGCAATACCTGCTGCCGCCGCTGCACGCGGGCTGGCACGTGCGGCGCAAGAGCCACCATTTCCGCAGCTACGAAGAGGTGGCCAAGCGTTTCGGCAAGCTCATCGGCATCGACCCCTGGCTCATCAACCCCTTGTTCACCCAGTGCGGCGAGGTGGATTTCGCGCAGGGCACGGGCATGGAGTGTCTGCGCAGCAACGTCGATGCGCTGCTGACCAAGACGCGGCGCAAGTACAAGGAATACGGCATCAACGAGAAGCCGTTTGCCGTCGTCAAGGCCGACAACGGCACCTACGGCATGGGCATCATGATGGTGCGCGACGTCAAGGAGCTCGAGGCGCTCAACCGCAAGACGCGCAACAAGATGAGCGTCATCAAGGACGGGCAGACGGTCAGCGACGTGATCATCCAGGAAGGCGTCATCACCCATGAGCGGGTGAACGACGCGGTGGCCGAGCCGGTGGTCTACATGATGGACCGCTACGTTGTCGGCGGTTTCTACCGGGTGCATGCCGAGCGCGGCGTGGACGAAAACCTCAACGCCCCCGGCGCGAGCTTCGTGCCGCTGGCCTTTGAGCAGAGCACGCACCTGCCGCAGCCCGGCATCAAGCCCGGCGCCAGCGTGCCCAACCGCTTCTACATGTACGGCGTGATCGGCCGCCTGGCCATGCTGGCGGCGAGCTACGAGCTCGAGGCCACCGACCCCGAGGCCGAGATCTACGACTGAGCCGATGCTGAGCCGGCGCGGTTCGCGGGCACAATGCGGACCATCGCAGCTCCCAGCCCCGCTTCCTGAACGGGGCTTTTCCCGTGGCAGCCACCCGATCCTCGCTTGCGGCGCTCACCCTCGGCGCCATCGGTGTCGTCTATGGCGACATCGGCACCAGCGTGCTGTATGCCGTCAAGGAAACCTTCGGCATGGGGCATGTGCCGTTCACGCCGGAGAATGTGTACGGCGTGCTGTCCATCATCTTCTGGACGCTCACCGTCGTCGTCTCGCTCAAGTACGTTACCCTGGTGCTGCGCGCGGACAACAACGGCGAGGGCGGCCTGGTGGCCATGCTCACGCTGGCCTCGCAGGCGGTGAAGGACAAGCCGCAGCTGCGCCGGGTGCTGCTGCTGGTGGGCATCTTCGGCACCTGTCTGTTCTATGGCGACGGGGTGATCACGCCGTCGATCTCGGTGCTCTCGGCGGTCGAGGGGCTGGAGGTGTTCTCGCCGGCGACCAAGCGCGCGGTGATTCCGCTCACGCTCATCATCCTGTTCGCGCTGTTTGCGGTGCAGAAGCACGGCACGGCGGGCATCGGCCGCTTCTTCGGGCCCATCACGCTGGTGTGGTTCCTCACCATTGCGGTGCTGGGGGTGTTGCACATCCAGCACAACCCGGAAATCCTCTGGGCCGTCAACCCGCAGTACGCGCTGCGCTTCATTCATGACGAACCGCTGGTGAGCTTCATCATCCTCGGCGCGGTGGTGCTGTGCGTCACCGGCGGCGAGGCGCTGTACGCCGACATGGGGCATTTCGGCAAGCGGCCGATCCGGCTGGCATGGTTCAGCATCGTGATGCCGGCGCTCACGCTCAACTACTTCGGCCAGGGTGCGCTGCTGCTCGCGCAGCCCGAGGCGGTGAAGAACCCCTTCTTCATGATGGCGCCCGAGTGGGCGCTGCTGCCGCTGGTGGGGCTGGCCACCATGGCCACGGTGATTGCCTCGCAGGCGCTGATCTCGGGCGCGTTCAGCGTGACCAAGCAGGTCATCCAGCTCGGCTACCTGCCGCGCCTGCAGGTGCTGCACACCAGCACGCGCGACACCGGCCAGATCTACATGCCGTTCGTGAACTGGGGCCTGTTCGTGCTGATCGCGCTGGCGGTGGTGCTGTTCCGCTCCTCGAACAACCTGGCGGCGGCCTACGGCATTGCGGTGACGCTGGACATGCTCATCACCACGGTGCTGACCTTCTTCGTCATCCGCTACGCCTGGCGCTACCCGCTGGCGCTGGCCATCGGCGCCACGGGGTTCTTCTTCCTCGTCGATCTGGCGTTCTTCAGTTCCAACCTGCTCAAGCTGTTCGACGGCGGCTGGTTTCCGCTGCTCATCGGCGCGGCGGTGTTCACCCTCATGACCACCTGGAAGCGCGGGCGCGAACTGCTCAACGCCTCGCTGCGCAAGGACGCGCTGGACCTGCCGGCCTTCCTGGAGGCAGTGTTCGTGAGCCCGCCCGCGCGCGTGGAAGGCACGGCCGTGTTCCTCACCGCCGAGCCCGGGCTGGTGCCCAATGCGCTGATGCACAACCTCAAGCACAACAAGGTGCTGCACGAGCACAACGTGTTCGTGACGGTGCGCAGCCACGAGGTGCCGTGGATCGGCATGGACAAGCGGGTGGAGATCGAGTCGCTGGGGCACGACTGCTGGCAGGTCATCGTGCACTACGGCTTCAAGAACGACCCCGACCTGCCGCGCGCACTCGAGCAGATCAAGGGCCGCGGCTGCAAGCTCGACCCGATGACGACGAGCTACTTCCTCTCGCGCGACATCGTCATCCCCACCATCGGCGGCGGCATGGCCACCTGGCGCGAGAAGCTGTTCTCGCAGATGCACCACAACGCCAGCGGCGCGGCCGAGTTCCTGCGTCTGCCCAACAACGCGGTGGTGGAGCTGGGCTCGAAGATCGAGATCTGAATCTTTGGGCGCGGGTTCCGCGCAAGCCCCCACCGCGCCCCCTGGCCGCGCGGCGCGTGACAGCGCGATCGGCCCTGCCCCGCTACCATCGCCGGCATGCAACTGCTCTTCATCGCCGACCCGCTCGCGTCCTTCAAGACCACCAAGGACACGACCTTCGCCATGATGCGCGAGGCCGCGCGGCGCGGCCACGGCCTTGCCGCCTGCGAGCCGCAGGACGTCATGTGGCAGCGCGGCGCACGCGTCAGCGCCCATGTGCGCGACATCACGCTCACCGGCGACGCCAAGTGCTGGTTCGAGGAGCGCGGCCGCCGGGCGGTGGCGCTGGCCGATTTCGACGCCGTGCTCATGCGCAAGGACCCGCCCTTCGACAGCGAGTATTTCTACGCCACGCACCTGCTCGAGCAGGCCGAGCGCGAGGGCGCGCGGGTGTTCAACCGCGCGCGCGCGTTGCGCGACCACCCGGAAAAGCTCGCCATCCTGGAGTTCCCCGCGCTGATTCCGCCTACGCTGGTCACGCGCAGCGCCGCCGACGTGCGCGCCTTCCATGCCGAGCACCGCGACATCATCCTCAAGCCGCTCGACGGCATGGGCGGCATGGGGATTTTTCGCGTCGGCGCCGACGGGCTCAACCTCGGCAGCATCGTCGAAACCCTCAACCGCGGCGGCGCGCAAAGCCTGATGGTGCAGAAATTCCTGCCCGAGATTGCGCAGGGCGACAAGCGCGTGCTGCTCATTGCCGGCGAGCCCGTGCCCTTCAGCCTCGCGCGCATTCCGCAGGGCAGCGAAATCCGCGGCAACCTCGCCGCGGGTGGCAAGGGCGTGGCGCAGCCGCTCTCCGCGCGCGACCGTGAGATCGCCGCCACCATCGGTCCGGTGCTGGCCGCGCGCGGCCTGCTGCTCGTGGGGCTGGACGTCATCGGCGACTGCATGACCGAGATCAACGTCACCAGCCCCACCTGCTTCCAGGAAATCACCGCCCAGACAGGTTTCGACGTCGCGGCGCGCTTCGTCGATGCACTGGAAGCCGCCGTGGCCACCGGTTCGCACTGAAAACCCCGGAACCCCAGCGCCAAACGGTCAGGTAGCGCTCTCAAAAAGAGAGTAACCAGGTCCTCTTCAGGCGCCCGGCCGCGCCCGCATCTGCCATGCCGCGGTGAGCGCCAGCAGGCACAGCGCGGCCAGCACCACGAACACCTCGTCGAAAGCCGCCAGCCGCGCGGCGCTGGCGGCGCTGTGCGCCGGGGCCAGGGTTTCGCCGTGCGCGGCCAGCCGCCATTCGAGCAGGATGCCGCACAGGCTCACCCCCACCGCGCCGCCGAGCATGCGCATGAAGTTGATCACGCTCGAGCCCTGCGGAATCAGCTCGTGCGCGATGCCGCGCATCGCCCCCAGGTTGAGCGAGGGCAGGATGAAACCCAGGCCGATGCGGCCCAGGATGGCATAGGCCACCAGCCAGCCCATGGCGCTGGCCGGCCCCAGCGTGGGCATCAGCGCGAACGAGGCCGCCAGCAGCGCCAGCCCCAGGCTCACCAGCCGGTGCGCGGGGCGGCGGTCCGCCAGCCGCCCGACCAGCGCAATCGCCACCGCCAGCACGATGCCCGCGGGCAGCAGGATGGTGCCCACATAGGCCGGCGCCAGCCCCAGGCCCATCTGCATGTACACCGGCAGCAGGTAGGTGGAGCCGAACAAGGCCGTGCCGTAAATGAAGGCGACGATGGCACCGAAGGCGAACGGCCGGTGCCCGAACAGCCGCAGGTTCATCAGCGGCGGCGTGGCCGCAGCGCCGTGTGCGCCCGGGTGGGCCTGGCGGCGCAGCAGCCGGCGTTGCCAGGCCACGAAACCCGCCACCGCCACCGCCGCGCCCGCCAGCAGCGTGGCGGCCTCGGCCGCGGGGCCGCCGTGCAGGGCCACCAGGCCGTTGAGCAGCGCCAGCGTCGCGCCGCTGGCCAGCAGCAGGCCCACGCCGTCGAAGCGTACGCCGACGCCCGCGCCCGCGCTCACGCCGCCCGGCGCCGTCACCGGCACGTAGCGCTGCGCCAGCCACAGTGACAGCAGGCAGAACGGCACCACCATGAAGAAGATCGAGCGCCAGCCAAAGGCATCGACCAGCACCCCGCCGATGCTCGGCCCGAGCGCGGGCGCCAGCACCACGCCCATGCCGAACAGGCCGCTGGCGCGGCCCTGCTCATCCGGCGCGAAGGCGCGCAGGATGATGATGGCCGGAATCGGCTGCACCACGCCGGCGGCCAGCCCCTCGGCCACGCGGGCGAGCAGCACCAGCCAGAACGCGCCGGCAATCCCGCCGCCGACGCCGCCCACCAGCAGCAGCCCCATGCACAGCGCATAGGTGCGCCGGTAGCCCAGGCGCGCGAGCAGCCAGGGCGTGGTGAGCATGGACACCGTCATGGCCACCATGAAGCCGCTGGTGACCCACTGCGCGCGCTCCTGCCCGAGCACGAAGTGGCGCGAGAGGTCGGGAATGGCCACGTTGACCACGGTGGAGGACATGACCGAGGCCATCGTCCCCACCATCACCGAGAGCAGCAGCAGCCAGCGGTAGCGCGCGCCGTAGCGCGCCTGCAGCGCGGCCAGGGTGCCGGGCTCGGCCGCGCGCGGTGGGGGGCTCATCGGGGCGCTCCGCGCGGGCCGGGTGGCGGCGTCACGGTGCCTCGGCCTCGCGGGCGCAGGCCGCGCAGATGCAGGCCTTGCCGCGCGCGTGCTCGGGAATGCGCGAGAGCAGTTCGGCCTCGAACTTCGCCTGCGTGCACCAGCACGGCGGCTGCAGCACGCCGGTGGCGCGCTCGCATTCCAGCGCGCAGCCATTGGGCTGCCCGCACAGCGGGCACAGCCGGGGGTCGGGAGGAAGGGCGACTTGCATGGCGGTGGGACGTGTTGACGCCTGGAACGACGCCGGCGGGGCCGGCTCGCTCGTGCCGCCTCAGTGTAGGTCAAGGCTGCGCGCCGTGCGCGACGCGCGGGCGACGGATGGTGGTCAGAAGTCCACCAGGCTCAGCCCCACGCCGAGCACGGTGCGGCGGCGGTTGAAGTCGATCAGGCTGTCGCCGTAGCCGGAGAACAGCTGCACGTGGAAGCGCAGCCGGCTGTCGTCCTCGCCCAGGGTGCGCAGCCACTCCAGCCGCAGCGAGCCGTGCGCCGTGGTGCGCAGCGAATGGCGCAGCGTCAGGCCCAGGGTGTTGCGCGCGTCGACGTTCCAGTAGCCCTGCAGCTCGGCACGGCCGATGTAGTCGGCGATGTCGGGGTTGTCGTCGTTGGCGCGGGTCTCGGGCAGGCGCTGCCAGGCGCGCAACTGCACGCGTGCGCGGCGGTCGAGTTCGCCGCCGGCCATCAGGTAGACGCGGTTCCAGCTGCGCGACAGCGGCAGGCTCTGGCCGTTGGACTGGTGCACCAGCCCCACGCCGCCGTAGCGCAACTGCCAGCCGCCGGGCAGCGCGGCCGAGAGCGGGTAGACGTAGATCAGCTCGGGTTCGTGGTCGGTGTTGCGAAACGGGCGCGACAGCGGGCCGTTGAACAGCTGCCAGTACGACTGCTGGGTGTAGGCGAACCAGAGCGAATCGCGCTTGTCGGGCTGGCTGTGGGTGAGCAGGCCTTGCGCGAGCTTGGTGCGCACCGAGAGCTGGATGCGGGTTTCGCTGCGGCGGTACGGCAAGGGCGCCGCCGCGTTGTTGAGCGGGTTGCCCGAGCTCGGCTGGGTGTTGACCGAGTCGGAGGCGATCACCGACAGGCTCACCGGCCGGTAGCCGCGCAGGCCGAAGGTGTCGCAGCTGCTGCCGGCCTCGAGTTCCCAGAAGCGCGAGACCTCGGAATACGCCTTGTCGTGGCAGCCCTCGCCGGGCACCAGGCGCACCACCAGCTCCTGCGCGGCGGCGGGGCGGGGCGTCTCGGGTTCGGCACTCTGGCGGGCGACCGATGCCACGGCCGGGGCGGATGCCGCAGGGCTGGGCGCAGCCGCTGCGGTTGCGCCCGGGCGGCCCGGCTGTATCGGCGCTTGCGCCTGCGCCCAGGCGTCGTAGCAGGCCAGGCGTTGGGCGGCGTCGGTCTGGGCCGCGCAGCGTTCCCAGCCGGGCGTGGCCGCGTCGGTGGCGGGTTGCGCCTGGGCCAGGGCAGCGGCTGCGGCGAGGCTTGACGCGAGGGCTGCGGCCAGGGCGCGACGCAGCGGGCGGTGCGGTGCGGTGGGGTTGTCGGGCAGGTTCATCGGGGCCATGGGGGTTTCACCAGCCACTGCGCTGGCGCAGCACGAAGCGACGGGTGGCGCCGTCGGCCGCGCGGGTCCAGGTGCCGCGCACCTCACGGGCACACGAGCCCTCGGTGAAGGGCCCGATCCAGGTGGCGTCGATGCGCCGGCCGTCGGCGGATTGTTCGAGCGCGAGTTCGCCGTCCTCGTCCACGTCGCCGGCGATCAGCACCTCGGTGCCACCCTCGACGAAGCGGCCGCGCAGGCCGTCCGGGTGCTCGGCGCTGGGCCCGAGCTGCAGGCGGCCGTGGGGCACGGCCTCGGGGGCGGAGGCGCCCGGCGCGAGCCAGATCACGTCCCAGCTGCCGTAGAGCTGCGTGGCGCGCACCTCGGCGCCCGGCGGGCAGTCCTGGGCGGCCGTTTGTGGGAGATTCTGGCCGGATGCCAGCGCGAATGGGTGCAGGAGTGCTATCGAAATCATTGCACTCGGCACCAGGTGGCGGGGGCGGGTACGTCGCATGGCGGGCG
>OFTY01000785.1_pt1 | contig 18503 bp, 11 predicted proteins | sample 1775061 | NCBI WGS metagenome assembly OFTY01 (sample SAMN08195773, study PRJEB24354) | sludge metagenome | isolation source: sludge from phenol fed wastewater aerobic bioreactor B | place: India: Nagpur | collected 2016-09-16 | reverse complement strand
CGGCCGAACGCCTGCTGGCACCGGCGGCCGCATGAAGGTGCTGATCGTCAAGACCTCGTCCATGGGCGACGTCATCCACACCTTTCCCGCGCTGGAGGACGCGCGCCGCGCCGAGGTACGCTTTGCCAGCGAATGCCTGGCCTTCGCCAACGTGCCGGACCAGGAAACGCTGGACGTGCATCTGCCGGTGGCGCCCCTGCATGATCCGCGCTGGAAGGCCGCGACCCCGAGGGACGCCGGCGCCTCCTGGGATTTCGAGGACGTACGCGATCATTATCTGGAAAGGCTCTTTGACGTCGACGCACGGCGGCTGCGGACGCAGGACCCCGCGCGCTACCTCGACATGTCGCGCGCGGCCACGGCCGAGGTGCTGGAGCGCACCATCGACGAATGGCGTCGTCCGGCCTCGCGCACCGCGGGTGCGTTGACCTTGTTCTGGAAGGACCTGGCGGTCGGCGCCGGCTGGGGCGCACTCGACGCGACCGGCCGCCCGAAATCCATTTGGCATGCCATGAAGCGCGCCTTCCAACCGTTGCGCCTGATGCTCACCGATGAGGGTGTCAACGGGCTCTATGTGCATCTCGTCAACGACGGGCCACGACCGGTTGTCGGCAGGCTGAGCCTGACCAGCCTGCGGGATGGCGTGACGCCGATCGTTACCGGCAAGAGGGAGATCGAGCTTACCGGACATGGAGCCTTGTCTTTTTCGGCCTTCGAACTCTTCGGCGCCTTCTTCGACGTGTCCTATGCCTACCGCTTCGGTCCGGCGGCGCATGAAGTGACGGTGGCGTATCTTCGCGATCCGGGAGGCGATCTACTGGCCGAGGCGTTCCATTTGCTGCCCGGCGTTGCAACCGCACGGCGCGATGTCGGTCTTCGTGCCCGTATCGAAGCCGCCGACCACGGCTGGCGGCTGCGCCTTTTCAGCGACCGGGCCGCTTACTACATTCGTATAAATGCCGGACGGGATTATCGGGCGGAAGACGACTATTTCCACCTCGTTGCCGGTTGCGAAAAGGTGGTGCGCCTGATCGGACCGGCCGACGCGCCACCGCCCGAGGGGATCGTCACCGCGCTCAATGCCGAGCGATCGGCGTCGTTCGAAATGGAGGTTGCATTGGCAACTGCCGGAGACGTCACATCGTGAGGCCGATCGTCTTCGACCAGACGATTGGCTGGCTCCATCCGGCGCAAGGCGAAAGGGGCGTGGTGATTGCCGGCGCGCACGGCTTCGAGGACCTGTGCAGCCGACGGTTCCTGACCCTCATCGCCAGACGATTGGCTGAAAGCGGGATGCCGGTGCTGCAGTTCGACTACCCTGGCTGCGGCGATGCCCCGGGTGATCACACGGAACCTGGACAGGTGGCGGGCTGGATCCGTAGCATCGGCGGCGCGATCGACCGATTGAAATCCGAAGCCGGCGTGAAGGATGTTCTGGTCATCGGCTTCAGGCTGGGCGCGCTGCTCGCGCCCGCCGCCATTGCCCGGCGCGACGACGTCGCGGGGCTCGCGCTGTTGGCGCCGCCGGTGTCGGGCAGGGCCTATATGCGCGAGACGATAGGGCTGTCGCGAATGGTCGATGCGACCTTGCCGGCCTATGATGGCGCCGCGGCCGAACCGTTCGACGGGGTGGTGGCCGCGGGCTTCAGGCTCAGCGCCGAAACGACTGCGGCATTGCGGGCTCTCGAGTGGCAGGATCATCTCGCTAACAGCCAGCGTCTCGAGCTGCTGCTGATGCCGCCGCTCATCGCGGAAGCGCATTCGCAATTGGCCGAAGGCGTAAGAACCGCGGGCGGCAAGGCCGAACTCGTCGCGCTGGACGGTTTCGCCCGGCTGATGAGCAGTCCCACCGCCAACGATATCCCGCTCGCGACGATCGAGGTGGTGGTGCAGTGGGCCGCCAAGCTAAGCAAGCCGTCAGATGGCGTGCACGAACCTGTCGATGCCACGCCTGCGTTTATTGATGGTGAAGGCTACAGGGAGCATCCGGTCGTGATAGAGCCCGCGCCGGGGATTTGCGGTGTCCTTTGCACGCCGGCCAATGCCTTGCCTGGCGCGCCCGTCGCGCTCATTCTCAATGCGGGCGCGATCCCCCATATCGGCTGGGCACGTGGCGCGGTGGAGATGGCGCGCACGCTGGCGCGGCGGGGGATTGCCTCCATGCGTGTCGATTTGCCCGGTCTCGGCCAAAGCGATGCGCCTGGCGAAAAGAGGCTGTTCCTCTATGACGGACGGGCGAGCGGCGACGTGGTGCGCATCCTGGACTGGCTGGAACAGCGGGGTTTCGAGCAGGTCTGTGCCATGGGCATATGCGCTGGCGCTCACCAGGCGTTCCATGCCGCCCGCCGCGATCGCCGCATTTCCCATCTGGGGATGATCAATCCGCTCTGCTTCTCCTGGAACGGCTCATACGCACTGGACATGGGCCTGTCGAAGATTCGTGACAACGCCCGCGGACCGCTGGTAGCAGGGACACCGCCGGCCAGCGAGGTGCCTAAAGACGACGGGAACGCCGCAGTCTCGCCCCTGAAGTCGGTGCTGAGGCTCTGCAAGCCGCTTATGCGCGGCACGGTCGAGTTCACGAAATCGGCATTATCGCGACTCTCGGGCGAAGGCGCCTTGACACGCCGACCCGTCGAGCGCTGGATGAAAGGCCTCACCGAGCGCGGAACGAAGGTACTGATGGTAAGCTGTGAGGACGATCTGAGCCTGCAGGAGATTGCCCGCCATTTCGGCCCGGATGGTGAGCGGTTGAGACGAATGAGTGGCGTGACGATGATGCTGGTGCCCGCGGCTGACCATACATTCACGCCGGTCCATGCGCGAAAGATGCTGACCGATCGGGTCATAGCCATGCTGAGTAGCGCTCCCGTCGCGCCGGCAGGTGCGGACGCCAAAACGTCATGGCCGTCGGGTGTGTTCGCCGACGGTCGGTGAAACTGGTGCGTGAAAACGGCAGTCCGATCGTTGCAACAGCCGGAGACCTGTCATCGTGAGGCCGATCGTTTTCGACCAGACGATTGGCTGGCTCCATCCCGTACGGGGCGAAAGAGGCGTTGTGATTGCCGGCGCGCACGGCTTCGAGGATTTGTGCAGCCGACAGTTCCTGACCCTCATCGCCCGGCGATTGGCCGAGGGCGGGATGCCGGTGCTGCAGTTCGACTATCCCGGTTGTGGCGATGCCCCGGGTGATCACACCGCGCCCGGACAGGTGGCCGGCTGGATCCATAGCATCGCCGGCGCGATCGACCGATTGAAATCCGAAACCGGCGTGAGGGATGTGTTGGTCATCGGCTTCAGGCTGGGCGCGCTGCTCGCGCCTGCCGCCATTGCCGGACGCGACGACGTCGCGGGGCTCGCGCTGCTGGCGCCGCCGGCGTCGGGCAGGGCCTATATGCGCGAGACGATAGGGCTGTCGCGAAGGGTCGATGCGGCCTTGCCGGCCTATGACGGTGCCGCTGTCGAACCGTTCGACGGCGTGGTGGCCGGGGGCTTCAGGCTAAGCGCCGAAACGGTTGCGGCGTTGCGGGCTCTCGATTGGCAGGACCATCTCGCCGACAGGCCTGATCTCGATCTGCTGCTGATGCCGCCGCTCATCGCGGAAGCGCATTCGCGATTGGCCGAAGGCATAAGAATGGCGGGGGGCAAGGCCGAACTCGTCGCCCTGGACGGTTTCGCCCGGCTGATGAGCAGCCCGACCGCCAACGATATCCCGCTCTCGACGATCGAGGTGGTAGTGCAGTGGGCCGCGCGCCCGCGCAAGTCGTTGGATCGCGTTCAGGAACGGGTCGATGCCGCGCCTCCGTTCCTGGCTGGCGACGGCTACAGGGAGCATGCGGTCGTGATAGGGCCCGCGCCGGAAATTTGCGGTGTCCTTTGCACGCCGACCATCGCCTTGCCCGGCACGCCCGTGGCGCTCGTCCTCAATGCCGGCGCGGTACCCCATATAGGCTGGGGGCGCGGCGCGGTGGAGATGGCACGCACGCTGGCGCGGCGGGGAATTGCGTCCATGCGGGTCGATTTGCCCGGCCTCGGCCAAAGCGGCACGCCCGGCGAAAAGCGGCGTTTCCTCTATGACGAGCGTGCGAGCGGCGACGTGGTGCGCATCCTGGACTGGCTGGAAAAGCAGGGCTTCGAGCAGGTCTGTGCCATGGGTATATGCGCCGGTGCTCACCAGGCCTTCCATACAGCCCGGCGCGATCGCCGGATTTCTCATCTCGGAATGATCAATCCGCACTGCTTCTCCTGGAACAGGGCATACGGGCTGAGCACGAGCCTGTCGAAATTTATTCGCAACCATACCCGCGGACCGCTCGTCGCGGAGACACTGGGGGCTGAAGAAGCAGCCGCGGAGGACGAGAACGCTTCGGTCTCGCTGCTGAAGTCGGCGTTCAAGTTCGGCAAGCCGTTCCTGCGCGGCTCCCTTGAGTTCGCCAAGTCTGTGCTGACGCGGATCTCGGGCGAAGGCGCCATGACGCGCCGGCCCGTCGAAGGCTGGATGAAAAGCATCACCGGGCGCGGGACGCAGGTGTTGATGGTAAGCTGCGAAAAGGACCTGAGCCTGCGGGAGATTGCCCGCCATTTCGGGCCGGACGGCGAGCGGTTGAGGCGAATGGAGGGCGGGACGATGATGCTCGTGCCCGCGGCCGACCATACGCTCACGCCAATTCATGCCCGAGACATGCTGACCGATCGGGTCATAGCCATGCTGAGTAGCGCTCCCGCCGCGCCGGCAGGCGCTGTCGCCAAAACGTTACGGCCGTCGGACGTGTTCGCCGACGGCCGTTGACTTCAATGTTGGAAGATAGGACGGATTAGCTTACTTCGTGTAGACCGGTTCGGGCTCGGGCTCGTAGGCCACCGGCGCCGGCTCGGAGCAACTGTTGGAGGCTTCGCCGAAGCTGTAGCGCAGGCCTGCCCGCACCTCATGCGTATTGAAGCCCCGATCGAAGCCCGGACCCGCGGTCGGCGCGAATTCGAACATGCGGCCGCCATTGATATGCGAGAAGCGGTAGCCGACATCCAGGTTCAGGTTTTTCGACAGGCAGTAGGAAGTACCCGCCATCAGCGCCCAGGCGAAACGCCAGTTCCCGGCCCCGGTATGCGTGAAGGTACCCTGTTGGATGGTGTTGTCCAGGTCGTCCCATTTCACATAGGCGCCACCGATGCCGGCGCCGACATAGGGCGTGAAGCCTTTCCAGTGGCCCAGGTCGACATAGGCGTTGGCCAGCAGCAGCATGGCCGACATGCTGCTCGTATCGGTCGAGCTGCAATTCGTGCAGGAAGTATGGCCTTCGAACCGCGACTTGAACCAGTAGTCGAAGGTGAGGTCGGTGCGGAAGTAGTTGGTCACTTGGTAGCCGACGCCGGCGCCCAGCGAAAGCGCGCCCTTCAGGTCCCCGGAATCGAAGCTCTTGGTGCCGGGCGGCGGCCCGTAGACGATATAGTCAGCCCCACCCCACTGGGGCTTGTGGAAGTCGACGTCGCCGCGAATGTACCAGCCGCCATAATCGACGACCTGGACTTGCGGTTGCTCTATGACTGGCGGCGGCGGCTCCGGGAGGTCCGCCGCAAATCCCGGAAACGCGCACACGGTCACAATGGCAGCGAACGCTGCCTTCTTCGCGAAGTTTATCATGGTTTTACCGTTATGTTCCGAAGTGGTTGCCGACGCATTTGGCAGGTTGGTGTTACCGTTAATGTTGAATCAAAAAAGTTAAGTGCCTGTTAAGCCTGTTCATTAACCATGACCCGGCGAGATTTTTTCCGCTGTTTGGCTCGTTCTTGAGCCTGAATGTGCCTGCGTTTGTGGGTTGGAGCCGTCGAAAAGCCCGAATCAGCGGAAATGTCCTGCCGATGGTCGCCCCGGCTTGGTTCTTCACGGCAAGTTGAATGCGCTCCGGAAAAGGGCTGGATCGGAGCCGGCGCGGCAAAGCCTCAAATGGGCTATGCGTTGCAATTCTAGTCGATCGTTAGACTGTTCCTTAAGCCAAACAGGGTAGGTGCAGAGCCAACCCTGCATGCAAAAGCACGGATTCTTCTCGCAGGTGCGATCCGGGGAAACGCAAGAGATGAACTCGCAGACGACCACGTTTGCAGGCACGAGGACACAGGCAGTGTCATTCAAGGGGCTCGCGGCGCCCTTCCAGCTCAAGGTCTTTGCCGATCCGGCCGAGATCGAGCAGGAGTGGCGCCAGCTTGAGGCCACCGGCATCGCGACCATCTTCCAGCGCTTCGACTGGGTCGACGCCTATGCGCGCAACGTCCTGCCACACGAGGGTGCCCGGCCGGCAATCGTGCTCGGCCGGCTCCACGGGCTTCCTGCCTTCGTCCTGCCACTCGCGGTGTCGAGGCTTGGACCCGTGCGAATCGCGACGTGGATAGGCGGCAAGCATTCCGGCTACAATTTCGGCCTGTGGAGCCGGGAGGCCGCCTCCATCATGGCATGCCAGGGCCGTGCCGCGATTGAAGCCATGCTTGGGCAGGTGCTCGAGGGGGTTGACTGCGCGGTGCTCGGCAGGATGCCGAAGAGCCATGACGGCGTGGCCCAACCGATGGCCGCGCTGCTGAGCGATCGCTCCTGCATGGAGGGATATTCCTTCGACCTCAGGGTTGGATTCGAGGCCGTGCTTGAGAGGAGCACGGGAGCGCGCAGGCGCAGGGTCAACAAGAAGGAGCGCAAGATGAGCAAGGTCGGTGACTTGCAGTATCAGGCGCTGCGCGACCCGGCACGCGCCAAGGCGGCGCTCGATTTTTTCCTCGAACAGAAAACCCTTAGGCTCGCCGAACAGGCCGAGCCCAACAGCTTTGTCGAACCGGGCGTAAGGGCTCTTCTGCACGATCTGCTTGAACGCTCACTGACGATGCGTGAGCCGCTGTTGGAGATGTCGGAGCTTTCCGTCGCCGGCAAGCCGCGGGCCGTCGCAGGGTACGGAACGCATCGCGGCCGGGTGAACGTCTATTTCATGACGTTCACCAAGGACGAGATCACGCCTTACAGCCCCGGCCGCGTGCTGACCTACAGGCACGTCGAGGATTGCTGCGAGCACGGAATGGCAGCCTACGACCTCGGTGTCGGCTACGAGGACTACAAGGCGCATTGGTGCGATGTGGTGCATGAACTGAACGATGCCTATGTCGCCTTCACGCCGACCGGCGCCGCGGCCGTCGCCGCCATCCGCCTGTATCAAGCGGCGAAGAGCCGCATGCGCCGCAACGAATCCCTATGGCATCGCTTGAAAGCGGTGCGCGCATACCTGCCACGTCTTGGGTGGATCTGAAACGAACACATGACTGCCCCGGATACCAAACCCGACGTGCCAGATCGCGTTTCGGACGCTTTGCCGCAAGGACCACTGGCGGGCGTCCGCATGCTGTTCGTCGCGCCTGACGACTATCCGGCATTCCGCGTGGACCTTGTCGAACTGTTCTCCAATCATCTGGTCAGCCGGGGTCTAAGGATCGACTGGAGCCTGCGCCCCCGCCAGGACGGGCCTGCGCAGGTCGAGGAACGCGGCGCGGAGCGCTTCTACGTCGCGCGCCGACGTACAGCGGAAAAGTTCGGATCCCTGCGTTACGCCATGGCGGAAAACTGGCTTCGCCTGAAACTCGCCTGGCGCGCCATGCGCGGCGAATACGACCTGATACAAATCCGCGATCAGCCTCTGTGGGGCATCACCTATGGCCTTGCGGCCAAGATATCCGGCACGCCTTTCGTATTCTGGATGAGCTATCCGGTGCTGGAGGCGCGCCTTCGCATCGCCTTGCACAATCTGGTGCCGATGAGCCTGCCGGCACGGTTCGCGCGCATCGTCTACGCGGTCGTCGGCAGCTCCCTGTTCTTTCGGGTCACCTTGCCGCTCGCCGATCACGTCATCGTGCAGTCGAAGCGGATGCGCGAGCGTGTCGGCTTTCGCGGCATCGCCATGGCGAAGATGACGCCTGTCCCCATGGGGGTGTCGACCGAGCGCTACAACATTGCTTCCATTCCGGCGAGCGAGGATCCTCGTGTCGCCGGCAGGAAGAGCATGGCCTATATGTGCGCCGACGTTCTCAGCCATACGACCCGGCTGACCTTCGAGGCCCTGGCCGCGCTGGTCGCTCGAGGGTACGACGCCGTGCTGGTGATCATCGGGTCGGTATCTCCCGTCGAGCGGGAGCGCCTGGGAACGTTGTTGAAGGAGCTTGGCCTCACGGATCGTGTCATCTTTACCGGACGCTTGCCGCTGAAGGAGGCGCTGGGCTGGGTGAAGCGGGCCGATGTGTGCCTGTCGCCATTCGACATGGACACGGCCCAGCAGGTGGCGACGCCCACCAAGCTGGTCGAATACCTGGCCATGGGGCGTCCGGTTGTCGCGACCGTGCATTACGACCAGAATGAAGTGATCAGCCGAAGCGGTGCTGGCATCGTCACTGCGTTCTCGGGCGCGGCAATCGCCGAAGGCGTCGCGCGTCTGTTCGACGATCCGGGCCGTGCCGAGGCGATGGGCGCCAGGGGACCGGCATGGGTCAAGGCGAACCGGGACTATGCCCGCCTCGCCGATACCGTGGAGCAGCTTTACGCCACCATGCTGGCCAGCAGGCAGGCAGGGAGATCCGAAGAAACGTCCGCTCGCGCCGCCGGATGAGCGGCGATCCTATCGCGATATCCCCGGTGTTTCGACGCCTCGGCGCCGTAATGCCGTTCGGCGGCGTCTTGGTTGGGTGTGACGGCCAACGCTTCCGGGCCGAGCGGGTTGCTTTGCCGCCTGCCGCGACGTGGTGGCGGCAAAACTTCAGATTAAAGTTAGCTAGCTGATATTGCTACGTTAATTATACCGCAACAGCAGCCTGCTACGCTGGCGTCATGCTGAGACGACTAGGTTGGTATGCGCGACGGTTCGCTGTCATGGAGCGCGGCGAGATCCGCCATCGCGTTCGCGAGCAATTGGCGCGCCGCGCCGCGCGTCGCGAACGCCTGGACTGGTCGCATTTCAACGTGCCCGGCGCACGGCCGGGGGCCTTGCCGCTGTTTGCGCCACTGTTCGAGCAGGGCTTGCCGGAAGCGGTTGCCCGGCAGCTGGAAATCGCGGCGGAGGCGTTTCGTGCCGGCCGCCTCAGGCTGCTCAACCGTGATTGGCCGCAACCAGTCCTGGACGGTTCCGGACGCATCGACCCCGCGGTCTGGACGCTCGATCCGGTCAGCGGAACCAGTTGGCCCGGCGCCGGCCCCTCCGCGTTCGACATCGACTTCCGCTTCGAGAACGGTCACCGCGACGTGAAATATGTAGCCGAGATGAACCGGCTGCATTTCCTCGCCGCACCCGCGGTTCACGCCCGCCGCAAGGGGGACGCGGAGCTTGCCGGCGCCATATTGGGCTCGATCGGTTCGTGGATGGAGGCAAATCCGCCGGGGCGGGGGGTCAACTGGTATTCCGGCATCGAGGCCGGCTACAGGCTGGTTTCGCTTTCCTGCGTCATCAGCGCGCTCGATCCCTGGATCGACGCGGCACTCGGCGAGCGGCTGGCGGCTTTCGTCGCGGCCCACGGCACCTGGCTGGCGCGCTTTCCCTCGCTTTACTCGTCCGCCAACAACCATCTGGTTGCCGAGGCGATGGGGCTTGTCGTCGCCGCGCGACTGCTGCCCGGCCATCCGCATGCGGCGGCATGGCTTGTCGAGGGCAGGGCGCATCTGGAGGACCGGGCTCTTGCCCTTTTTCACAGCGATGGCGTGGCCGGGGAACAGTCGCCCGCCTATGGTGCCTTCACGCTCGAAATGCTGCTCTTAGGGTTTGGCGCGGTCGCCGGGGTGCTCTCAGAAAAAGTCCGGGACCGCTTGCTCAAGGCCGCTACTGCCCTGAACGCATTCCTCGATGACGCAGGCCATGTTCCGTCGATCGGCGATGATGATCAGAGCCGGGTGCTGCTGGCACTCGGCAGCGAGGAGCCGCGCTATGCCGCCTCGATTGCCGGCGCGATTGCCGGATTCCTGGGAAGGCCGGAGCTGGCGCCCGCGGTCAGGGATCCCCATTGGCGTGATCTCGTGTTCGCCACTCCGCCGCCCGGTCCTGTTCCAGTCGACGGCACGTCCACATTTTCCAACGGCGGCTATACGGTGCGGCGCGGGCGGATCGCCGACCGGCGCGTCCATTTCGTTTTCGACCACGGACCCCTGGGTTTCGGAGGGCTGGCGGCCCACGGCCATGCCGACGCTCTCTCGGTCTGGCTGTCACTGGATGGCATGCCGGCGCTGGTGGATGCCGGCACCTATCTCTACCATTCCGAAGGCGAAAACCGCCGGCGCTTTCGCGTCAGCGCCGTTCACAACACGCTGACGATCAACGGCGCCAGCCAGAGCGAACCTTCGGGCGCGTTCAACTGGATGCCGCGGCGGGCACAGGCTACGCTCGAAGCCGCTTGCCGCACTGACCAACTGCACGTCTCGGCCTCGCACGACGGCTATCGGCGGAACTTCGGCGTCATCCATCACCGCGACATCGCTGAAGCCATCGATGGCTTCCACGTCACCGACCGGCTGACGGGCGCGCCGCCGTCGGGCGATGTCGAGATCGCGTTTCTGCTTGCGCCGGAGCTCGATGTGTCGATAGACGGCGACAGGGTCGTCGCGCGCCGCGGCGATCGGTCGGAGCTGGCGCTCGTCGCGCCCGAAGGAGCCGTCATCGAAATTTCGCGAGGAGATGCCATGTCCGGACGCGGTTTTCATTCGCCCGGGTTTGGTATTCTTCTGCAAGCCCACACTGTTGTTTTTCGTGCTCCGGCGAACCGGATGCGTTGGAGAAGTTCAATACTAATCTACCCGCTAACCTGAATTTTACCGGGAGCGGATAATACCTTGGCAAGGGAAGCGCTGGGCTGGATGACCTGGCGAACGAACAAAAAAGAAAGCGTCAGGTAAGCGATGAAAGTCTCCGTCTTCGGACTTGGCTATGTTGGTACCGTCTGCGCCGCCTGCCTGGCGGAGCGCGGTCATGAGGTGATCGGCTGCGACGTCAGCGAGGCGAAAGTCGGTCTCATCAATGCCGGCAAGAGCCCGATCATCGAGCAGGACATCGGCGAACTCGTCGCATCCAACGTCGCGTCGGGCCGGCTCAGGGCGACCGTCTCGACCGAGGAGGCCGTGATGAACAGCGACCTGTCGCTGCTCTGCGTAGGCACGCCATCGCGCCCCAACGGATCGCTCGATCTGTCGGCGGTCGAGGCGGTGTCGCGCCAGATCGGCGCCTCGCTCGCCGGCAAGAACAGCTACCACTCGGTCGTCGTCCGCTCCACGGTGTTGCCCGGAACCATGTCGGACATCGTGCTGCCGTCACTGCAGGAGGCGTCGTCCAAGAAGGCGGGAGAGGCCTTCGGCACCGCCTCCAATCCGGAGTTCATGCGCGAAGGCTCCGCGGTCGCCGACTTCAACAACCCCGCCAAGACGGTGTTTGGCACCGATGACGCCATAACGCGCGAGCGCTTGCTCGAACTCTACAGCGGCTTGCCCGGCCGGCTGATCGTCACCGAGCCCAGGCTGGCCGAGCTGGTCAAATACACCGACAACACCTGGCACGCGCTCAAGGTGGCGTTCGGCAACGAGATCGGCAACATCTGCAAGGCAGCCGGCGTGGACAGCCATGAGCTGATGAAGGTGTTCTTCGCCGACACCAAGCTCAACATTTCCAATGCCTATCTTCTGCCGGGCTTCGCCTTCGGCGGATCCTGCCTGCCGAAGGACGTGCGCGCCATCAACGCCTACGCGGTCCAGAACGACGTGGAAGCGCCGCTGCTGCGGTCGCTGATGCCGTCCAACAAGCAGCAGATCGAGCGTGCGCTGGATTGGGTTCTCAGCCACGGCAAGCGCAACATCGGCTTCCTTGGTTTCTCCTTCAAGGCCGGCACCGACGACCTGCGCGAAAGCCCCTATCTCGAGTTGATCGAACGGCTGATCGGCAAGGGTTGCGACATCAGGATTTTCGACCAGAACGTCTCGCTGGCGAAGCTCGTCGGCGCCAACAAGGCATATCTGATGAACGCCATACCGCACGTCACGCAGCTCATGGTGCCCACCGTCGCGGACGTGGTAGAGCACTCCGACGTCATTGTGGCGACCAGTCGCTCGCCCGAATACGAGACCGTGGTCGAAAAGCTGAAGCCGGGTCAGGTCCTGCTCGACATGGCGCGACTGCCGAATGTGGACCGAATTGCGGGGATTTATGACGGCATCAATTGGTAGGCGCGTCCTTATCATCGTCGAGAACCTGCCGGTTCCCTTCGATCGGCGCGTCTGGTCCGAAGCGACCACCCTGGTGAAGGCCGGCTACGCGGTTTCGGTGATCTGTCCGAAGGGCAAGGGCGCTACGTCTTCCTATGAAGTGATCGACGGCGTCCATATCTATCGCCATCCGCTGCCGCTCGAGGCGGAGGGTGCGCTCGGCTACGCGCTGGAATACGGCGCGGCGCTGTTCTGGGAGTTTCTGCTGTCGCTCAAGGTTGCCTGGCAACGCGGCTTCGACGTGGTCCATGCCTGCAATCCGCCGGATACGATCTTCCTGATCGGCGGCTTCTACCGTTTGTTCGGCAAGAAGTTCCTCTTCGACCATCACGACATCAATCCGGAATTGTACGAGGCGAAGTTCAATCGTCGCGATTTCGGCTGGAAGCTGATGGTCTGGCTGGAGCGGCTCTCGTTCCGCACGGCCAACATCTCGATCGCCACCAACGAGAGCTATCGCGACATTGCGATCACGCGCGGCGGCATGGCCCCCGACAAGGTGCATATCGTGCGCTCCGGCCCGAACCTGGATCGCGTGCGTGAAGTGGCGCCGGATCCGAAATGGAGAAACGGCCGCCGTTTCGTCGTCGGCTATGTCGGTGTCATCGGCAAGCAGGAAGGACTCGACCTGCTGCTGGACTCGGTCGAGCACCTGGTGAAGGTAAGGAACCGCGACGATATACAATTCGTCATCTGCGGCGGCGGCTCCGAGCTTGAAGCCATCAAGGCCGAGACTGTGGCACGCTCGCTCGGCGATTATGTCACCTACACCGGTCGCTGCTCGGATGAGACGTTGTTCTCCGCGCTGTCGACGTCCGACATCTGCGTCAATCCAGACCGGCCAACGGCGATGAACGACAAGTCGACCATGAACAAGATCATGGAATACATGGCGCTCGGCAAACCGATCGTGCAGTACGATCTGCGGGAAGGCCGCTTTTCGGCGCGCGATTCATCGCTTTACGCCAAATGTACCGAACCAGCGGATTTCGGCGACAAGATCGTCGAGTTGCTGGACGATCCGGAGCGTCGCGCGGCGATGGGGGCGATTGGCCGCGAGCGGGTGCGCACGGAACTGGCCTGGAGCCACGAGGCGCCGAAACTGCTTGCCGCTTACGGGTCCCTGTTCGCTCCCGAAATTCATGACGCCAGCGTCAGGCGTGACGCCGGCGTCTCCGACGAATCCGCCACTCGCAGCGGCCAGGGCTAGGACATCGCGTCATGTGCGGCATATTCGGGTTCCATGCCAGGTCGCGACTGTCGCTCGTCAAACAGCTCGACAAGGCGACGGACCTGCTGGCCCATCGGGGTCCCGATGGGCGCGGAACCTTCGTTGGACACAGCGCGAATGGTGACTGGCAGGTCGGGCTCGGCCATCGCCGCCTGTCGATCCTGGACATCGAGGGCAGCCCGCAGCCGATGCATTCGCACGACGGCCGCTATGTGATCGTCTACAACGGCGAAATCTACAACTACATCGAGCTGCGCGGCGAGCTCGTCGAGCGCGGACATCGCTTTGCCACGCAGGGCGATACGGAAGTGCTGATCGAGGCATGGCGTGCCTGGGGCGAGGATTGCCTCTCACGCTTGAACGGCATGTTCGCCTTCCTGTTGTGGGACACCGAGACAGGGCGGCTGTTCGCGGCGCGCGATCCCTTCGGCAAGAAGCCTCTCTTCGTGGCCAGCGGCGAGGGCTTTCACGCCTTCGCCTCGGAGATCGAGCCCCTGCGCAACTTTCCCGGCGTCGATGACCGGCTCGACCAGGATTCGCTGCGCGAGTTTCTCGCCTATCGCTACGTCCCGGGACCGGCCACCTTCTTTCGCGGGATTTCCAAGGTGCCGCCCGGCACCTTCATGGCCATCGATGGCGCCAGGATCCGGACCGGCCGCTATTTCACCACGCCATTCTCGCGCACCACGCCGGACTTGGCCGATTTCGATGAAGCGGTGTCGCTCTTCGGCGAAAAACTCGACGAGGCGGTGCGCCTCAGGCTGCGTTCGGACGCGCCGTTCGGGGCCTATCTTTCGGGCGGTCTGGATTCCTCGACCATCGTGGCGCTGATGAGCCGCCATATGGGAAAGCCCGTGGCCACCTATTCGGTCGGCTTTGACGTTCCCGGCTCTTCCGAGCTTCCCTATGCCAGGAAGGTTGCCGAGGCGTTCGGCACCGACCACCACGAACTCGCCGTGGGCATGCACGACTTCGTGTCGGTATGGGAGGAAGCGGTGCTTCGGCGCGGCGCACCTGTATCGGAGCCGTCCGACCTGCCCGTCCTGCTGTTGTCGCGACTGGCAAGCCGTACGGTCAAGATGGTGCTCACGGGCGAAGGCGCCGATGAATTGCTGGGCGGTTATCCCAAGCATCGTGCCGAGCCTTGGGTCCGGACCTACCAGGGCCTTGTGCCTCAAGGCCTGCACAATCTCCTGGTCGGCCCCGCGGCGCGCGCTCTGCCCTATTCGGCGAGGCGTTTGAAGACGGTTGTCGGCGTTGCCGGCATTCGCGACCTGCAGGCACGCATGGTCGCATGGTTCGGCGGCGCGGATGGCGGCCAGGCCGCCGCCCTTTATGCCGGGCCGCCAAGGTCGCGGGACCTCGATCCGCTGCCCTTTGCCCCGGGTGGAGCCAGCAGCGCGCTGAAGCGCATGCTGCATTTCGACCAGACGTCGTGGCTTCCCGACAATCTTCTCGAGCGCGGTGACCGCATGATGATGGCGGGATCGATCGAAGGGCGCATGCCGTTCATGGATGTCGGCCTCGCCGAACTCGTCGCCCGCTTTCCGGACCAGTTCCTCACCGGTGCGCCGAAGGGCAAGCGCGTCCTGCGCGCGCTGGCTTCGCGGCTGCTGCCGGCCGAAATCATCGAGCGCAAGAAGGTCGGCTTCCGCGTGCCGGTCGAGCAATGGTTCCGAACCGGCATGGCCGACCAACTGCGCGACTTGTTGCAGAGCGGCGACGCAACCATCCGCCAGGTCTGCAATGCCAGTGAGATCGACCGCCTGGTAAACGAACATCTGGGTGCCGTTTCGAACCACGAAAAGATACTGTGGGCTCTGGCCAATCTCGAACAGTTCTTCCGCGTCTTCCGTCCGGCTATCGCGGATGTCGTGCCGCAAGGACATGAAGCGGCCTGAAACCGGAAAGTGGTCGCGGGTTTGCTTCGGGAACCGCGCTGAAGCAGGCCAACTCGCGGAGTGGCGCGTAGCCGACGGTGTCGACGCGGTTGGCCGCCGGCCGTACTAGCCTTTCCCGGACAGGGCTTTCCGGTAGACGTTTCTCAGGGCCTCGATCATCGCCTCGAGGCGGAAGTGCGAAATGTAAATCTCCCGGGAGGCGGCGCGAAACGCTTCGCGGCGCGCGCTATCGCCGATCAGTTCCGCAAGCGCGCCGGCAAGGCGGTCGGGATTGTCCGGCGCCACAACAAGCCCGTTGCTGCCCTCATGCAGCACGTCGGCCACCGAACCGACCGGCGTGGCGATCAAGGCCGCTCCCGCGCAGGCGCCTTCCAGCAGGCAGACCGGCAGCACTTCATTGCGCGAGGGCAGGACGACGATGTCGGCCTGCCGGTAAAGCGGCAGGATCGCATCGCGCGCGACCCATCCGGTAAACTCGACGCGGTCGGACAGCCCCAATTGCAGGGTGCGTTCGCGGAAGGTGGCGACATCACCGGTACCGGCAAAGGTCGCATGCCATCGCGGTAATCCCGCGGGCAGCAGGGCGAACGCCTCGAGCAGAGCCCCAGCGCCTTTTGCGTCGGTAAGATTGCCGGCAAACAGAAGGCGCACGGGTGCGTCCGCTTCCCGTAGCTGCGGCGCGTCAGGAGCGAAGTCGGCAACGCCGTTGGCAACGACGTCGAAGTGTTCCGGCGGCATATCGTAGAAGCGGGACACGAAGCCGCGCCAATAGCTGCCGAGGACGATGATCGCGTTGGCCCGCTCGAACAGACGCCGCAAGACCGGAACCCATCCTGGTCGCGGGTCGCCTTGCCTTGGGAAGGCAGAGCCATGGAAATGGATCACGGTCGCGCGACCCGCCAGCCGCGCCACCGACTGCATCGCCAGCTTGCGCCAGGCCGAGGCGTTCGTCGCTGCGTTGAGGTGGACGATGTCGTAGCGCCGGCTCGCGACCCGCCATGCATAGCGCAGAAAGGCGAATGGGAAATGGAACACCCAGGCCGCGCCCGAAGCGTCGCCGCGCGAGGGCAGGAATTCCATTTCGATGCCGGCGTCGGGATGCACGCGCAGATACTCGTCGACATGCGAGAACAGCGTCTCGATGCCGCCACGGCCGGTCAGGCCTCTTGGCACGACGCACAGGACGCGCATTGGTTTCGCCTTGCTCACGCGACCCTGCGAAATCCGATGCGAGGCATTGGGTCCAGACAGTCGATGACTTCCAGATGCTCGCTGCTGTTGAGCGTGTGGATCTTGGGGTAGGGCGCCTTGGCCGAGGACAGAATGGGCACGGGCCGGGCCAGATGCACGGCCCGCTCGTCGAGTTCGACAAGATCGGCGAGCCCCAGGCCTCCACCATAGCCGTCCGTTCCGTCCTGCAAGGGCAGTACGATGCGCTCACCCACGCGTGTGAATTGACCTCCGGGCCTCGCCGCGGCCCGGTCAATCCTCACCGGGTTGCCCGGATGCGGTGTCCACGGTCCCTCCAGGGAAGCGGCGTGATAGATCACCAGCATGTCCGAGGAACTGCCGTAACCGTCGCGCTCGGTGGCAAACAGCCATAGCCGACCGCCATGCTCCAGCAATGTCGCATCGAAGAGCTCGCGACCCGGAATGATGACGGAATGCTCCACCCAGCGGTCCGGGAAAGCCTCCGCCCGATAGAGGACGAGATTTTCGCAAGCCCCCTGTTCCGGCAGCATCCACACTTCGCCGTCGCGGCTGAAGACGTTGGGATAGGACAAATGATGGGGGGCCTCGACGATCGGCTGCGGCACCGAGGAGGTGCCGTCGCCGGCAATCTCCGCCACCGAGATCAATGCCTTGCTGGCGTTGTTCGGAAACTCTTCTACGAAGATGAAATGCCGGCCCTGCCACTCGAATGGAAACGGGTCGGCATAGAACCGCTTCCCATCGTCGGGCAAAGTCCTCCATGGCTCGCCCGCCAGCAAGCCGGTGTCCGCAACCCGGTTGCCCCTGTGGAAACGGTAGCTGACACGCCAGCGGTGGAGCCGCGATCCGATACGTCGTATCGTGCCGCTCGCCTGTCGTGGCATGGCGGAAAACACATAGGCGCCGATCATCTGCGCCGACGTGGGGCAGGCAGCGTTCGCCGCGGTTTCGGCAGGCGCGTGCCCGGCCGGTTCACCCCGGAGATAGCGATCGGCCCTGTCGACCAGCAATGTGGCAACACGTGCCCATGTGTCGTTGAGACCGCGGACGATGGACAGCCGGCTATCGATCATCGGAGCTGCCTGGGCGATGCGGTGCTTGCCGTCGAGCGTGATCTCCACATCAGGCAGAGCCCCTTGCATCAACAACTGCGCGGCCCTGCCAAGGCATGCCTGGCCGGCGAAAAGGGGGCTGAGGAAGGGGGAGGCAGCGTTCGCCATGCCTCCGGTCAGGTCGATGCGGAGCTTTGCGGCGGGCCGCGCGGCCGAAAGGCGGACATCCTCGGCCGGCTTCAGCAGACTGTTGGCGTGGATGCGGAGAAGCCGGCGCTCAAGAGAGAGAAGACCGTTCAGGACCTTGGGCATGCCGGAGGTGTCTACGCCGACGAGGGCGGCGTCATAGCCTCTGTCCGTAAGCCGTTGCGCGATGACAGCGTGAACACGCCGAACATCGTGCGCTGGTACGAGAATGTCGATCCCTGTCACATGCCGCCCATTCTGAATGACCCCTAGACCCCACCAAAGGCAATATTGAATAGGTGCTAAATTTCTGTTTACCCGAGATCAAGCAACGGCCAGGAGCAAGCTCGAAATGTCTAGGATATTCCTTGCGGGCTCTGTTCAAAGGATGGCGTTCTGCATGAGCGATTTATCGCGAAACGGGTGAATCCGACGTAGGTCAGCGTTTGAAGACCCCAGGCGATGGTACGCGCGATAACCATGCCGAGGGCGCCGTAATCTTGCAAAACCCATGTGCCGATGATGAAGGTGGCCGCCCAGCCGGCGGTAATCGCCAGGCCAGCCCACATATACCCGGATGATACCGGAACCTGCCCGAGCGGCAACGCGCCCGCGATCATGGCCGAAGCAAACACGACAAGCATGAAGAGCGGCCAGTGATGCACGGGATC
>OFTY01000784.1_pt1 | contig 18503 bp, 14 predicted proteins | sample 1775061 | NCBI WGS metagenome assembly OFTY01 (sample SAMN08195773, study PRJEB24354) | sludge metagenome | isolation source: sludge from phenol fed wastewater aerobic bioreactor B | place: India: Nagpur | collected 2016-09-16 | reverse complement strand
GGCGGCGATGGTCGAGGCGTCATGCAGGGCGACGATACGCTCCAGCTCGTCGGCGATCTCGGCACCATGCTCCGGAACGCCGCGGCTGAAACGGTTCTTGTCCGGGAAATGCGTGTGCGGCATGTGATCGACGCCGGTCAGCAGCGTGCCGAACATCTTGCGGTTGCTGACGATGCCGCCGACCGAGATGCCGCCGAAATTGACGCCGTGATAGCCGCGCTCGCGACCGATGAGGCGCGTGCGGGCGCCCTCGCCCCTGACGCGATGATAGGCGATCGCCATTTTCAGCGCGGTCTCGACCGATTCCGAACCGGAGTTGGTGAAGAAGACATGGTCCATGCCCTTCGGTGCGACGTCGACCAGACGGTTCGCCAGCTCGAATACGATCGGATGGCCCATCTGGAAGGCCGGCGCGTAATCGAGTTCGGCCGCCTGGGCCTGGATCGCCTCGGTGATCTTCGGCCGGCAGTGGCCGGCGTTGACGCACCACAGGCCGGCGGTGCCGTCGAGCACCTTGCGGCCGTCGCTGGTGGTGTAGTGCATGTCCTTGGCGGACACGAACATGCGCGGCGCCTGCTTGAACTGCCGGTTTGCCGTAAACGGCATCCAGAATGCACTGAGATCGTTCGGCGTGACTTTCAGCCGGTTGGACATGACCAAGACTTCCCCTTGTAACGTGTTTCGGTGCGGCCAACGCTTGGTCTTTGCTGCGTTTTCGTGCTACGCAAAATTTTGACCGGTTGGACAAACGTTAGCACCGCCATGTCGGCGGTCAAGGGATTACTAGCGGAAATGCGGCATCGGAAGCGCGCTCCACAGGCAAGGGAAAAACTGGTCCAGACAATTGGTCCAGATGCATTCCCAAGCAACGGCGCGCGCCGGTGACCACCACCATGGAAAGCCCCGCCCCCCGTCGCACGCGCATCCAGCAGGAAAAGCGCGAACTGATCCTGGAAGCGGCGCTGGAGGTGTTCTCGGCCAACGGCTTTCGCGGCTCGACCATCGACCAGATCGCCGAGGCGGCGGGCATGTCGAAACCGAACCTGCTCTACTATTTCCGCCGCAAGGAAGACATCCACGAGACGCTGATGCAGCGCCTGCTGGACACCTGGCTCGCGCCGCTACGTGAATTGGACGACATCGGCGATCCGATGACCGAGCTACGCAGCTACATCAGGCGCAAACTGGAGATGGCGCGCGACTTCCCGCGCGAGAGCCGGCTGTTCGCCAACGAAATCCTGCAGGGCGCGCCGCGCATCATGCCCTTGCTCGAAGGCGAGTTGAAGACGCTGGTCGACGAAAAGGCGACCGTCATCAAGGGATGGATGCGCGCCGGCAAGATCGCCCGCACCGACCCCTGGCACCTGATCTTCTCCATCTGGGCGACCACCCAGCACTATGCCGATTTCGACGTCCAGGTGCGCGCCGTGCTGGGCATCGACCGCGGCGGCGACGGCCGCTTCGAGGACGCCGCGCGTTTCCTCGAGCAGCTCTTCATCGAAGGCCTGAAGCCGAAGGGTTAGCCTTCGACCCTGCCGGCGTGCGGTTTGGCCGAGGGGCGCCCTGCTTGGTCAACCGCGACAGTAGCCCGCGCCTCAGCCAGTGGGGCGCCGACTCAGTTGGAGGTCAGGCCAGGCCAGAAAGCCAGAACCATCAGCACGCCGACCACCGCGTAACCGATCGTGACATGAAGCGCCTTCATGAGCGGGCGCCCCACTTCCCGCGCCCGCTTCGGATGCAGAGGGTCGTACATGACCTCGACCGGCGCGCCGATCGATCTGGTCGCCGCGTTCGCCGGCAGGTGGGATCCGAAACGCCAGACCCGTCCCGCGCGGTCCGCGAATTCAATGATGGGCGTATCCGAGTATTCACCTGATGTGTCGAGGCCTACCACCCTGCCCTTGGCGAAGGCGCCGCGCCGGCTAAGCACGATGTCGCCATAGGTCTGGGAACCGACCGGCACCAGGAAGAAGACGCCGCACAGAAAGCACCAGATCTGCATGTCGCTGGGTTGTAGACCGAAGGCGGCGGCGACAGCGTGGAATGGCAATAGCGCCTGATGGAAGACCTCGGAAACGCTTGCCCAGAAACGGGTCCAGCTCTGCTCCATCAACGCTCCGGTGGGCGAATCTGCCTTGCCTTCCATGGCATGACACCGAAAAGCGAGAAGCGCTTTTCCAGCGACATCATGCCCTGCTTCCCTGATTCCTAGAGGATAAACGCGACAGAGCGATTAACGCATTGCCGTCAATTGCCGCGGATCACATCAGCCGGGCTGGGCCATCAGCGCCAGGAAACCTCCGGTGAGCGCGACATTGCCGACGAAGCCATTGATGCGGGCAGCCCGTTCCGGCCCCTGATGGTCCCAGAAATTGTGGAACATCGGCGTGGCGGCAACCAGGGACAGCACCAGCGCCGCACCGGCAATGGCGGTCCATGCCCCGGCGACCACGAGTGCACCGGCGGCGATCTGCTGGACGATGCCGACCCACAGCGCAAGCTTCGCCTGCGGAACGCCACGCGCGGCCATCAATTGGCTGAGAAAGGCCCTGTTTTGAATGTTGCGCAGGCCGGCGAAGACGAAGGCGCCACCCAGCAGCAGACGGGCGACAAGCAGAATCTCATTCTGAAGACTTGCAAACATGATCCTGATCCCAAAGCAGAAAGCGCGAACCGGCGATCCGGCCCGCGCGCCCTGGCTCGACTAGGCGGCCTTGGCGGCCGGCATCGGATGAATGGCCTGGAACGGAACGCACAGCCGGTTCCAGGTGTTGATCATGCCGAGCGCGACCGACAATTTGACGAGTTCCTCTTCCGAGAAATGTTCGAGTGTGCGTGCATAGAGTTCATCCGATACACCGTTGTCGGCGATAAGGGTGACTGCTTCGGTCCAGGCGAGCGCGGCGCGATAGGCTCGCTCGGCCTTCAGCATCGCAGCGTTGATGCCGCAGGGTTTGAGGTAGGCCGACGCATCGAGCTTTGCCGGACCGCCCTGGCGGATTTCGCCGCAACGGAAGGCCGGCTCTCGCCCTTCCACGGCCAGGACGATGTCGAGCAGCGTGATGCGCTCCGCCGGTCGCGCCAGCCGATAGCCGCCGGCTGGTCCCGGCACCGATTCCAGGATGCGAGCCGCGCCCAGCATATTGAGATGCTTCAGGAGATAGCTCGGCGATAGGCCGAAGGCTTCCGCCATGGCGGCGCCCGGCATTGTCGCCTCCCCCTCGACGCCCGCCAGCATGGCCGCGCAGTGGATGGCAGCCTCGACACCTTCGCCCAGTTTCATGACTCACCGTCCCAATTCATGGATATCTTTTATCGTGGATATTTTCTATCTGCAATAGAGAACAGCAGAGCGGAACCGTTTTTCGAGTCATTGGATTCGGAAGCGAAGCCCGCTCAGCCCAGCAGGCGCAGTCACATAAAGCCCGGATTGCGCGGCATATATTGCGACCAGTCGCCGAGATCGCGCGTCGACATCAGGACCATGGGAAGCGTGATCCGCATCCCGTGCCCGACGGCGGTGTCGAGGGAATCGTCCCTGGTGGCGGGAAGGAAAGCGGAGACTTGCGGAGCCCCAACCTCCGCCGCAAGGCTCAATGCCGTCCTGAAAGCCGCATCGAGCATGTCCGGTCGGGTGACCGCGAGTGGACCGATATGGCCGCCGGCGCTGACATAGGCATAGCCCACGCACTCGCTTCCGGCATGGAGGAGAAAGCCTTTCGTGGCGGCATCGCCCATCAGGTATCGATGATGCTTCTCGCGTGACACACCCAGCGACCGATCGTCGATCAGGGCAAGGTCGCGCAAATGCGAAGCCGTTTCCCGCAAGGGTATGCCGCGCAACTGGCCGCCTTGCAGCCGGCCGATCAGGACATCCCGCGCGACGCTGAGATTGTAGATGGGAAATCGCGGATACAGTCCGTGCCTGATGTAAAGGCCTTGCGACACGGTGTTGAAGCTGAAGGTGATCAGCGCCTTGCTGGTGGCGCCGGATTGCCTGGCATGCTCCAGCGTCCTTTTCAGCAATTCGGCGCCGATCCCGCTGCCCTGACGGCCGGGGGAAACGAAGAGCTGCGCGAGAAACCATAGATCCCCGCAAACCCAGCTCCAGGCAAAGCCGAGGATTTCGCCGGCCTCCTCCGCCACCCACAAGCCACGAGCGTCGTCCTTCAGGGAAAAGGCCTGGAAATTCGTCGGATGCGTGGCGGCTATCGAGCCGAAGCCGTGGCGTTCCGTCAGCGCATTGATGCTGGCGACCACAAGCGCGTCGGCTCGCTTCAAATCCTGCGCACAGGCAGATCGGTAGACGATTGGCATGGCCGCCCCCGCGACAACGAGCACGGGAGACAATCTAACGCATGAGCCCGAAAACCGGAACGATTTTCGGGCTCATGCGCCAATTCGAGAAGCTGCTGCCTCCGCCGCGCGCTGCGGCGCGACGAGCTACTCCGCGGCCACCTTGGCCATCGGATTGTTGGGATGCGTCGTCCAGTTGGCATAGTTCGGCGACACCGGCTTGCCCGTGCGCTGGTCGAGCGCGCCGACGGCCAGCGGCTGCATGGTGATGCAGCCCTCGACCGGACAGACGTTGACGCACAGATTGCAGCCGACGCACTCGGCTTCGATGACCTCGAAGTGCCTGGCGCCGTCGACCATTGCGGTGATCGCCTGGTGCGAGGTGTCCTCGCAGGCGATGTGGCAGCGGCCGCACTTGATGCAGGCGTCCTGGTCGATATGCGCCTTGGCGACATAGTTGAGGTTGAGGTACTGCCAGTCGGTGACGTTGGGCGTGGCACGGCCGATGACGTCGGACAGCGACCGGTGGCCCTTCTCCTCCATCCAGTTCTCGAGGCCCGCGATCATCTCCTGGACGATCTTGAAGCCATAGGTCATGGCGGCAGTGCACACCTGGACGTTGCCGGCGCCCAGCGCCATGAATTCGGCCGCGTCACGCCAGGTGGTGATGCCGCCGATGCCGGAGATCGGCAGGCCGCGCGTTTCCGGATCGCGCGCGATCTCCGCCACCATGTTCATGGCGATCGGCTTGACCGCCGGACCGCAATAGCCGCCATGCGAGCCCTTGCCGTCGATGGTCGGCATCGGCGCGAAATTATCGAGGTCGACGCCGGTGATCGAGTTGATGGTGTTGATCAGCGACACCGCGTCGGTGCCGCCTGCGTGCGCTGCCCGCGCCGGCTTGCGGATGTCTGTGATGTTGGGCGTCAGCTTGGTGATGACCGGCATGCGCGTGTACTGCTTGCACCAGCGCACCACCATCTCGATATATTCCGGCACCTGGCCGACAGCCGAACCCATGCCGCGCTCGCTCATGCCGTGCGGGCAGCCGAAATTGAGCTCGATGCCGTCTGCGCCGGTCTCCTCGACCAGTGGCAGGATCGCCTTCCAGCTCTCCTCCACGCAGGGCACCATGATGGAAGCGATGAGCGCGCGGTCCGGCCAGTTCATCTTCACCTGCTTCATCTCGCGCAGGTTGGTCTGCAGGTCGCGGTCGGTGATCAGCTCGATGTTGTTGAGGCCGAGCAGCCTGCGGTCGGCGCCCCAGATCGCGCCGTAGCGAGGACCGTTGACGTTGACGACCGGCGGCCCCTCCTCGCCCAGCGTCTTCCAGACCACGCCGCCCCAGCCGGCCTTGAAGGCGCGCTCGACATTGTACGCCTTGTCGGTAGGCGGCGCCGAGGCCAGCCAGAAAGGATTGGGCGACTTGATGCCGACGAAATTGTTGCGGATGTCAGCCATGCTCATGCCCTCCCGTTAGAGGTGAGTGCCCGATGAATGCTCTCGGCCGCGTCGCGCCCCTGCGCCACCGCGGAGACCGTCAGGTCATCGCCACCGAAAATGCAGTCGCCGCCGGCCCAGACCTTGGCCAGTGAGGTGCGCCCTTCAGCGTCGACCTTGATGCGGCCACCTTCCAGCTCGATCGAGCCGCCGCTGCCGTTCAGCGCGCCCGCAATAAAGCTCTGGCCGATCGCCTTGAACACCTGGTCGGCAGCGAGCATCAGCGTCTCGCCCGTGCCGGCGAGCTTGTCGCCCTTCATAGCGGTGTATTCGAGCTCGATGGCCGAGGTCTTGCCCTTCTCCGCGATGACCCGCTTCGGCTGCAGCCAATGGCGGATGCTGACGCCGTTGGCGGCGGCCAGATCCTGCTCGAACTCCGATGCGTTCATGTGTTCCTGGCCGCGCCGGTAGCAGATCGTCACTTCCTCGGCGCCTAGCAGCTTGGACTGCACAGCGGCGTCGATCGCCGTCATGCCGCCGCCGATGACGACGACACGCCGGCCAACCGGCAGGCCCGAGAGGTCGCTCGCCTGGCGTAGCTCGGCGATGAACTCGACCGCGTTGGCGACGCCATCGGCATCCTCGCCGTCGGCGCGCAGCGCGTTGACGCCGCCGAGCCCCATGCCGAGGAACACCGCGTCGTAGCCCTTCGTCAGCTCAGAAAGCTGGAAGTCGCGGCCGAGCGCCTTGCCGTTCTGGATGTCGATGCCGCCAATGGCGGTCACGTAATCGACCTCGGCCTGAGCGAAATCGTCGACGCTCTTATAGGCGGCGATGCCGTATTCGTTGAGGCCGCCGGCCTTCGGGCGCGCCTCCAGCACGGTCACGTCGTGACCATGGCGCGCAAGCCTGTGGGCGGCGGCAAGGCCGGCCGGGCCGGCGCCCACGACAGCCACTTTCTTGCCGGTCGCCTTGGCGCGCGTGTAGAACTGCTTCTTCTCGGCCATCGCCACGTCGGTGGCGTAGCGTTGCAGCCGTCCGATCTGCACCGGCTTGCCTTCGGCCGTCTCGCGCACGCAGGCTTCCTCGCACAAGGTCTCCGTCGGGCAGACGCGGGCGCACATGCCGCCAAGGATGTTCTGGTCGAAAATGGTCTTGGCCGAACCGATCGGATTGCCGGTCGAAATCTGCCGGATGAACAGCGGGATATCGATCGCCGTCGGGCATGCGTTCATGCACGGCGCGTCGTAGCAGAAATAGCAGCGGTCGGATTCGACCAGCGCCTCGTGATGGTCGAGCGGTGGATGCAGGTCGGAGAAATTCTCCGCGTATTGCTCGGGCGACAGCCGGCCTCCGGCTATGCCTTCCCTAAGATGACCATTGGCCATTCCATTCCCCTTGTTGTCGTTTTGGGAAAAGCTAGCACGTTTTATTTTTTTATCAATTGGTCAATTTTTGACCAAGCCATTGAAATGGCTGGATAAAAACATGATAATTTTAGTCATGTTATCCCAAGGGAAGGCTATCCCGGCCCGCAGAATACCGCGACGCATCTTTTTCGGCCGATTGTCGGATTTCTGTCCGCAAACACGTCCTAAGATGGATCGCGTACCGATCGACCAATGAACCGGTGAGGAGAACGACAATGCCGAAATCCCCGATGCCTTTCTTCTGGTACGAGCTGATGACGTCCGACCTCGACGCCGCCGAGGCCTTCTACACCGCCGTCGTCGGCTGGCGGCCGGAGCCCTTCGACAAGGCGCCAGGCATGCCGCGCTACATCGTCGTCAACGCCGGCGAACGCGGCGTCGGCGGCCTGATGACCATGCCCGAGGAAGCCGCCAAGATGGGCATGCCGCCGGCCTGGATCGGCTATATCCATGCCAGTGACATCGATGCCGCGACCAAATCGCTGAAGGATGCGGGTGGCGCCGTCCACCGCGCGCCCGACGACATTCCGGGTGTCGGGCGCTTCGCCGTGGTAGCCGACCCGCAGGGCGCGCACTTCATGTTCCTGCAGCCCAACGGTCCGGACCAGCCGCCGGTGCCGGCGGGCACGCCGGGCCATGTCGGCTGGCACGAGCTCTACACCACGGACTGGCGCCAGGCGCTGGCCTTCTATGGCGAGCAGTTCGGCTGGACAAAGGGCGACGAGTTCGACATGGGACCGATGGGCATCTACCAGCTCTACGGCTACGGCGGCGAACCTGTCGGCGGCATGATGAACAAGCCGGAGCAAGTGCCCGTCCCGGCCTGGCAGTTCTATTTCAACGTGCCCACCATCGACGCGGCCGCCGCGCGCGTCACCGACAATGGCGGCAAGGTGCTGATGGGCCCGATGGAAGTGCCGAGCAACCAATGGATCGTGCAGTGCCAGGATCCGCAGGGCGCGCATTTCGCGCTGCTCGCGCCGGTCCGGTAGCGACATTTACCCAACCGGCTGGCGCCGGATCATCCCGGCGCCAGCACCGCAACTTTGAGGTCGGGCTTCTTCGCGCCGCTGAACTGAACCGTGGCTGGACCGGCGGACAGCTTGAAGCGTACGCTCTTGCGAATTCCCGGACAGGTCTTCACGCCGCTGAACGCCGCCGATTTTATGGTCTTGCCGTCCTGCACGACATCGATCCAGGCCTCGTCGGACAGGCTGAACTGGAGCTCGCCGTCAGGCGGCACGGTCACGCTGGCCATCGCGCCGAAGGTGCCAGCTGCCGGCTCACGATCAGGCGGCACCTCGAAGCTGGTCGTGGCGACCGCCGAGAGTGCGAAATCCACCGCTTGCCCGACCGTCAGGGCGGCGCCGGACTGCGCGGGCGGCGCCGCCGGAAACAGGGCCTGCTCGCGGGCAACCGGCCATTTGAAGGCATCACAGCCGGTGTCGGCGGCCGCGGCGAAGCTGGTGCCCACGAGGATAGCGAAAAGGCTGGCGACAATTTTTTTCATGACGAAGGGTTCCGGGCGGTTGTGTCGATAAAGACATACAACCAATGAGATAAAAATACAACCATGAAGAGAATAGATGTGCGAGAAGGCAACCATCTTCACTCACCGATTGTTGATGGCGGGCTGCGGGAAGTGAGTGGTCCATCGTCGGACGATAATTTATCGCCAGACGGGGGAGGTAAAATGGAGTTTTAGATGAAGCTTTTCGAAGGCCTCGCGCAATACCGGCCCCAGGCGCTGGGCGTCCTGCGCATCATGACAGCCCTGCAGTTCATCGAGCATGGAACGCAGAAACTCTTCAACTTCCCCGTCGGCACCCATGCAGGCACGTTGAGCGGCCTGCCGCTTGCGGCAGGCATCCTCGAATTCGTCGGCGGCATCCTTTTGGCGCTAGGGCTATTCACCCGCCCGGTCGCCTTCATCCTCGCCGGTGAAATGGCCATCGCCTATTTCATGGCGCACATGCCGCGCGACTTCTTTCCCGTCAACAACAGCGGCGACGCGGCGATCTCCTTCTGCTTCATCTTCATCTATCTGGTCTTCGCCGGCGGCGGCGCGTTCGCGCTGGACAATCGCGCCAGGGCCTGAGCGGCTGGAGCATGATACTTCGGACGGCATCATGCTCTCTTCGAGGCTCCCTCCCGGAGCGGGAGGGCAGCCCCCGCGGCTACCCTCGCATCCTTGCGAAATTGGCGTCGAACAGCGGCGCGGGCTGAAGGCGCGCCGCATGGCGCTTGCCCAGGATTTCGATCTCGAAGCCGTCGGCCTTGTCGGCGATCTCCTTGGGCACATAGCCCATGGCGACCGACGCCCTGGAATTGTGCGCATAACCGCCGGACGTCACCCAGCCGCGCACCGTGCCATCGTGCCAGATCGCCTCATCACCGATGACGTCGGCATCGGCGGCATCGACGATGAAGGCGCGCAGCCTGAGCTTGCCACCGTCCCTGCGCTCGGCAAGCGCGGCTTCCTTGCCGATGAAATCCGCCTCCTTGCCATAGGCGACGAAGCGGTCGAGTCCTGCTTCCAGCGCCCCATAGATCGGTCGGTATTCACGCGCCCATGAGCCGTAGTTCTTCTCCAGCCTCAGCGCGTTGAGCGCGCGCGAACCGAACAGGCCGATGCCGAACTCCTCGCCCGCCTCCATGAGCGCCCGGAAAGCGGCGCGCTGATATTCCGGCGCCACCCAGATCTCGTAACCGAGGTCGCCGGTATAGCTGACCCGGCCGACAAGGCACGGCGCCATGCCGATATCCATCCTGGCGACCGCCATGAAGGGGAACGCCTCGTTCGAGACATCGGCTCGGGTGACCTTGGCCAGCACCTCCCTCGCCTTCGGCCCGGCGATCGCGAGACCGGCAAGCTTCTGCCCCAGCGCCTCCACATGCACGGAGCCGTCCCCGGGCAGGTGCGCCTCGAACCAGCGCATGTGATACTGCTCGGCGATACCGGAGCCGGCGAGGAACCATTCGCCGTCCGCGACATGGGCGAGCGTGAAATCGCCGATCAGCTTGCCGTCTTCCTTCAGCATCGGCGCCAGCGTCATGCGGCCGGGCTTGGGCAGCTTGCAGGCGAGCATGCGGTCGAGCCAGGCGGCGGCCCCCTCGCCCGTGACCTTGTATTTCGCGAAGCTCGAGATTTCCGACAGGCCGACGCCATTGCGAACGGCCATAACCTCCTTGCCGACATGGTCGAAATCGCTCGAGCGCCGCCACGAGAACTCGTCCTTCACGCCCTCCGGCGCATACCAGAGCGGCACCTCAAGCCCGTAGGCGACGCCCCATTGGGCGCCCTTTGCCGACAGCAGGTCGTAGACCGGCGTGGTCTTGAGCGGACGTCCGGCGGGCAGTTCCTCGTTCGGGAAACGGATCGAGAAGCGCCGCGAATAGTTCTCGCGCACCTTGGCGTTGGTGTAGGCCATGGTCGCCCAGTCGCCGTAGCGCGCCACGTCCATCGCCCAGATGTCGGCGCCGGGATCGCCCTCGATCATCCAGTTGGAGAGCGCCAGCCCCACGCCGCCGCCTTGCGAGAAGCCCGCCATCACGCCGCAGGCGACCCAGAAGCCCGGCAGGCCGCGCACCGGGCCGACCAGCGGATTGCCGTCCGGCGCGAAGGTGAACGGGCCGTTGATGATCTGCTTGATGCCGGTCTTCTGGAACGCCGGGAAATGGCGGAAGCCGACCTCCAGCGACGGCGCGATGCGGTCGATGTCCGGCTCCAGCAGTTCATGGCCGAAATTCCAGGGTGTCTGATACTCGGACCATGGCTTGTTGGCCTTCTCGTACGTGCCCATCAGCATGCCGCCGCGTTCCTGGCGCAGATAGAGTTCGCCGTCGAAATCGACCGCATGGATGATCTCCGCGCCGGTCTTCCTGTTCCAGTCGGCGACCTCCGGCATATCCTCGGTGATCAGGTACATGTGCTCCATGGCCAGCACCGGCAGTTCCAGCCCGACCATGCGGCCGACCTCGCGCGCCCACAGCCCGCCGGCATTCACGACATGCTCGGTCACGACCTCGCCCTTGTTGGTGATGACGCGCCACATGCCGTCGGGCCGGCGCACGATGTCCTCGACCTTGGTGAAACGCTCGACCTCCGCGCCCAGCTTGCGTGCGGCCTTGGCATAGGCATGCGTCACGCCGGACGGATCGAGATGGCCGTCCTCCTTGTTGCGCACCGCGCCGACGAACTGGCTGGGGTCGATGAGCGGCATCAGCTCGGCCGCTTCCTTCGGCGAGATCACCTCGAGGTCGATGCCCAGGTAGCGCCCCTTGGCGACGACGCCGCGCAGCCAGTCGAGCCGCGCCTCGGTCGCCGCCAGAAGCACGCCGCCGGTGAGATGCACGCCCGTCGCCTGGCCGGAAAGCTCCTCGATCTCCTTGTACAGATTGATCGTGTATTTCTGCAGCTTGGCGACGTTGGGGTCACCATTGATGGTGTGCATGCCGCCTGCCGCATGCCAGGTCGACCCGGACGTCAGTTCATCGCGCTCCAGCAGCACGATATCGGTCCAGCCATGGCGGGCGAGATGGAACAGCACGGAGCATCCGACGACGCCACCGCCGATGACCACGACCTTTGCATGCGACTTCATGGATTTTTTCTCGTTGGTTCAGTGAGTTGTACGGATGATTGGATTCAGCTTGAGAAGCAGTCGGACGAGGGGTGGCGCCGGCGTTTCAAAACCATCACGGCTCGCCCTGGCCGATCGCTTCCCGGCGGTGCGCCATGTGGGCTTCGAGCGCCTCGCGCACGTCCGCCTCCATGGCCGGCTCGACATATTCCTCCAGCGCCTTCTTCCACAGCCGCGTCGCGCGCGCCGTCGCATCGAGGCTGCCGGCCTCGCGCCAGGCCTCGTAGTTCTGCCAGTTCGACAGCATGGGCTGGTAGAAGGCGGTGGCGTAGCGCTCCAGCGTATGCGGCTCGCCGAAGAAATGGCCGCCGGTCGGCACGCGGCCCAGCGCCTCCACGGCGAGTTCCGCCTCGTCGACCACGATCGGCCGCAGGAACTCCATCATGTGCTGGATCATCTCGACGTCGATGATGAACTCCTCCAGCGATGCGGTAAGCCCGCCCTCCTGCCAGCCGGCGGCATGATAGACGAGATTGCCGTGGCCGAGCACAGCGCCCCACAGGGCCATCATCGTCTCATAGGCGCCCTGCGCGTCCGCCGCATTGGAGGCCGAGCCGGGCGTGGTGCGGTAAGGCAGATTGTAGCGCCTCGCCAATTGCCCCGACGCCACATTGGCCTTGGTATTCTCCGGCGTGCCGAAAGCGGGCGCGCCCGACTTCATATCGACATTGGAGGTGAAGGCGCCATACATGACCGGCGCGCCCGGCCGTACGAGTTGCGTCAGCACCACGCCGAACAGCGCCTCGGCATTCTGCTGCGCCAGCGCGCCGGCGAGCGTCACCGGGCTCATCGCGCCCATCAGCGTGAACGGCGTCACGGCCACCGACTGGCCATGCTCGGCCATGGTCATCAGCCCTTCGGCCATCATCTCGTCGAAACGCCGCGGCGAGTTGACCGAGATGATGGTGGTGACGCCGGGCGATGCTGCCATCTCCTCCAGGCTGAGCCCTCGCGCGATCGCCATCATTTCGATGCCGTCGAGCGCCCTGCCCCGGCCGATGGCCGAGACATGGAAGCATTTGTCGGTCAGCGTCAAATTGGCGAAATAGGTGTCGAGATGACGAGAATTGGCCGGCAGCTCGATTGGCGCGCAGACCTGGTTTCCAAGCATGTGGATGCAGTTGAAATGCTGCGCCAGCCGCACGAGGTCCTGGTAGTCCCGCAAATTGCCGGCGCGGCGCCCGCGCTCCATGTCGTGGACATTGGCCGGCCCGGCGACAAGCGTGAAATTGATCGTGTCGCCGCCGAGATGGATGGTATTGGCGGGGTTGCGTGGCGTCAGCGTGTAGGCGGCGCGCGTCGTCTTCAGCGCTTCCTCGACCATGCCGCGATCGACACGCACGTTCATCGTCGCATGATCGACCTTGGCGCCGGCCTTTTCGAACAGCGCCAGCGCGCGGGCGTTCATCACCTCGATGCCAAAGTTCTCCAGTATGTGCATCGAGGCCAGATGGATCGCCTCGATCTGGTCGGCGGACAGTAGTGCCATCGGCGGATACGGGTTGCGCACCCGCCGCGTCGGCAATTGCGGGATCGCCGATGGCCCCCGGTGTGCGGCGCGTTCCGGGCCGCGTCTGCGTCTTTGCTCGCTCATGCGGGCATCAAAGCCGTGGTAAATCGGCAAGGCTGTCAAAAATACGTCACCGGCGGGCGTGATTTTAGCCCAGGCGGCATATTCAGGCGATCGTTTTAGAAAAAGCGACACATCAGGTCGCATGCGCCTTGGAGAGGCCACGCCCGTTAACGGCGGCAGCAAGACTCCCTTTAAGATTTCAGCCTAAAGCTCACGCCATGCGTAGGTCGAGTTTTAGTAAAATTGTCGCGGTTTGCGTGCTCATGGCGCTTTCGGCCTGCGCGACGGCGCCCAGCCATATCAACAATGTCTGCGCCGTCTTCGACCAGAATGACGGCTGGTTCAACAATTGGCGCAGTTCCGCTGAGCGCACCGAGCGCAAATATGGCGTGCCGGTGCCGGTGCTGATGGCTACCGTGCGCAAGGAGTCCGGCTTCAAGAGCAATGCGCGGCCGCCGCGCACCAAGCTGCTTGGCTTCATCCCGTGGAAGCGCCCCTCGAGCGCCACCGGCTTCTCGCAGGCGCTGGACGGCACCTGGTCGCAATACCAGTCCGAGACAGGAAACTGGACCGCGCGTCGCACCAGCTTCGCCGACGCCATAGACTTCGTCGGCTGGTATCATTCCAAGACGGCCGACAGCTACGGCGTCGCCCGCACCGACACCTACAATCTCTACCTCGCCTACTATCTCGGCTGGAGCGCCTATGGGCGCGGCAATCGCGGCGACGCCGGCGTCCAAGGCTATGCCCGCGCCACCGACGAGATGGCGCGCAGCTACGCGGCGCAATTGCAGCAATGCGGTAACTGACGTCCGGTTCGGGTCAGTGCCGCCTTGTGGTGTCCTTCGGCTTTGAAACGCCGGTTTCGGACACGTCGTCACGAACCTGGTGGCGACGGGCGCGCATGCCAGCCTCGTCCTGTTCCACAGCGTCACCGATCTGGTCGGCTTCCGGGCTGCCCGTCTTGCCACGCGGCCGGTTGGGCGCCGTCCCGGTCAGGCCCGGCCCGGTGCCCTGCGGCGCGTCGTCCGGCACGCCTTCATGCGCCGCGTGGTCCCGATCGAACCGGATCACCGGCTCCATCTTCGCCAGCGCCTCGTCGGAGAGCCAGCACAGGCTGGTGTGGCCGCCGCCGAGGTTCTTCACTGGCGGCACCTTGGTCTCGCACAGATTGTCGGGCACCAGGTGCTTGTAGCCGCAACGCGTCTGGAACGGACAGCCGGTCGGCGGGTTCATCGCCGAGGGAATGTCCCCTTCCAGCACGATGCGCTTCTTGACCACGCTGGTGTCGGCGATCGGAATGGCCGACAGCAGCGCCTCCGTATAGGGGTGATAGGGCGGCGAGAAGATCTGGTCGGTCGTGCCCTGCTCGACGATGTAGCCGAGATACATGACGACGACGCGGTCGGCGATGTAGCGCACGACGGAAAGGTCGTGGCTGATGAACAGCATCGTCGTCTTGTTCTTGCGCTGGATGTCCATCAGCAGCTCGGTCACCGCCGCCTGAACCGACACGTCAAGCGCGGAGACCGGCTCGTCGGCCACCACCACCTTGGCATCGCCGGCAAAGGCGCGCGCCACGCCGATGCGCTGCTTCTGGCCGCCGGAGAGCTGGCGTGGCTTGCGGTCGGCGAAAGCGCGTGGAAGCTTGACAAGGTCCAGCAGCTCCAGCATCCGCTGGCGCCGTTCGGCGACCGTCTTGCCGACCTTGAATTTCTCCAGCGTGCGAACGATCTGCGAGCCGACCGTATGGCTGGGGTTCAGCGTGTCGAACGGGTTCTGAAACACCATCTGGATGGCCGACACGGTGTCGACGCTGCGGTTTTCGATGCCGGTCGCCTGGATCTCCTTGTTCGCGAGCAGCACCTTGCCGGCGCTCGCCGTTTCCAGTCCCAGCAGCACCTTGGCGAGCGTCGACTTGCCGCAACCGGATTCGCCGACGATGGCAACCGTCTCGGATTCGCGCGCGGTGAACGAGATCGTCTCGTTGGCCTTGACGACGCGCGCCTCGCTGGAACCGAACACCTCGCTGCCGCCGACCCGGTAGTATTTCTTCAGGTCGTCGATCTTGAGCACCGGCTGGCCGGGCTCGACGCGCTCGTTGGCCTGCTTGGCTCCTGGCGGCAGCGCCTCCCAGTCGATCTCGTTGAAGCGCACGCAGCGCGAGAAATGGCCTTCGTGCCCCTCCACCGGGATCATCGGGATTTCGGCGGCATTGCAGACGCCTTCGACGAAGTGGTGGCAGCGCGGCCCGAAATTGCAGCCCTTCGGCCGCTCGTGCGGCAAGGGCAACTGCCCGGGGATCGAGACCAGCGGGCGGGAATTCTTGTCGGCGCCGGGCAGCGGTATCGAGCGGAAAAGACCCTGCGTGTAGGGATGGCGCATGCGATCGAAGACGTCCTCGATCTTGCCCGTCTCCACCGCCTCGCCCGAATACATGACTGTGATGCGGTCGCAGGTTTCCAGGATCAGGCCGAGATTGTGCGACACGAAGATCATCGAGGTGCCGAACTTCTCGCCCAGTCCCTTGACCAGTTCGACGATACCAGCCTCGACCGTGACGTCGAGCGCCGTCGTTGGCTCGTCCAGCAGGAGCAGCGCCGGCTTCGACAGCAGCGCCATGGCGATGACGATGCGCTGCTGCTGGCCGCCGGAAAGCTGGTGCGGATAGGAACGCATCATGCGCTCTGGGTCGGGTAGCTTCACGGCACGCACCATTTCGAGCGCGCGGCTATAAGCTTCTTCCTTCGACACCTTGTCGTGGATCAGCGGCACTTCCATGAGCTGCTGCCCGACCTTCATCGCCGGATTGAGGCTGGCCATCGGCTCCTGGTAGATCATGGCGATCTTGTTGCCGCGGATAGCGCGAAGCTCTTCGTCGGACATTTCGCCCATATCGCGGCCCTGGAACTTGATCCGGCCGCCGACGATCTTGCCGATGTTGGAGAGGTCGCGCATGATGCCGAGCGACACGGTCGACTTGCCGCAGCCGGACTCGCCGACAATGCCCATCGCCTCGCCCGGCATGACCGTGCAGGAAAAATCCATGACGGCCGGGATTTCGCCCTTGCGGGTGAAGAAGGAGATCGACAGGTTCTCGATCTCGATGATCGGCGCATTGGTCGACTTGGCTGGATCTCGAACTGCCTCGTTCATGGGTCGCTCCAATCCTTGTTTCCTGAAAGATGGGGCCGAAAGCCCCATCATCAATCCTTCATCGATTGCTCACGCAGCGAGTCGGCCAACAGGTTCAGTCCCAGCACGAAGGACATCAGCGCGATCGTCGGCGGCAGCGCCGGATGGATGAAGGAGCGCAGCAGGCGGCTCGCATCCTTGATCGCCGTGCCCCAGTCCGGGCTTTCGGGCGCGAGGCCCAGCCCGAAATAGCCCAGCGTTCCGAGCAGGATCGTGGTGTAGCCGATGCGCAGGCAGGCATCGACGATCAGCGGGCCACGCGCGTTGGGCAGAATTTCCCACAGCATGATGTACCAGGGCGATTCACCGCGCGTCTGCGCCGCAGCCACGTAGTCGCGCGTCTTGATGTCCATGGTCAGGCCGCGCACGATGCGGAACACGCCCGGGCTGGACGCGAACACCACGGCCACGAAGATGTTGAGCTGGTTGGGATCGATGTGGACGATCTTCAGCGGGTCCTTGTCGAAGACCAGGCCGGCATAGATCCAACCGCCGATCACCAGCGTGAGCCCGAGCAGGATGTAGATCCGGTCGGGACGGTTCTTGTAGCGGGTCCAGAACAGCACTGAGAAGAAGATGATCGGGAACAGGAAGAACAGGCCGGCCATGGCATAGGGGATCGGCGTGTCCATGATGCCCGGCGTCACCAGCAGGTAGAACAGCAGGATGACCGGGAAGGCCAGGACCAGGTTGGCGAGGAAGGACAGGATCGTATCGATCTTGCCGCCATAGTAGCCGGCCGGCAGGCCGAGCGTGATGCCCACCATCAGCGCGAAGCCGGTTGCGGCGGGCGCGATGATCAGCACGATCTGACTGCCGTAGACCATGCGCGAGAACACGTCGCGGGCAAGCTTGTCGCCGCCGAAGAGATAGGCCAGCCCCGACTGCGCCTCGACCGCGCCGGGCAGCGTGTCCTTCATGGTGGGCACCTGCGCGAGCGGATCGAAAGGCGAGATCGTCGAGGCGAAGATCGCCGTGAACAGCCAGAACAGGCAAATGGCGACGCCGGCGATGCCGACGCTGCTGTCGAAGAGCTGGCCGTAGAGCGCCAGCTTCTTCTTGTAGACGAAGCTTGCCCCCATGGCGATGAAGAGCGCGAGCCACACCGGCCAGAACCGCGCCAGGACTTCGAGCACCACCTGGAAGGCGCTGAGATATTGGACCTGCATCTCCCGTCCTCCTACTGAACTCTGATACGCGGATTGAGGTAGGCGTAGCCGACATCGGAGATGAGCTGGGTGATCAGCACGATGAACACCGACGCCAGCGAGCAGCCGAGCAGAAGGTCGATGTCGTTGTTGCCCGCCGCCTCCACCAGCACGTAGCCAAAACCCTGGTAGCGGAACATCACCTCGACGATAACGACGCCGGTGAGCAGCCAGGGAAATTGCAGCATGATGACGGTGAACGGCGCGATCAGCGCGTTGCGCAGCGCGTGCTTCACCACGACGCTACCGAAGGAAAGCCCCTTGAGGCGCGCTGTGCGGATATATTGCTGCGTCATCACCTCGACCATCGATGCACGTGTCATCCGCGCGATGTAGCCGATGCCGTAGATGGCCAGCGTGATCACAGGCAGCGTGAAATTGTAGAAGGTGATACCCTGGCTGGCCGAGGCCGCGGAACCGTTCAGCCAGCCGAGCCACGACGCGAAAATGACGGTGAAGATGACGCCGGAGACGTATTCAGGCGTCGCCGTCGTGGCGATCGAGGCGACGGACAGGACACGGTCGGTTCGGGACCCTTCGCGCATGCCGGCCAGGATGCCGACGAGCAGCGATATCGGCACCATGACCATCAGAACCCAGAACATCAGCGTGCCGGTGGCCGCGAGCGCCGGGAAGAGCTTTGCCGCAACAGTTGTCTTGAACCTGGTGGAGAAGCCGAAATCGCCCTGCAGGACACCGGAGAACGTCGGCTGGACAG
>OFTY01000783.1_pt1 | contig 18520 bp, 18 predicted proteins | sample 1775061 | NCBI WGS metagenome assembly OFTY01 (sample SAMN08195773, study PRJEB24354) | sludge metagenome | isolation source: sludge from phenol fed wastewater aerobic bioreactor B | place: India: Nagpur | collected 2016-09-16 | reverse complement strand
ACCCGTCTGGACATGAAGACCTGCGTGCCGGACGAGCGCCAACTGGGCCCGGACGCCAACCGCGCCATCGCCCATGACTATTCGGACGGCAAGCTGGAAGTCGTCGACTTCCCCATGCCGGCGATCACCCTTCCGGCAGGCGGAATTTTCTGCAATGCGCGCGGCATGGCGCAGTGGATGGCCTTCAACCTGGACCCGTCGAAGGGGCCGGAACTGGACGCCGTGCGCCGGGCCGAGCTTTACCGCCCAGTCACCCTGATGCCGGTGAACCGTCAGGCCTCGCCCTATCAGCCGGGAACGACGTTCAGCGCCTATGCTCTGGGCTGGACGGTTCAGGACAGTTTCGGCCATCGCGAGGTCCAGCACGGCGGCGGCCTGCCGGGCACGGTCAGCTATCTGAGCCTTTATCCGGACGACGGCTTCGGCGTCATGGTCATGACCAACAAGACCAGCGGCGCCGCCCGCGCCATCGCCCAGCAGCTGGCGGCGCTGAAGTTCAGCGCCAATCCGGTGCGCGCCATCGCTGATCAGGGCCGGGCCGAGATCGTCGCCTATATCCAGAGCTGGCTGAACAAGATTCGCGCCCAGTTGCCGCGCGCCTTCCGTACGATGATGAAGGGCAATGTCGAGGTGAAGCGGCTGCCGCTCGCCGAAGAACCCGGCGCGCCTGCGGCCTATGGCGGTGCCGGATCGATCGACGGATCGATCCCCGGCCGCTTCTGGATCAACCTGCGCACGACCGATCTGCACAGCAAATATTCGCTCCCCGACCTCGCGATGCACGAGGCGATCCCGGGCCATGCCTGGCAGGGCGAATATGCCAACAAGATGCCGCTGATCCGTTCGATGCTCGCCTTCAACGCCTATTCCGAGGGCTGGGCGCTCTATGCCGAGCAGCTTGCCGACGAATTGGGGCTTTACGACGATTTCGAAGTCGGGCGGCTCGGCTATCTTCAGTCGATCGCCTTTCGCGCCTGCCGCCTCGTCGTCGATACGGGAATCCACGCAAAGCGCTGGACGCGCGAGGAGGGCGTGCGCTTCTTCGTCGAACGCAACGGATCGAACCCGCTGGAGGTCGCGAGCGAAGTCGATCGTTATTGCAGCTGGGTCGGGCAGGCCTGCGGCTACAAGGTCGGCCACAGCGAAATCGTCCGCCAGCGCGGCCGCGCGCAGACCGCGCTCGGTGCCAAATATGACCTGCGCGATTTCGACGATACGGTCGTGCTGGGCGGCAATGTGCCGCTCGACGTGCTCGCGAAGAATGTCGACGAATATATCGCGGAAACGAGAGGATAGCGCCCGGAAAAAGGCAAGGCGATCCTTCGCTGACGCTATCGTCGACGGTAGGCGGACCTGACGGGTTTGCCTATTTCTTCCCGAACAGCGAGCCCGCGATGCCGCCCAGGTCATTGAGCGGGTTGCCGTCGCCATCGCGGTCGAGCGCACCGAGAATGCCCGCGCCGCCGTCCTGCTGGACCATCTGCGCAAAGCGGCCGAGCGAGCCTTCGCCGCCGATCTGGCCGATGATCTCCTGCAACTTGTCGAGCGGCAGACCGGTGGTCGCGGCAGCGCCTTCGGCGGTGTCACCCTGCATCGGGTGATGCTTGGCGAGCGCGGCAATCGCCGATTCGACATGCTCGGGCGACAGGCCGACCTTGGCGGCAAGGTTAGCCACCGTGTCGTTTCCGGAAATCTGTCCGAGAATATTGTCCAAGATGCTCATGGCTGCGCTCCTTCGCTTCGAGTCGGAACCGACGCTATCACGGCGCAGGCAGCGGCGCGAGGTCCGGCGGGACGAACCCGCGCCGCGCCGGCACCGAAAAGAGCAGATCGCGGCTGTAGAAGCGCAGCGGCCAGTCGCGCGCGCCCACGGGCGATCGCAGCAACGCATTGACGCGGCTGGTCAGGCCCGTCTCCGCCGTTTCAGCGAGGAACAGCCGCACCCCCGCGACATAGGCGCGGGTGATGCTGTCGTGATAGCCCTGCGTGTCGTCGTTCACGCCGCCCACGCTTTCGTTGAAGCGGCGGATGATCGGCGCAATTTCGGCATCGACGTCGATGTCGGGGCGCTCGCTCAGCAGCCAGAGGCACGCCGCCAGATGCGCCTCGTGCGTCCACGCCTCGCGCGGCAGGGTGCAGCCGAGCAAGCCTGCACCGATCGCGCGAATATCGGCATCGCGCTCGAACAGGCGCGGGGTAAAGTCGGTGGTCATGGGTCCGGTCCTTCCGGGTGAATGAGCACCCGGAAGTTTCCGGGTTGGGGTTAGAACCCGCCCAATACACCGCTGAGGTTTGAAGCGATTTCGTTCAGTGCAAGGAGAAGAGACGCCCGGATATAGATATATCCCAAGGCTCTTCGACGCGGCAATGGACGAAATCGGTCAAATCCCGAAGGGACGCCCAAATGGCAATGCTCACGAGCCAAATTGCTCGCCGGGAACAGTGGTTCTGTTTCCAAGAGCAATTTGGCTCGTGAGCATTGCCATTTGGGCGCCTCAGCGGCGTATTGGGCGGGTTCTAACTCTTAGGCCGCGACGGCGGCCTGCGGTGCGGCGTTGCGGACGCCTTCGTCGACATGGTCCGCAAATTGCGCGAAATTGTCGATGAATTGCTGCACCAGCGTTTGCGCCGTGCGGTCATAGGCCGCCTTGTCGGCCCAGGCTTCGCGCGGATCGAGCAGGCCCGAATCGACGCTGGGCACCGCAACGGGAACCATGAAGCCGAAATTCGGATCCTTGCGGAATTCCGCATTGTTCAGGCTGCCGTCGAGCGCCGCGTTGAGCAGTGCGCGGGTCGCCTTGATCGGCATGCGGCTGATCCCCTCCATCGTCGCCATGCCGCCGGTCCAGCCGGTGTTGACGAGCCAGCATTCGACGCCGCCCTTGGCGATGCGCTCCTTGAGGAGGTTGCCGTAAACCGACGGATGGCGCGGCATGAACGGCGCGCCGAAGCAGGTCGAGAAGGTCGCCTCGGGCTCGGTCACGCCGATTTCGGTGCCCGCAACGCGCGCAGTATAGCCCGACAGGAAGTGATACATCGCCTGATCGGGGGTCAGCTTCGCGATCGGCGGCAGCACACCATAGGCATCGGCGGTGAGCATGATGATATTCTTGGGCACCGGACCCATATTCTTTTCCGACGCATTCGGGATGAAGTCGATCGGATAGGACCCGCGGCTGTTTTCGGCGAGGCTGTTGTCGTCGAGGTCGAGTTCGCGCGTCGCGGGGTCGATCACCACATTTTCGAGCACCGTGCCGAAACGCTTCGTCGTCGCATAGATTTCGGGTTCGGCCTCGGCCGACAGGCGGATCATCTTGGCGTAGCAGCCGCCTTCGAAGTTGAAGACCGCGGTGTCCGACCAGCCATGCTCGTCGTCGCCGATCAGCGTGCGCGAGGCGTCGGCCGACAGCGTCGTCTTACCCGTGCCCGACAGGCCAAAGAAGACCGCGGTGTCGCCGTCGGCGCCGATGTTCGCCGAGCAATGCATCGGCATCACACCCTGCACCGGGAGGAGATAGTTGAGGATGCCGAACACCGACTTCTTCATCTCGCCGGCATATTGCGTGCCGCCGATCAGGATCAGCTTATCGGAGAAATTGACCGCGATCACCGTTTCAGTGCGCGAACCATGCTTCGCCGGATCGGCGCGGAAGCTCGGCAGGTCGATGATGGTGTATTCGGTCGCGAAGGACGCCAGTTCCTCGGCCGTCGGACGGCAGAGCAGCGTGCGAATGAACTGGCTGTGCCAGGCGAATTCGGTGATGACCTGCACCCCGACGCGATATTCGGGCTGCGAACCGCCGAACAGCTGCTGGCGATAGACGCGGTCGCGCGATGCGAGATGGGCAAAGAAATCGGCCTTGAGCGCGGCGAAATGATCGGGGGTCATCGGCACATTGGTCTTGCCCCACCAGATGGTATCTGCCGTTTCGGCATCCTGGACGATGAACTTGTCCTTGGCGCTGCGCCCGGTGTGCTTGCCGGTGGCGACGACGAGCGGGCCGTCCTTCGCGAGCAGGCCTTCGCCATTGCGCACGGCATCCTCGACGAGCTGCGCGGTGCCCCAGTTTTCGGCCACATCCGCTTTGGTTTCGACGGTGTCGGTGCCGATCACAACCTTGGTCATTTGCTTCGCCTTTCCTCTGCGCCGCGCGCACCTTTGCATAGGTATGCAGGACATGCCATGCGAAAGCGATGGGCCCGCATGAACATGGGGTGCCGACGTCACGCCGATTCCGAAATCCCGGCCGCGTTAGCGATAGCGGAGGCGGAGGTCAAAAGATTAAAAGGTGAATCGCGGGCGGGACGTGCGCAGTTGTCGCTGGGCGGCAGATCGGCTAGTCCGGCGCCGGGTCCGCCCAATGGAAAGAGCATGACGGCAACCATCGCGCTGGTCGACGACGACCGCAACATCCTGCAATCCCTGTCGATCGCGCTTCAGGCCGAAGGCTTCGTCACGCGCGTCTATTCGGACGGCGACGCCGCGCTGAAGCCGCTCATCGACAATCCGCCCGATCTGGCCGTCTTCGACGTCAAGATGCCGCGCATGGACGGGCTCGAGCTGCTGCGCCGCCTGCGCGAGAAAAGCCAGCTTCCGGTGATCTTCCTCACCAGCAAGGACGACGAGATCGACGAGGCGCTGGGACTCGCGATGGGTGCCGACGACTATATCTCCAAACCCTTTTCGCAGCGGCTGCTGATCGCCCGCATCCGCGCGATCCTGCGCCGCGTCGATCTCAACCGCAATGCGGCGGCGGCCGACGACGAGCCTGCGGCCGAACCGATCGTGCGCGGACGGCTCGCGATGGACCCGGCGCGGCACAAGGTGAGCTGGGGCGGCAAGGATGTGACGCTGACCGTCACCGAATTCCTGATTCTGGAAACGCTCGCCAGCCGCCCGGGCATCGTGCGCAGCCGCAACCAGCTTCTCGACGCGGCCTATCAGGACGATGTCTATATCGACGATCGCACCATCGACAGCCACATCAAGCGCCTGCGCCGCAAGTTCCGCGAGGTCGATTCGGACTTCGACGCGATCGAGACGCTCTATGGTGCGGGGTATCGTTTCTCCGATGATGGCTGACGCGTCGATTGCCGAACAGGAAGAGGCGCCGCTCGTCTGGTCGGCGCGCTGGTCGCTCACGACGCGCATCCTGGCCGTCAACATCCTGGCGATCGCGTTGCTGGCGGGCGGATTCTTCTATCTCGATACCTATCGCACCCGCCTCGTCGATACGCGCATTTCCGAAATGCAGGACCAGCTCGGCCTGCTCGACAGCGCGCTCGAGGCGGCGCGCCCCGACCAGCGTGCGCGGCTGATCGACGAATTCACGCGCGCGACCGAATCGCGGCTGCGCTTCTATGCTGCCGATGGCCGCAAGCTGTCCGACAGTTTCGATCATGGGCCGCCGACCTATACGCTTCGCGATCCCGATTTGCAGGCGTGGCAGCGCGATGCGGCGCGCGCGATGGACCGCGGCATCGACTGGATCGTCGGCGCGCCGAGCTACCCCGAATTTACCGAACCGGCCCAGGACACGCTCGCCGCCTGGCCCGAGGCCGAAGCGACATTGCGCAGCGGCGAAGCGCAAGCGCGATTCCGCTATGCCCCCGAACGCACCCCGCTGCTCAGCGCGACGCGCGTCGTCGATCTGGAGACACCCGAGGTGATGCTGATGACGCTCAACGCGCGCGACATCACGCGCACGGTGCGCGCCGAGCGCTTCCGCCTCGCAATCGTCATCGCGATGGTCGTGATCGCATCGGTCCTGCTGTCGCTGTTTCTGGCGCGCACGATCGTTCGCCCGCTGCGCCGACTGGCACGCGCCGCCGTTCGCGTCCGGCTGGGCCGCGCGCGCGAGGTGGTCGTCCCCCGCCTGCCGAGCCGCCGCGACGAGATCGGCACGCTGGCACGCGCGCTGAGCGACATGACGCAGGCGCTGCGCGAGCGCATCGACGCGGGCGAACATTTCGCCGCCGATGTGACCCACGAGCTTAAAAATCCCATCGCATCGGTGCGATCGGCGATCGAAGGGCTGGGGCGCGTCACGTCCGACGCGCAGCGCACCCAGTTGCTCGCTATCGCCGACGAGGATGTCCGCCGGCTCGACCGCCTCGTCACCGACATCAGCGACGCAAGCCGGATCGACGCGCAATTGTCGCGCGCGTCTTTTGAACCCGTCGATGTCGGGCTGATGATCGAATCAATGCTCGCCGCGCGCTGCGCCCGCAACAGCCAGAACGAAGATCGACCGCGCATCGCCTTTGCGCGGCCGCGCAAGGGGACGACTGCGGTGATGGGCGACGGCCATCGGATCGAGCGGGCGATCGACAATGTCATCGACAATGCGATCAGCTTCTCGCCCGCAGGCGGCCTCGTCTGCATCGCCGCCACGCGGCTGGGCGACGAGGTTCACGTGCGGGTCGACGACGACGGGCCGGGGATCGAACCGTCGCAACGCGAAGCAATTTTTCGCCGTTTCCATAGCGAACGGCCGTCGGGGGAAGCGTTCGGCAAGCATAGCGGGCTGGGCCTCGCCATCGCGCGAACGATCATCGAGGGGCATGGCGGCACCATCTCGGCGCGCGACCGCGACGACGGCCGGCCCGGCGCCAGCCTGCTGATCACCCTGCCCGCGCGCGAAGGCTCCGATCCCACAGGCTGAACTTGCCGCGGGCGCCTATCGCCTTGCAGCCCCGCTTCGTCGCCGGTAAGCCTGCACCCATGTTCCCGAGCAGGACCAGGGCCGAGATCCACAATATCCATGCGAGCTGCGTGGCAGCGGGCAATGGCGGCGTCCTGATTCTCGGCAATTCGGGTCAAGGCAAGTCGGATCTTGCGCTCCGCCTGCTCGACCGGGGCGCGCGGCTCGTCGCCGACGACCGCTGCGACATATGGTACGAGCGCGGACGCCTGTGGTGCCGCCCGCCCGAAAATCTGGCCGGAAAGCTGGAAGTGCGCGGCATCGGCGTCATCGAGCGACCGTGGACCGCTCCGGTGCCGCTGGCTCTCGCGGTCCGGCTTACCGACCATTATGATCGCATGCCCGCGGTGAATCAGGTCGAAATGGTTGTCGGCCATCCCCTGCCCGCACTGCTGCTTTCGGCCTTCGAAGTATCGGCCCCGATCAAGATATTGCTCGCGCTCGAACGGCTGGCGCCAGCCGCATGAGCGATCCCGCCGCACCGCGTCTCCTGCTCGTCACCGGCCTTTCGGGCGCCGGCAAATCGACCGTGCTCAAGGTGCTGGAGGATCTGGGGTGGGAGGTTGTCGACAATCTGCCGCTCGCGCTGCTCGACGCGCTGATTGACGCGCCGGTCCAGCGCAGCGCGGCGAACCGGCCGATCGCGGTGGGCATCGACAGTCGCAGCCGTGGTTTCAAGCCGGCGCTGCTCGTCAAACGCATGAAGGAACTGCGCGAAGCGGGCGGGCGCGACATGCAGACGCTGTTCCTCGATTGCGCGGGCGCTGAACTCGAACGGCGCTTTTCGGAGACGCGCCGCCGCCACCCGATGGCGGAGGACCGCCCCGCCGCCGACGGCATCGCGCGCGAACGCGAGATGATGGAGCCGCTCCGCCGCTGGGCCGAGCATGTCATCGACACGACCAACTATACGAGCAACGATCTGCAGCAGGAGGTGCGCCAGCGCTTCGGCGGCGGCGGCGACGATGCGCCGGTGCTCAACATATTGAGCTTCGGCTTCGCGCGCGGGTTGCCGCGCCACGCCGATCTGGTGTTCGACATGCGCTATCTGCGCAATCCGCACTGGGACGCGGCGCTGCGCCCGCACACCGGGCTCGACCCCGACGTCGCCGCCTATATCCGCACCGATCCCGCTTATGAAGCGACGGTGGCGCAGATCGAAACCCTGCTCCTCACCCTGCTGCCGCGTTACCGCGCCGAAGGGAAAAGCTATGTCACTATCGCCTTCGGCTGCACCGGCGGGCGCCACCGTTCGGTCCATGTCGCCGATCGTGTTGCCCGAACGCTACGCGCCGCGGGCCACGAGCCCACGGTGACCCACCGCAACCTTGACTCGGCCCCGCAAGATGGGCTTGAGGGCAAGCCCCCGCCCGCATCTCCCGCACCCGGCGGACAAACATAAGGGTCTCGCTTTTCATGCCCACCGATAAAGCCCTGCCGCTGCTCGGAATGGTTCTCGTCACGCACGGCCGCCTCGCCGAGGAAATGGTGACGGCGATGGAACATGTGGTGGGACCGCAGCGCGCGGTGGCGACGGTGTGCATCGGCCCCAATGACAATATGGAAGTGCGCCGCGGCGAAATTGCCGAAGCGATCCAGCGCGTCGACGAAGGGCGCGGGGTCGTCATACTGACCGACCTGTTCGGCGGCACCCCGTCGAACCTTGCCATCAGCCTGCTGGAAAGCGGGCGAACCGAAGTCATTGCCGGCGTCAACCTGCCGATGCTCATCCGGCTGGAAAGCGCGCGCAAGACGATGGACCTGCGTGCCGCGGTGATCGCGGCCAAGGAAGCAGGCCAGAAATATATTTCCGTCGCATCGGAAATGTTGGGGGTGGGGCCATGAACCAGATCAGCGAAACGGTAGAAATCACCAACCAGCGCGGTCTGCACGCCCGCGCCAGCGCCAAGTTCGTTACCTTCGTCAGCCGCCTGCCCGAAACCGTGTCGGTCGAGGTCGAAAAGGGTGGGTCGCGCGTATCGGGATCGTCGATCATGGGATTGATGATGCTGGGCGCGGCGAAGGGTGACAGCATCACCATCCACACCAGCGGCGACGGCGCCGAAGCCGCGATGCTCAAGCTCGTCGGGCTGGTCAAGGACAGCTTCGGCGAGGACTAGATACGCTCCTCCCTTCTGCCGCATCCCCGAGCGAAGACGAGGGGGCATGGCGAGCGAAGTCGAGGCAAGGACATTGCGGGTTCTCGCTTCGCTCGAAGGGGCCCCTCGTCTTCGCTCAGGGAGACGGAATCCCAAGGAACACCAGAGTTGACCCATCGCCGTTCCCGAATCGAAAGCCTGTCGAACCCGCTCGTCAAGCGGATGCGGCTGCTGCGCGAAAAGCGGCATCGCCGCGCCGAGGGGCTGTTCCTGGCCGAAGGGCTGCGCATCGCGACTGAAGCGCGCGAGGCGGGCATATTGCCGCGCTGGCTGTTTCTGGCCGAAGAGGGCGCCGCGCATCCGCTCGCGCGGACGCTGATCGACGCGACGCTGGCGAGCGGCGGCGAGGTGATTGATACGACGCCGACGATCCTCTCCAAATTGTCGGGCAAGGACAATCCGCAGACGATCGTCGGCATCTATGCCGAGCCGCGGACCGCGCTATCCGACCTCGACCGCGACGCGGCGCCGATCTGGCTGGTTGCCGAACGGCTGCGCGATCCCGGCAATCTGGGCACCATGCTACGCACCGGCGACGCGGTCGGTGCCGGCGGGTTGATCCTGCTCGGCGAGTCGACCGATCCCTATGGCGTCGAGGCGGTGCGCGCGAGCATGGGGGCGATCTTCACCCAGCGGCTGGTGCAGGCCGAATGGGACGAGTTTCTGCCCTGGCTGCGCAACGGGCGCGGCGAACTGGTCGCAACCTGGCTCGGCGACGACACCAAGGATTATCAGGCGGTGCGTTATGCCGCCCCCACCTTCATCCTGATCGGCAATGAATCGCAGGGCCTGCCGCAAGCCTATGCCGAAGCCGCCGACGTGCGCGTAAAAATGCCGATGATGGGCAAGGCCGACAGCCTGAACGCGGCCGTTGCGGCCGCGGTCATGGCCTATGAAGTGCTGAACCAGCAGCGAAGCTGAACGCTGGCCATGCAACCTGTTCAGCGGCCGGCCATTGGACCCGATGTACCCGCCGCTGCGAAAGGATCTGTCATGAAAATGCTGCTTGTCCCCGCCCTAACCGCCGCAGCGACGCTTGCCGGCTGCGCTGCCACCGGCACCGGACCCGCGACGCCCACTCCGCCGACCGAGGCCTATATGGCGCTGGGTACCGAGCCGGGCTGGACGCTGGAAATCACGCCCGCGCGCCTCGCCTATAATGGCGATTATGGCGCGACGCGGATCGCGGTCGCCAACCCCGGCGCGCGGCCGAGTTTCAACGGCGAGCGCTATGTGACCGACCGGCTGACCGTCGATGTGACGCACAGCGCGTGCAGCGACGGGATGAGCGACCGCCGCTATCGCGACACGGTGACCGTCACCGCCGACGGCAAGACGGTTAAGGGCTGCGGCGGTGCGATCTTGCCGGCCGCCGATCTTACCGGCACCCGCTGGACCTTCGTGTCGATTGGCGGCACGCCGGTCGCCGCCGATCGCCCCACCGACCTCGCCTTCGAGGAAGAACGGATGAGCGGCAGCGCGGGCTGCAACCGCTTCGGGGGCAGCTATGCCGTCGAGGACGGCGTGCTGACCGCAGGACAGCTTGCGGCGACGCTGATGGCCTGCCCCGGCGCCGGCATGGCGCAGGAACGCGCCTTCTTCGACCTGATGAAGACGCCGGTGCGGCTGAGCTTCCCGTCCGACGGCACGATGGTGCTGATCGGTGAAAGCGGCCAGACGGCGGTGCTGAAGCGCGTGATCTGACGCGCCATATCGCCTCCGCCCGAGCGGGGGCGATAGGTCATTCGCTCGCGTCGTTCACCGCAGCCGGTGCCGCCGCAAGCTTCGCCAGCGGCCGCGCCGCCTGTTCGGCAACGGGCAGCACGGGAATTTCCTTGCCGCCCGTCTCGACGTCGAGCGCCTCGAAACGCTTCGCCTGCGTCAGCACCTGGCTTTCGAAGCTGCCCACAAAGGCGTTGTAGGCGCCGGTCGCCTGATCGAGATTCTTGCCAACGCGCGCGATATGCCCACCCATCGTCGCCATGCGCGCATAAAGCTCCTTGCCCAGCGCGGCGATCTCGCGCGCCTGCCCCGCCAGCTTTTCCTGCCGCCAGACCGCCGCGACGGTGCGCGCGATCGCGATCAGGTTGGTCGGCGTGGCGAGCAGCACCTTGCGGTCGAAGGCATAATCCCAAAGCTCGGCATCATGATCGAGCGCGGCGGCGAGGAAATGTTCGCCGGGAACGAACATCACCACATAGTCGGGCGTGTCGTCGAACTGGTTCCAATAGGCTTTGGCGCTCAGCGTGTTGACGTGCGCCTTCATCGCCGCGGCATGCGCGGCGAGATGCGCGGTCTTTTCGGCTTCGTCGACCGCGCCGAACGCGTCCTGATAGGCGTTGAGCGACACTTTGGCGTCGATGACCAGGCTTTGCCCGCCGGGCACCTTGACCACGACGTCGGGACGCAGCCGCCCGCCCTCGCCATCGGCGACGCTCACCTCGGTCTGGAAATCGGCATGTTCGGACAGGCCGCAGCTTTCGAGCACATTGCGCAGCTGTTGCTCGCCCCAGCGGCCGCGCGCCTTGGGCGCGTTGCGCAGCGCGTTGACCAGCTTCGCCGCCTCGCTCGACACGCGCTCGGTCCCTTCGCGCATGGCGGCGATCTGGCCGTGCAGCAGCCCGAAGGCGTCGCGGCGTTCGGCCTCGACCTTGCCGACCGCCTCTTCATATTTGGCCAGCCGCTCGTGAACCGGCTGGAGCAGCGCCTTCAGATTCTGCCCCGCGCTTTCCTCGCTCTGGCGGAACCGCTGATCGGCGCGTTCGAGGAAGTTTTTCTGCGCCTCGCCCAGCATCGCCTGCCCGACCTCGCGGAATTGCGCGGTGAGCGCCGCCTGTGCCTCCTTGAGCTGCGCGACCTGCGCGTCATGCGCCGCGTCGCGCGCCTTCTGTTCGGCGAGCAGCGACGCGAGCTGGATATCGGCGGCCTTGCGTGCCTCCGCTTCGGCGGCGAGATCGGTGACGGCGACCCTGAACCGTTCGGCGAGCCCGTCGCGCTCAGCCTTGAGCCCGCCCGCCTGCCGTCCGGCGAACAGCCAGCCGATCACGGCACCGACGACAAGGGCAGCAACGACAGCGAGGAGCAGGGGCAGGGTCATCGGCAGAACATAGGACGAACGCAGCGCGCTTGGCTAGCCGCTAATTTAGCACCCCGATCCGCCGGAGGCTCCCTCGCCCGGCGCGTCAGCCCTTGTCATAGGCATTGCGGCCGCGCGTCGCGGTCATCCGGTGCGACGAGGCGAGCGCGAGGTCGTGGCTGCGCACCGAGCTGACGAAATGCCAGTCGGCGGTAACACGCTCGGGCGTCAGCGCCACCGTCGCATAGCCGCGATCGCGCGTGTTCGCCCAGCGCAGCTGCGGCGACGCGGCGCGCAGGGCGGCGACCCGTATGTCGTCGGGGATGGCGGGCGTATAGCTTTCGAACCCCGGCGAGGTAACGCTGTGTCCGCCAACCTCGATCCCCGCCGGCCGGCCGCCATGCGTCAGGTCGAAGGCCCAGGCATTGTGGCTGTCGCCCGACAGGGTGACGAGATTGGCGCCGGCGCGCTGCGCCGCGGCGAGCAGGCGGTCGCGCGCGGCGGGGTAGCCGTCCCAGCTGTCCATATTGAGCGGCAGCCCGGCCTTGGCGGCGAGCTGACCGATCTCGACCCGCCGCTGCACATAGTCGGGCAGGTCGGCGCCGAACCAGTTTTTCGATTCGGGCGGGGTGAACAGGCTGCCCATGACAATCTGCTGCGCGCAGACCTGCCAGCGCGTGCCCGATTTCGCCGATGCCGCGAAGCCGTCGAACAGCCATTTTTCCTGCTCGCTGCCCAGCAATTGCCGCGCCGGGTCGCGATAGCCGGTTTCGGCAAATTGCTTGAGCGCGGCGGCCGCGTCGCCCTTGTCGGCAAGGATGTCGCCGATCTCGAACTGCTTGTCGCGCGCGGTGATGCGCGTTTCGGGCAGGAAGATCGTCGCCAGATCGCCGACCTGATAGCTGCGCCAGCGCGCGCCGCCGACCGGCATCCATTCGTCATAGGCGCGCATGGCAGCGGCTTCGCGCGCGCTCCAGTCGCCCTCGTCGGGCTGGTGATTTTCGGCCCCGCCCTTCCAGGTGTCATTGGCAAATTCATGATCGTCCCACTGGGCGACGATCGGGAACAGCTGGTGAAGGCGCTGCAAATCGGGGTCGCTGCGATAGGCGGCATAGCGCAGCCGGTAATCGGCGAGCGCGATCAGCTCGTTCGACGGCTGGATCAGGCGGCCGGGCACCGCCTCTTTCGCCGACGGATAGGTGCCGACCTTATATTCGTACAGATAATCGCCCACATGGACGACCAGATCGATATCCGAACGGGCGGCGGCATGGCCGTAGGCGTTGAACCAGCCGAACGGCATGTTCGCGCAGGAGAACAGCGCCAGGGTGAAGGCACCCGCCGCCCCTTCCGGCAAGGTGCGCGTGCGCCCCGTCACCGACATCGTGCCGTCGGGCGCGACGAAGCGATAGAAATACCAGCGGCCGGGCTCGAGACCGTCGACGTGCAGCTTCGCGGTGTGATCCGCATCGCCGGCGGCGGTGACGCTGCCGCCACCGACGATGCGGACGAATTCGGCCGTGTCCGACACTTCGGCCGTCAGCGCGGTGTCGGCCGCAGCGGCAAAGCGCGTCCACAGCAGCACCGACCGCGGACCGGGCTCGCCGCTCGCTACCCCGTGGGTGAAGCCCTGTGCCGCCATCGCCTGCGCCGCGCCGGGCAAGGCCATTGCGGCAAGCCCTGCCGTGCCGAGCTTCATCAGCAGGCGGCGATCCATTTCGGCCCAAAGCTGGTGCATCGATTTTTCTCCCGTCTCGCCGGGTCTGTGCCCGGCTTTCATGACAATTATGCGCTCACCCGCTCATACCGAGGGCGAGCAACAGCAGCATGAAAGCGATGACCGCGAACAGGCTGAAGAAAAGCAGCAGGGTCGTCCGGGCAAGCGCACCGACGCGCGACGAGCGATAGGCGCCACGAAGCTGGCGATACATGTGGAACGGGACATAGAGCATCGCGAAAAAGGTCGCGAGATCGCCCAGCACCGTCAGATTGAGCAGCCGCACCACGACGAAGAGCAGCAGCATGAAGCTGATCGAATAGGTGACGAAGACGAAATGGTCATAGGTGTGGAAGCGCCGGCTGAACGGATAGAGCAGCCACATGAAGGGCAGCGACAACGGAATCAGCGCCCAGGCGAATTTATAGGCGTTGGCCTGCAATTTATAGAGAATCAGCGCGGGGTTCGCGAACGCCTTTTGCAGACCATGGTCGATGAACGGCACCCCGGTATCGACCTTGTTGCGCGTGACGAAATCGGCGCTGGTCTTCACCTGATCGACCGGGTTGTCGAGAACCGGCGGCCCCGCGGCGCGGTCGGCGGTGCGCTCATCCTTGCTGCGGCTGCGCGCAATCCCCAGATAGTCGGCACTTTTCTGAAGCGTGGCACGTTCGTCCTGCAATTCCTTGCGCTGCGCCGCGGACAGATCTTTTTTCGCAAGTTCGGTATCGATGCGGTCGACCTCGACCTGCATGCTGTCCTTGATCGCGGCCGATCGCGTCTGTTCGGCCGCGGCCTTGTTCAGTTCCTCCCCGACGCCGCCGCCCGCGCCGACCATCGCCAGCACCGCATAGGTCAGGAACACCGCAAACAGGAACAGCGCCAGCGGCGAAATGAAACTCGCCCGCTCGCCATGGATGTAGCGACGCGTCAGATCGCCGGGCCGCCATGTCAGGAGCGGCAGCGTGTTCCACAGCTTGCCCTCGAAATGAAAGATGGCGTGAACCAGATCATGCCCGATCGCGCCGAAGCTGCGATGGACATCGGCCTTCTGCCCGCAGCGATGGCAGTGCGAGCCGCGCAGCACCGTCCCGCAATTGAGGCAGCGGGCGCCCGCGTGCGCGCTGCCGTCGCCGTGCCCAGGCTCGATCGCGCCGCCCGCAAGCCCCGCCGTGATCGCCGCCCCGAATGCTTCGATGTCCCCGCTCATGCGCCCTGACTAGTGGGGTGAATGACCTCGTGCAACGGGGCTTTCGGGAATCACGCCAAAAGTGATATTGGCCCGTCGCATGAACGCTGAAACCTCCCTCACCCTCGGCGACGCGCCGCGCCTGAACGATGCCGATGCGCTGATCGCCGACATGGGCGCGCGCGCGCGGCTGGCGGCGAAGGCGCTCGCGGTCGCGACGACGGCCGAAAAGGCCAAGGCGCTGCGCGCGGCGGCGGCCGAGCTGCGCATGCGCGGCGCGGCGATCCTGGATGCCAATGCGCGCGATATGGAGGCGGGACGCGAAGGCGGCCTGTCGTCGGCGATGCTCGACCGGCTGCGCCTCGACGAGAACCGGCTCGCCGCGATTGCCGACGCGGTCGAGGCCGTCGCCGCCTTGCCCGACCCGGTCGGCGCCGAAATCGACCGGACCGTGCGCCCCAACGGCATGACGCTGGCCCGCGTGCGCGTCCCGCTCGGCGTCGTCGGCATCATCTATGAAAGCCGCCCCAATGTGACCGCCGATGCCGCCGCGCTGGGGCTGATGTCGGGCAATGCGGTGATCCTGCGCGGCGGCAGTGAGGCCGTGCACTCGAACCGCGCGATCCACGCCGCGCTCGCGGCGGGTCTCGCCCAAACCGGACTGCCCGCCGATGCCGTGCAACTGGTGCCGACACAGGATCGCGCCGCGGTCGGCGCGCTGCTCCGCGCGCAGGGCCTGATCGACATCATCATTCCGCGCGGCGGCAAGGGGCTGGTAGCGCGCGTGCAAGACGAGGCGCGCGTACCCGTGCTCGCGCATCTCGACGGGATCAATCATCTCTATATCGACGGCGCCGCCGATCCCGCCAAGGCGGTGGAGCTTGCGGTCAACGCCAAGATGCGCCGCACCGGCGTCTGCGGCGCGACCGAAACGATCCTGATCGACCGGGCCTATCCCGCGCCGCTTGCCATCGTCGACGCGCTGATCGCCGCGGGCTGCGAAGTGCGCGGCGATGCCGCCATCGCGGCGCTCAGCCCGCATGTAACACCGGCGAGCGCGACCGATTGGGACTGCGAATATCTCGACGCGATCGTCTCGATCGCCGCGGTCGACGGGATCGAGGGCGCGCTTTCGCATATCGACGCCCATTCGAGCCACCACACCGACGCGATCGTCACCGAAGATGCCGCAACCGCCGAACGCTTCCTCGCCGAAGTCGACAGCGCGATCGTCATGCACAACGCCTCGACCCAATTCGCCGACGGCGGCGAATTCGGCCTCGGCGCCGAAATCGGCATCGCCACGGGACGCCTCCACGCGCGCGGCCCCGTCGCGCTCGAAGGGCTCACCACCTATAAATGGCTGGTGCGCGGGAGCGGACAGGTTCGACCCTGACCCGTCCGCTCACCACCGGCCTCCTCGGCGGCAGCTTCAATCCCGCGCATGGCGGGCACCGCGCGATCAGTCTTGACGCGATCGATGCGCTGGGGCTCGACGAGCTGTGGTGGCTCGTTTCGCCCGGCAATCCGCTCAAGGCGCAGGCAGGCATGGCGCCGCTTGCCGCCCGGTTGGCCTCGGCCCAGCGCATGGCGCGCCGCGCGCCGATCCGTGCCACCGCGATCGAGGCCGAACTCGGCACGCGCTATACGGTCGACACGCTGCGCGCGCTGATCCGTCGCTATCCGAATCGGCGCTTCATCTGGATCATGGGCGCCGACAATCTGGTTCAATTGCCCCGCTGGCGCGACTGGCGGGAGATTGCGCGATTGATGCCGATTGCGGTTATCGCGCGTCCGGGCTATAATGGCCGCACCCATGCTGCAGAGGCGATGGGTTGGCTGCGGCGCTTTGTCCGGCCCGCGGACCAGAAACGTCTTTGGACAGACTGGAGACCGCCTGCCCTCGTGTTCCTGCGTTTTTCGCCCGATGTGCGATCCGCAACTGCAATACGGCAGGCCAACCCCCGCTGGTTCGAAAGCTATGCAGGCCGCGCGCTGCGCGACCCTGTCACGCATTCGCGGCTGGCCATGGATGAAAGGAATGAAACCGCTTGATAGCCGCCAGTAAGGATGCCGCGCCCGGCGCCGCGTCCGCACCCAAGTCTTCGGACGACAGCGTGGAAAGCCTCCACGCGCTGATCCTTCACCAGCTGGACGAGGATCAGGCCCAGGAAACCATTTCCATCCCGCTTGCCGGCAAGAGCAGCATCGCCGATCATATGGTGATCGCGAGCGGTCGGTCGACGCGCCATGTGTCGGCAATCGCCGACAAGCTGGCGCAGCGGATCAAGCAGGAAACGGGCCGGCCGGTCCGCGTCGAGGGGCTGCCCAACGCCGATTGGGTGCTGATCGACGCCGGCGACGTGATCGTCCACCTGTTCCGTCCGGAGGTTCGCAGCTTCTATAATCTCGAACGCATGTGGTCGTTCGGCGATGCACCGCCGGTTGCCGCGGTAAATTGACGCCTTTGCCTCGCTAACGTAGGCGAGGCGTCATGTTGCTGCACATCATCGCGCGCGGGCGCATCGGGCGCGGGCCCGAGGCCGAACTGGTCGAGCGCTATATGAAGCGCGTGACCTGGGCGCAGAAGATTTCGGAGCTTCCCGATACCGGCGGCCGCGTGCCCGCCGCACCTGTCGGCAGTCGTACCGTGCTGCTCGACGAAGGCGGCGAACAGATGTCGTCGCTCGAATTCGCCAAACTGCTGGAAAAATGGCGCGACGGCGGCGTGCGCGAGGCGCGATTCTGTCTTGGTGCCGCCGACGGTTTCACCCCCGACGAGCGCGAAGGGGCCGACAAAGTTATCGCCTTCGGCCGCGCGACCTGGCCGCATCTGATGGCGCGCGCGATGCTCGCCGAACAATTATGGCGCGCCACCAGCATCGTCGCCGGCCACCCCTATCACCGCGAAGGCCGCCAATGAGGGCCGCCTTGCTTGTTGTCGCCGCCTTTGCAGCGATCGCCGGCGGCGCGCTGGCGCTGGCGCAGAGCGACGTTTTCGATCCCGCCGCGATTGCGGCGCGCGAGCGCCAGCAGCTGCTCACCGCCAAGGCCCAGTCGGCCGCGGCGCTGCGGCGAAGCGCGGTGCTCGAAGCGCAGGCAAGCGCCGCGCGCGACGAGGCCGACCGGCTGAAGAAGCGCAGCGCTGCCCTTGCCGCCCGGATACAATCGGCCGAGGCCGATATCGACGCGGCGGAGGCGCGCGTCGCGCTGGTCAGCCGCCGCCTCGCCGATCAGCAGACGCGGCTCGCCGAACAACAGCAGCCCCTGCTCGCCCTCACCGCATCGCTCCAGCAATTGAGCCGCCGCCCGCCGGTGAGCGTGCTCGCGCAGCCGGGCTCGCTGCGCGACATGGTCCACGCGCGCGCCGTACTCGACGCGGTGATGCCGGTGATTCAAGAGCGCACCGCGGGAGTCCGGCAGGAACTCGCGCGGCTGCGCACGACGCAGCAGCAGCAACGCGTCGCGCTGCAGGCGCTTTCGGCAAGCAAGGCACAGCTTGCCGAGCGGCGCGACGCGCTGACGCGGCTCGAGAATGAAGGCCGGCTGCGCTCGCGCGACCTGATGAGCAGCGCGCAGCTCGAGGCCGACCGTGCGCTCGGACTCGGCGAAAAGGCGCGCGACATCGTCGATCTGATGGACGCGCTGGAGGCCGACGCGGCGGTGCGCGGCGAA
>OFTY01000782.1_pt1 | contig 18547 bp, 19 predicted proteins | sample 1775061 | NCBI WGS metagenome assembly OFTY01 (sample SAMN08195773, study PRJEB24354) | sludge metagenome | isolation source: sludge from phenol fed wastewater aerobic bioreactor B | place: India: Nagpur | collected 2016-09-16 | reverse complement strand
CGGTGACGCCGCCTCGATCGTTCTTGATGCCCCACAGGACGTCGAAGGTCACATCCTGACCGTCGCCCTCGTCGGTGACGCCGTACTTGCCCGATACCTTCAGGCCTTCATAGCCGTTGACGGTGATGATGTTCACCACCCCGGCCACGGCGTCCGCGCCGTAGATGGCCGAGGCCCCGTCCTTCAGCACGTCCATGCGGGCGATGATCGGGGTGGGGATCATGTTCAGGTCGGGTGCGCTGTTGGCGCCGGTGCCGCCGTTGACCACGCGACGCCCGTTGATCAGCGTCAGGGTCCGGTTGATGCCCAGGCCGCGCAGGTTCACCTGCGCCGTGCCGTAGCCGTTGCCCGTCCAGTAGGAGTTCGTCTGGTTGCCCGCCGCGCCGGCCGACGCCGGAAGGCGCTGCAGCAGGGTCTCGACGTTGGTGATGCCGGTGCGCTCGATATCCTCGCCGGTCACGACCGTGGCGGGGCCGACCCCGCTGATGTCCTGACGTTTAATCCGGCTGCCGGTGACGACGATGTCGTCAACATTGGTCACATCGACTTCCTGAGCCGACGCCGCCCCGCCGTACATAGTCGCGGCGACAGCCGCCCCCGCCAACAAAAGCCTCTTTTTCATCGTCCCCATGCCTTCCCACTTAGGTATTCGCTCAGAACCTTTAGCTCTGACTGGGGCGGAACCTGTGCGGGAGGCGTCTTGAGCGTCAAGTCATGTATATACATATGACAGCTCAAAAATCGGTAATATTTATGCTGCATTAGTGCAAAAATGGGGCAAATTTACCCCAAATTTGACCAAGTTAATAACGACACCCCTCCCCGTCTTCGAAAGACGGGCTGGACATGACTATTTTCCGTTGCTTCAAATGATCATGCGATTTAAACATGACCGTAGATTATTTTGTTTTAATACTTGAGAAACGGCAATACGCAGCCGAACGCCGAACCCCTCAAAACAATGTGGGGACAGGCGCCAGATTTTCGGAAACACACAAAAGAACGTCACAAGATCGAATCCTGCGACGGTTCCGCTTCGCCGTTCGGCGCCCATGGGTCACGCTAGGTCGAGCGCCAGGATCATGTCTTCGTACTCACGCCCGCCCACGCTGAAGCGCCGCTGGCCAAGCCCGACAAATCCGGCCCGGGCATAGAAGGCCAAGGCCCGCTGGTTCTGCGCATAGACGCCTAACAGCAGTCGCTGCGCGCCCCGACGCCGCGCCTCGCCCTGCGCCGTCGCCATCAAGGCGCGGCCCAATCCCCCGCCCTGGAATCGGCTCAGGGCGTAGATCCGCTTCAGCTCCAGATCATCCTCGCGAACCTCGACCTCGGGAAGCTGCGGCTTGTCCAGCAGCGCATAGCCGATGGGCGCGCCATGTTCGACCTGAGCCAGCCACGCCGCCGCCCCCGCCTTCAGTCGTTCCGCGTAGTAGCCAGAGGCATGTGCGACGCCGCAATGCGAAACGATGGCTGCGCCGTCCAGCACCCCGGCGAAGGTTTCCAGAAAGGTCGCCGCCCCGATCAAGGCCAGGGCGTCGGCGTCATCAGCCTGCGCGCTCACAATCGTCCAAGCCGACGCATTTGACGCTTCACTCAACGCACTCACTCAGAACTCCATTGTTCGTCGCCCGGCAAAGAGCGCCCGTGAGAAGCTCCGTCAGCTGGAGCTTGACGGCAATACGACGAAATCGCGCAGGCCCGCACCATCGCCTGCGCGACGGCAAACCGAAGATTATTCGGTCTTTGCGCCATTATCCCGACTGGTCAACCCTGACCACGCGCCGCTAGCTTCGTCCCATCAAGTTTTGTTCGAGGGGCTGAGGGGCTTTTCATGAAGCGTATTCTGATGACCACGGCTGCGGCGCTGACCGTGGCCTTTCCGGCGTTTGCACAGACGCCCGCAGCGGGCGCGGCTGATGCGACTCCGAAATGGGACGTGCAGAACCCGATCGGCGCCCAGCGCGACGTCAACATCAACGTCGACGAAGGCACCTGGATGGCGCTGGACGTCAGCCCCGACGGCCGCGAAATCATCTTCGACCTGCTGGGCGACATCTATGTGATGCCGATCGGCGGCGGCGAAGCCCGTCCCATCGCCTCGGGCGTGGCCTGGGACATGCAGCCGCGCTATTCGCCGGACGGCCGCTTCATCGCCTTCACCTCGGACCGCGCGGGCGGCGACAACCTGTGGGTCATGGACCGCGACGGCTCCAACCCGCGCCAGGTGTCCAGCGAGACCTTCCGCTTGCTGAACTCCCCCGCCTGGACGCCGGACAGCCAGTTCATCGTCGGGCGCAAGCACTTCACCTCCTCGCGTTCGCTGGGCGCGGGCGAGATGTGGATGTACCACCGCTCGGGCGGCGGCAGCGGCGTGCAACTGACCGAGCGCCGCACCCAGCAGAAGGACACGGGCGAGCCCGCCTTCTCGCCCGACGGCCGCTACATGTACTTCAGCGACGAATCCACGCCGGGCGGCGTCTTTGAATACTCCAAGGATCCGAACACCCAGCTCTATGTGATCCGCCGCCTGGATCGCGAGACGGGCGAGATCAAGCCCTTCGTCACCGGGCCGGGCGGCTCGGTGCGCCCCACCCCGTCGCCGGACGGCAAGTCGCTCGCCTTCGTGCGCCGCGACCGCTACCAGTCGACGCTCTACGTCATGGACCTGGAGTCCGGGCGTGAGACGCCGATCTATGACGCCCTGGATCGCGACATGCAGGAGACCTGGGCCATCCACGGCGTCTATCCGGGCTTCGCCTGGACGCCGGACAACGGCTCCATCGTCATCTGGGCGGGCGGCAAGATCCGCCGCATCGACGTGGCCTCCAAGGCCGTCAGCGAAGTGCCCTTCCGCGTCACCGACACCCGCCGGGTGCAGGAGACGGCCCGATTCCCCGTCGACGTGGCCCCCGCCCAGTTCGACGTGAAGATGATCCGCTGGGCCCAAACCTCGCCGGACGGCTCCAAGGTGGTGTTCGAGGCCCTGGGCAATCTGTGGGTCCGCGACCTGCGCAACGGCGTGGCCGGAACGCCGCGTCGCCTGACGCGCCAGAGCGACCATTTCGAGCTGTACCCATCCTGGTCGCGCGACGGCCGCTCCATCGTCTACACGACCTGGAACGACGAGAACCTGGGCTCCATCCGCGTGGTTCCGGTCGCGGGCGGCGAAGGCCGCACCATCACGACCAACCCCGGCCACTATCTGGAGCCGCGCTTCTCGCCGGACGGTCAGACGGTCGTCTATCGCACCTCCAGCGACGGCTATCTGCGCTCGGCCATGTGGAGCCGCGAGCCGGGCGTCTACCGCGTCTCCATACGCGGCGGCGAGCCGGTCAAGGTCACTGATTCCGGCTCCAACCCGCAGTTCGGCGCCCGTAACGACCGCATCTTCCTGGCCGATCGCGACGGCGACAAGCGCGTCCTGAAGTCCGTCAACCTGTCGGGCGAAGACGAACGCACCCACCTGAGCAGCGACTGGGCGGCCGAGTTCTCGATCTCGCCGGACGAGCGATGGATCGCCTGGACCGAACGCTTCAACGCCTATGTCGCCCCCTTCGTCCCGACGGGCCGCCCGATCACGGTCGGCGCCGACGCCAAGGCCCTGCCGCAGACGCGCGTCACCCGCGACGCCGGCGAATGGCTGCACTGGTCCGGCGATTCCAGCCGCCTGCAGTGGTCGATGGGGCCGGAGCTGTTCTCGCGTCCGCTGAGCGAAAGCTTCGCCTTCATGGACGGCGCGCCGGCTGACCTGCCCAAGCCCGCCGAACACGGGATCAAGATCGGCTTCAGCGCCGACTACGCCCGCCCCAGCGGCGTCACCGTCCTGACCGGCGCCCGCCTGATCACCATGAAGGGCGAAGAGGTGATCGAGGACGGCGTCATCGTCGTCAACGGCAACCGCATTGAGGCCATCGGTCCGCGCGGCTCGGTCACGGTTCCGGCCGGCGCCCGCGTCATGGACATGGCCGGCAAGACCATCATCCCCGGCCTGATCGACGCCCACTGGCACGGCAGCATGGGTTCGGACGAGATCATCCCGCAGCAGAGCTGGGTGAACTACGCCGCCCTGGCCTTCGGCGTGACGACGCTGCACGACCCGTCGAACGACAACAGCGAGATCTTCGCCCACAGCGAACTGGCCAAGGCCGGGCGCGTGGTGGCGCCGCGGATCTTCTCGACCGGCACCATTCTGTATGGCGCGGCTACGCCGACGACGGCCGTGGTCAACAATCTGGACGACGCGCGCTCGCATCTGCGCCGGATGCAGGCCATCGGGGCCTGGAGCGTCAAGAGCTACAACCAGCCCCGCCGCGACCAGCGCCAGCAGATCATGCAGGCCGCCCGCGAACTGGGCATGATGGTCGTGCCGGAAGGCGGCTCGCTGTACCACGCCAACATGAGCATGCTGGTCGACGGCCACACCACCATCGAGCACTCGGTGCCGGTGGAGCGGATGTACGACGACGCGGTGCAGCTATGGTCGCAGACGGGGACGGCCTACACCCCGACCCTGGTCGTCGGCTTCGGCGGCGCCTGGGGCGAGAACCACTGGTATGAGACGACGGACGTCTGGAAGGATCCGATCCTGACCCAGTACGTGCCCCGCCGCATCCTCGACGCGCGTTCGCGCCGTCCGGTGAAGACCCCGCCGGAAGAGCTGAACCACATCTCCATCGCCCGTGAGTCCAAGCGGCTGATGGACCAGGGCGTCTCGGTCCAGATCGGCGCCCACGGCCAGCGTGAAGGCCTCGGCGCCCACTGGGAGCTGTGGATGTTCGAACAGGGCGGCATGAGCGCCCACGAATCCCTGCGCGTCGGCACCATCAACGGCGCCCGCGCCCTCGGCATGGACAAGGACATCGGCTCGCTGGAAGTCGGCAAGCTGGCTGACCTGGTCGTGCTGAACGCCAATCCGCTCGAGAACCTGCGGGACTCGACCAAGATCGGCTACACCATGATCAACGGCCGTCTGTTCGATAACCACATGAACGAGGTCGGCGGCGCTGAGCGCAAGCCGTTCTGGTTCGAGAGCGAAGACGGCCAAGCCTGGAGCGCCGACGGCACCGCCTCGGCCGCCGACAGCCACGGCCATACCCACGACTGATCCCGCCGCCAGGCAGGAACGCGAAAGGGCCCGGCATCCGCCGGGCCCTTTTTCGTGGTGACTCTATTGGCCCTAAGCGTTGGTCGTCGCCCTTCATTCCCGCTCAGCCCGGCGGACGCCGGGATGAGCGGAGGCCGGCAGTATGAAAGCCCAAGGGTGACGAAAGATAAAAATCTCGCGGCTTGCGCCTTGAAGCGCGAACGGGGCGAGGAGGTTACTCCCCCAGCCCGCGCACCGAGGCTTCCAGCAAGGCGTTGCGCCGCGCCGCACGGCCCTTCAACCAGCGCATGGCCAGCACCAGCGCCAGCACCACCGCGCCGAAGGCCAGCAGCCACAAGGTCGGATTGTGCGCCTCGCTCATCATCTCCAGCTTGGCCAGGCCCTTGGCCGCCAGATAGCCCGGCGCCAGCATGGCCAGCACCCAGACGAAGGCTGAGCTGACATTGGCGAACTGGAAGACGCGCTGACGCATCTGCAGCACCCCGACCATCACCGGCACGAAGGCGCGCAGCGGGCCGAAGAAGCGGCCGATGAAGATGGAGGCCACGCCGTAGCGGCGGCAGTACAGGCGCGTCCAGGCCAGCTTGCGGCGGTGCGGCACCAGCAGATGGTGGCGCAGCACCCGCGTGCCCAGACGGCGACCGATCCAGTAGGAGATGGCGTCGCCCATGACGGCGCCGATGACGCAGCCGCCGATGACGGTGAAGGGGTCCAGCACGCCCGCGGCCACCAAGCCGCCAGCCGCGACCAGCAACCCCGTCGCCGGCACGAAGGCGCCGATGACGACCAGGGACTCAAAAAAAGTCACCGCGCCAAGGATCACGCCGGCCCACATGGCGTTGCGGGCGATGAAGTCGGCGGCCGAGGTAAGCAAACTGTCCATACTGATCCTTTGCCCGAGGGCATATGGGATCAGCCCATAGAAAGGGAATGCGGCGATGCGACGCCAAAGGGGAAAAAGCGCGCGCCGTGACCCTCAGGCCGCACTTTAACCGCCCAATGCCCTATCGCGTGGCGTCATCCGGCGTTTCGCGGCGCTCATCATCCAGATCGAACGGCCGGATGCGGCTGGAGCGCTCGCGCGGGCTGCGCACGCCCCAGGGCCCCGGCACGGCGCCGTAGGCGTCACGCCAGCCGTAGCCGTCCAGGCCGACGCGTCCCGCACCAAAACCATAGGGCCCATAGCCATAGCCATAGGGATAAGCCCAAGGCGCGTTCTTCGTCTGGCTGAAGCTCAGGTTCAGCGTGCCTTTCTCGCCCAGCGGCAGAGAGACCGCCGCGCCGAAGTCCTTATAGCCGCCGGTGCCGATCCCGGCGCTGACCTGACCGTGCATCTTGCGCGGCGCGGCCTCTTCCCAGGCGTCAGCCCAGGTCTCGACGGGCGGCGCATCCGCCTTGCGCTCGCCGATCCAGCGGGAAATCTGCTCTTCTGTAGACAGGCCGTGGGGGGCTGCCGTCTGAAGCGTCACGGCGGGCGAGGCGTCGCCGACCGTCGCGGCCAATGCATCGGCGCTCGCCGTCGGCACGGCGCCCGGACCAGCGCGCGGCGCCGTCGACACCACGCCCTCGGGATCGCTGCTCGCCAGCAAGAGGGAGGCGGCCATGAGTTCGATCAGCATACGCATCTACTCCCGTTCACAAGCACCCTAACCCCAAATGCGGCCAAGGTCAGGCCGTCCCGTCGTCGCGCCCTAAGGGATCAGGCAGAGGCTCGCCTTCAGCCACGAAACTGAGCGCGACCGAGTTGATGCAGTAGCGCAGGCCCGTCGGCGGCGGACCATCGGGGAAGACGTGGCCCTGGTGGCTGTCGCAACGGGCGCAGCGCGTCTCGACCCGCACCATGCCGTAGCTGTCGTCGCGCACGGCGCGGACGTGAGCCGGATCGACCGGCTCGTTGAAGCTGGGCCAGCCGGTGCCGCTCTCGAACTTGGTCCCCGACCGGAACAGGGGCAGACCACATTCGCGGCAGCAGAAGACCCCTGCCCGTTTTTCACCCAGCAGGGTTCCGCAGAAGGGCGCCTCGGTGCCATGGGCCAGAAGCACGCGCTTTTCTTCCGGCGAAAGATCGGCCTCCAGCGCCACGCGCTGGCTGTCGGTCGGCGGCGTCAGGTCATAGCCGGAGGCGGAACGCATCGGGGCGGCGGATTCGGTCTGGGTCATGATCTCAAAATAGGAAGGGCCGGACGGTCGTTCCACCGTCCGGCCCTCGATAGTCTATGACGGACGTTCGGATCAGGCGCCGAACAGGCCGTTCACCCAGGTCCGCACGGCGGCTTCGTCCGTCGCGTCGCCGGCATAGGCCAGAGCGCCGGCCGGGGCGTAGGGCGCGTTGTTGCCGCGCTGGCGCGTCGTCCAGGCCTTATGGCCATAGCTGAGGTCGGCGTAGTTGGACGGCAGACGCAGGGTCGTCGGCTCGATGAAGATGGTGTCCTCAGCCGTGGTCGAGCCGGCGATGCGCACGTTCGGCAGGCGGCTCAGCAGGTCCAGCGTGTCCAGGCAGCCGCCCGAGCAGCCGGCGTCGACCAGCACGATCACCTGGCCCTGCACCGGGTTGGCGGCGCCGGTGTCCGGCGTCGCCGGACGGCCCGGCATGACGAAGGTCGGCTGACCGGCGGCGATGGCGCTGTCGAAGGCGGCGACGATGGCCTGGGTCTGCTCGATCACCGCGCCCGATTCCTGGACGAAGCGCGGGTCCGACACCATGCGGTTCAGGGTGTCGGCGAACCATTGACGGTTGGCGGCGGTGGCGCGGTAGGTGATCTGACCGGCTTCCGGCTGGCGGCTGACGGTGAACTCCGGCGACCAGATGCGGTTGGCCAGGCCATAGCCGCGCGAGGTGGCGTTCACCGACGCCCCGTTGGCGCCGCGCAGGTCGAGCACAAAGCCCTGCGGTCCGCGGATGGCGGCGGACTGCGCCTCGATCTGGGCGAAGAAGGCGTCCCAAGCGGCGTCATCGGCCAGGGAGTGGACGTTGATCCACGGGCGCCCGTTCACCGTTTCGACCGACAGGGGCGCGCCCGACGGGACATAGACCGAAGCGCGATAGGCCGCTTCCAGGTTCTGGGCCGTGGCCGGTTGCGGCGACAGGGTGAAGTCGCGGGTGCGGCGGCCGACCTGGAACTCGCAGGTTCCGGGCACGCCCGTCGTCATCGGGTTGTTGCGGTTCCACAGCAGATAGGGCGCGCTGCGGACGCGGCCGGCCTCGGTCGTCAGGTCGCCCTCGAACTGGTCCAGCTTGGCCTTGGCCAGGTCTTCGATCGGCTCGGCGTTGCAGCTCTTGAGCACGGCGCCCAGCGGCGGCGCGCCGCGCACGCCCGGCTGAACATAGGAGACGACGTACTGACCGTTGCGCCAGGCCGTGGCCACGCCCGGCCAGCTGGTGGCGAAGAACGGACCCAGGCCCTCATAGGTCGGGCGGGCGGCGATGTTGGAATCGCGGAAACCGTTGGCGTACCAGCGCAGCAGATAGGCGTGGCTGTCGCCGCTGTTGACCTGACCGGCCTTGGCCTGCGCCTGCTGCAGGCCCGCATCCAGCCAGGCGCGGAAGGGGGCGCTGGCGTCGCCCGGCACCACGGCGGCAGGGTGGTTGTCGCGCAGAGCCGCGTGCATGGCCTGAAGGTCTTGCCGCGCCAGATCGCTGAAGTTCTGGGCCGAGGCGGCCGAGGCGGCGAAGCTCAGGGCCAGTACGGCCGCCGAAGCGGAAAGCAGGCGTTGCATAGGGGTTCTCCCCGTCCGTTCAGTATGCGGGTTGGTCGTGTTTTAGACCCATTAACGGCGCCGTCGCCACCCCTGTGACGAAATTGCACCGCTTTGCAGACCGCGGCGTTTACGCGCGCCCGTTTCCCGACTAGGCCGTGGTTTCCGCAGGCGCAAAACGCGCCGAAACGCCGCGTGCCCCAGAATGACCGCCCTGGCTGATCTGTTTTTGAATTCTACGGGGCGCATCGGTCGAATTCGCTTCCTAGCGGGCGCAGCCTGCCTGATCGGCGCCTGGGTCGCCGTGGACATTTTTCTGCGAACGCCCGGCTGGCTTCACGCCCTGGTCGCGGCCGCCCTGCTCTACGGCGGCTTCTGCATCCTGTCCCAACGCCTGCATGACCGGGGGCGCTCAGGTTGGTGGAGCGGGCCGATCCTGCTGGCCTTCGCCCTGGCCTGGCCGCAGCCGCTGACGCTTCTGGGCTGGGTCGCGACGGCCGCTCTCGTCCTGATCGCCTTCGACCTTGCGGTCCTGCCAGGTCAGAAAGCCTTCAACCGCTACGGCGCCGCGCGTCAGAGCGGCGCGACGCCGGGCTGAACCGGCCCGAACACCTGCTGGAAGGACGACTTCAACGCATCGTCCGCCTCATCCATCGTCGCCAGTACGCCCAGATCGACCAGGCTGGTCACGCCGTGTTCGGTGATGCCGCAGGGCACGATACCGCCGAAGTGGTCCAGCTCCGGCTCCACGTTCAGGCTGATGCCGTGGAAGCTGACCCACTTGCGGACCTTGACGCCGATGGCGGCGATCTTGTCCTCGCGGCTCCAGCCCGCGCCCTTGCGCTCGACCCAGACGCCGACGCGTCCCTCGCGCATTCCCGCCTCGACGCCGAAGCGGTCCAGGGCGCCGATGATCCAGTCCTCCAGCCCGTGAACAAAGCCGCGCACGTCCTTGCCGCGCTTATTCAGGTCCAGCATCACATAGGCCACGCGCTGGCCCGGCCCGTGATAGGTGAACTGCCCGCCTCGCCCCGTCCGGTGGACCGGAAAACGGTCGGGCGCCAGCAGGTCGTCGTCCTTGGCCGATACGCCTGCGGTGTAGAGCGGCGGATGCTCCAGCAGCCACACCAACTCCTCGGCCTCTCCGGCGGCGATGGCGGCGACGCGCGCCTCCATGGCGGCCTCGGCGGCGGCGTAGTCGACATAGCCGGACGACAGCGCCCATTCGACAGGACGGCCGTCCTCGCGAAGCAGGCGACGTTGGGAAGAGTTTAACGGGTCGGCAAGCATGATGCCCTCAATGTGGGGCCGAACGCGGCGGCGCAAGGGCCGCCCGTTGATTTGCGAGTACCGTCTTGAGCCAGATCGAAGCCGTCGATGTCGAGATTTCGGTCGTGCTGGGCCGTTCGGTCCTGCCGATGCAGCAACTGCTGCGCATGGGCCGCGGCGCGGTGATCCCGCTGGACGCCTCGGAAAAGGACGAGGTCTGGATCCTGGCCAACAACCACCCGGTCGCGCGCGGCGAGATCGAGATTCGCGACGACCGCATCGCCATCACGGTGACGCGCCCGGCCGATGTCTATGACTTCATGGCCGGGGCCGCCTGAGCCATCCCTCGCCTGTCAGGAGAAGGAATTGCGCCTGTCTCCGCTATTTCCGCAAAACGCTCTTTTCTTTCCGTCGGCTCTCCGCTATTGCCCGCCCTCCGATGCGAGCGGTCGTGGCGGAATTGGTAGACGCGCAGCGTTGAGGTCGCTGTGGGGCAACCCGTGGAAGTTCGAGTCTTCTCGACCGCACCATCTGATCTGACAGGGCGAATCTCGGCTAGATAGGCTGAAATCATCTCAGAGGAGGCAGATACGTGACCCACACGGACCTTGCCCCTCTGCGCCCCGAAGACCCCCATCTCGAAGACGAAGATCACGCCGCCCTCGGTGAAGACTACGCCCTGACGGCGGCCTTCGTCGAAAAGGTCGTGGACGCCGCGGACGACGGCGACGGCATGCGTCTGCGCGGCCTGCTGGAAGACCTGCACCCCGCTGACGTCGCCGACCTGATGGGCTTCCTGACCGCCGAACACCGCTCGGTCGTGGTCCAGTGGCTGCCGCCCGAACTGCTGGCGGAATCCCTGCCCGAGATGGACGACGGCATCCGCGAGAAGGTGCTGGAGCGCGTCCCCTCGGCCACCCTGGCCGAAGCCCTGCAGGAACTGGATTCGGACGACGCCGCCTCGGTCGTCGAAGATCTGGAGGACGACCAGCGCGAGCGCGTGCTGGCCGCCATGCCCGAGGTCGAGCGCGCCGCCATCGAATCCTCGCTGGGCTATGCGGAGGATTCGGCCGGTCGCCTGATGCAGCGCGAGTTCATGGCCGCGCCGCAGTTCTGGAACGTCGGCGACACCATCGACCACGTCCGCGCCCAGGGCGACGACCTGCCCGAGCTGTTCTTCGACATCTATGTGGTCGATCCGATGAATCGGCCGGTCGGCGGCGTCGCCATCAGCCGCATGCTGCGCAGTCCGCGCGCCACGCCCCTGATCGAGCTGATGGAGCCGGTCAACGCCATCGAGGTGGACGTCGACCAGGAAGAGGTCGCCTACATCTTCGAGAAATATCACCTGATCTCGGCCCCCGTGGTCGATACGGGCGGGCGGCTGGTCGGCCAGCTGACCGTCGATGACGTGGTCAACATCATTCAGGAAGAGAACCGCGAGGACATCCTGCGCCTGGCCGGCGTCGCCGACGAGGACCGCTCGTCCAGCGTGTTCGAGATCGTGCGCGGCCGCGTGCCCTGGCTGGGCATCAACCTGTTCACCGCCATGCTGGGCGCCAGCGTCATCGCCCTGTTCGAAGGCACCATCCAGCAGATCGTGGCCCTGGCCGTACTGATGCCCATCGTCTCGGCCATCGGCGGCAATGCAGGGACGCAGGCGCTGACCGTCACCGTGCGCGCCCTGGCGACGCGCGAGCTGAACGCCTCCAACGCCCTCAGAACCTTCTGGCGCGAGATGGCCGTCGGCCTGGCCAACGGCTTCGTCCTGGCGCCGCTGATCGGTCTGGCGGCGGGATTCTGGTTCCAGGACTGGCGCATCGGCGCCGTGATCGGCGCGGCCATGATCCTGAACCTGCTGGTCGCGGCCAGCGTCGGCGTGCTGACCCCGCTGACCCTGTCGAAGCTGAAGTTCGATCCGGCCGTGTCCTCGGCCGTGTTCGTGACGGCGACGACCGACTTCTTCGGCTTCCTGATCTTCCTCGGCCTGGCGACCATCGTCCTGCTGTAGATCTGACCCGAAACGGCCCCGCCCGTTTCGGAACAAGGCTTGCTCCGCCCCGGCCAGGGCGAGAACGCCCGTTTCGAATTGGGTCAATCCGTGTCCGCAGCCGCGCCGCAACGCCGCAAGGTCTCTCGAGAAGGCCTTCTGCTGATCAAGAGCTTCGAGGGCTTCCGCCCGCGCACCGTGCTGCGTCGCGACGGGACGCCCGTCATCGGCTACGGCCACGCCCGCTCGGCCCGCCCCGGCGCCGTGATCAGCGAGGCCGAGGCCGAACTGCTGCTGCAATACGACCTGATGCCGATCGTCGCCCTGCTGAACGAGCGCGTGCGCCTGCCGCTGAACCAGCATCAGTTCGACGCCCTGGCCAGCTTCATCTTCTCCATCGGCCTGGAGCGGTTTCAGGGGTCGGACGTCCAGGCCAAGCTGGATGCGAATGCGCCGTCCGAAGCCGCCATCGCCCTGTCCGCCTGGCCCGAGCGCGCCTCGCCGCCGGTCGACGCCCTGTACCGCCGCCGCTCGGCCGAGCGCGCCCTGTTCGACACGGCCCCCGACCAGCCCGCGCCTCTGGACGCCCTGCTGACCGCCCCGGTGCGCGGCCCCGGTTCTGCAGAGCCGCCCGCTGACGCCGCCCCGCCCACCGCCCCTGTCCTGCGTCACGAAGCCCGCGCCGCCGCGCCCGACGCGGCCCTGGGCGACAAGGGCGCCGTCCTGTTTATCGGCGGCGTCGGAGGCCTGGCCTTCATGGCGGGAATCGCCGCCTTCCAGCGCGCCTGGCGCGCGCCGACGGCCAGCGACGCGACCGTCCTGATCGGCGCCGGCCTGGCCATCGCGGGCCTCGTCTTCATCGGCATGGCGGCCTGGAGCGTCCTGCGCGCCAAGGCTCCGGCGACAGGCGACGTGAAGCAGAAACAGTCGCGCTAACAGCAGTCTTTGCGAAGCTCGCGCGCGATGCTACGCCTTGCGGCATGAGCATTCCCTTCGCGCCCCAATCCATGGAATTCGGCCTCGGCGAGACCGCTGACGCCATCCGCGACACCACCGCCCGCTGGGCCGCCGAACGGCTGGCTCTCCGCGCCGCCGAAATCGACGAGAAGAACGAGTTCGCCCGCGACCTGTGGCCCGAGATGGGCGAGCTGGGCCTACACGGCATCACCGTCGAGGAAGAGTTCGGCGGCCTCGGCCTCGGCTACCTCGAACACGTGGTGGCGATGGAGGAAGTCAGCCGCGCCTCGGCCTCGATCGGCCTGAGCTACGGCGCCCACTCCAACCTGTGCGTCAACCAGATTCGCCGCTGGGGCACGCCCGAGCAGAAGGCGAAGTATCTTCCCAAGCTGATCTCGGGCGAGCATGTCGGCTCGCTGGCCATGTCCGAGGCCGGCTCGGGCTCCGACGTCATGTCCATGCGCACCCGCGCCGAGAAGAAGGGCGACCGCTACGTCCTGAACGGCACCAAGTTCTGGATCACCAACGCCCCGCACGCGGAGACTCTGGTCGTCTACGCCCGCACCGGCGACGGCAACGGCGGCGTGACCGCCTTCCTGATCGAAAAGGGCATGAAGGGCTTCAGCGTCTCCAAGAAGCTGGACAAGATGGGCATGCGCGGCTCGGACACGGCCGAGCTGGTGTTCGAGGACTGCGAAGTCCCCGAAGAGAACATCATGGGCGGCGAAGGGCGCGGCGCCGCCGTGCTGATGAGCGGCCTGGACTATGAGCGCGCCGTCCTGTCGGCCGGTCCGCTGGGCATCATGCAGGCGGCTCTGGACGTGGTCCTGCCTTACGTCCGCGACCGCAAGCAGTTCGGAAAGGCCATCGGCTCCTTCCAGCTGATGCAGGGCAAGGTGGCCGACATGTACGTCGCCCTGAACAGCGCCCGCGCCTATGTCTATTCGGTCGCCCGCGCCTGCGATCAGGGCCTGACCACCCGCTACGACGCGGCCGGCGCCATCCTGCTGGCCTCGGAAAACGCGGTGAAGGTCACGCTGGAGGCCGTCCAGGCCCTGGGCGGCGCCGGCTACACCAAGGAATGGCCGGTCGAGCGCCTGGTCCGCGACGCCAAGCTCTACGACATCGGCGCCGGCACCAACGAAATCCGCCGCTTCCTGATCGGCCGCGAGCTTCTGGGAAGCTGATGTGATCGGGCGGGGGGCTTTGCTCGGCGCTCTGGGCGCGCTTTTCTCCTCAACTGTCTGGGCTCAGGCCCCCTCGCCTATTCTCGATCAGGACGCCTTGGTGGCGCAGGCCGAACGCGTCGAACGTCACGCAGACGCGCTCAGCCGCCTGTGGCCCGGATACTGGCCCAAGGGCCAGCCCTTCATCCTCTATGCGCCCGATATCGGCGCCGTCTTCGGCGGCGCCCGCCTGCCCGACACGCCCCGCTTCAGACCCGGCCGATTGGAAGGCGCCGAGTTTCATTTCGTCCTGGACTATCCTTCCGGCGTTCCGGACACGGTGCTGTTGCGACCCGACGGCGCCGACGACGACCTGTCGACCCTCTTCCACGAACAATTCCACGACTTCCAGAACACAGCCTTCCGCTGGATGTCAGGCGATGGTCATCAGGAATTCGTCGATCTGAACGCGATACCCGACCTGACCGGTTTCATAGCCGCACTGGATCTGGAACGCCTGGTTCTGCAAGCCGCCCTCCTAGAGCCTGACGCACCTGCTCGGAAGCATCTGGCGCAGACCTATCTGGCGCTTAGGACAGCGCGCAGCGCCGATCTGCCCGCCGAAGTTCTGGCGGTGCAGCAGCAAAGAGAATGGTCAGAAGGCACGGCCGAGTTCATCGGTCTGCAGGCCGCCCATCTGATCGCCGACCGCCCCGATGCGACCCTGCCATCCACCATCGCCAGAGCGCTCACAACGCCCAGCCAGAACGACATGAGTCTGGTTTCCGAGTTGCTCCGCTGGCGCGCCTATCCGGTCGGCGCCGCCCTGACCTGGCTTTTGGCGGACGTGGGCGCGGACCAGTGGCGAGCCCAGCTCGGTCAGGGCGTTCCGCTGGATGTCCTTTTGCGCCAGACGATCGGCGAAGGTTCCGTCGAGGACGCCGCAGCCGCCGCCGCGCGTTTCGACCTTCCTGGCCTCAAGGCCCAGGCGGCCGAAAGACTTGCCCAGGCGCTCGAAGGCGTCACAACCCGCGAAGCCTTCCTGGATCAGGCCCCGCATTGGCTGGTTCTGGAGCTGACCGCGCCCGTTGAGCGCGGCAAGGAAATCCAGCTGTCCTTCTCGGCAGCGAAGATGTCTCCGCTGGCCGACGGAGCCATCGCCCTGCCTCACGGCATGGTGGTTATGGAGGCTCCGGGGTTCGCGCTGAAGAGCGAACGCAATCCGGCCCTGATCGATGTTCCTGTCGGCGTGGTCACGGGCGGCGTGATCGCCCATGCCGTCACCCTGCCTCTAGCCGCCGCCGACCTTCATGAGTTGCGCGCCGGCGAGCCTTTTCTGCTCGAGAAGGAAGGCCTGTCGCTGCGAATCGCCGCGCCCTACGAAATCCACCAACAGGCTGGCCGAACCCGGATCAGTTTCGCCCTGCCCCAGGAACCCTAGGACGGACAGACAGTTGCTCCTTCTCGAAAGGAGATCGTCATGCCCGCCAAATCCGCCGCCCAGCAGAAAGCCGCCGGCGCCGCCCTGTCGGCCAAGCGCGGCGATACGCCCAAGTCCGAACTGAAGGGCGCGTCGAAATCCATGTTGGAATCGATGAGCGAGAAACAGCTGGAAGAGCTCGCCCACACCAGGCGCAAGGACAAACCCGAGCACGTCTCCAAAGATTAGCTGTCCATTTCGCCGCAACCCCCACGGCAGGGATGGCGCCAAGCCTGGCGGGCCCCTATCGTCGCGGACGACCCTGTCTTGAGTCTCCCATTGATGACGCTCGTTCCCGCGCCGCCGCCCGATGAGGGGCGGACCTTCTCCGACGTGCTGGAGCGCCTGGGCCAGGCCCAGGGCGAAAAGCTGTCTCTTCGCGAAATGGTCGAGGCGTTCGGCGAGCGCGGCTTCGGCGCCGTGATCCTCATGCTGGCGTTGATGGCGCTGTTTCCGTGGCCGCCGGGCGGCAAGGCGGTCTTTTCCGTGCCGATCATCCTGATCGCCGCCGAACTGGCGCTGCAGCGGGACAGGGTCTGGCTGCCGCGCTGGTTGCTGAATCTGTCTGTGAGCCGCGCTTCCTATCGGACGGCCGCCGAGAAGATTCTTCCGCGGCTTCAACGCGTCGAGCGACTTACCCGTCCTCGCTGGCCCGCGCTGACGGGCGAGGCGGCCGATGTGGTCATCGGCCTGATCTGCATTCTGCTGGCGCTCATGATGGCCCTGCCGGTGCCGTTCGGAGACGCCCTGCCCGGCCTGACGCTGGCCCTGTTCGGCCTGGGGATCATCCAGCGCGACGGCGCCTTCATCCTGGCCGGCTTTTTCGGCACGGGCGTGTGCGGAATCTATCTGGCCCTGGTATGGACGACGGTGGTCGCCGTCGTCGCCGGCATCGCCGAATGGGCGACCAACCTCTTCTAGGTTCAGCCCGCGTCAATCTGGCCGCTGAGGCCCTGCATGATCATGCGGTTGATGTCGATCAGGGTCGAGAAGTCGTCCTCGCCGCGCATGACCTCGGAGGTGTTGCGGTTGACGAACAGGCTCAGGGAAATGAACTGCGCCCGCATCGCCTGCGGCATGGCGTTGGCCGGATCCGAGCAGGCGGTCGCCAGCGTCGACCACAGGCGGCGGTTCCAGTCCAGCGCGTCCATCCGCCCGGCGACGTCCGACTTGTCCAGAGTCGCGGCGTGCATCAATGCGCGCGTCACCTGGCCGAACAGTCGGTATTCCATTTCACGCGGCGATTCAGCCCGCGTCGCCGCCGTCTTGTACGCCTGAAGCGACATTGCCGAGCCTTTGGTCTTCGTAATCGACGATTTTGCGAGCGCCCATCAGGGCCTTGTAATACTGGCGCGCCAGCACGTGCTTGGAGCAGGCGACGCATTCCGTCAGGATGTCCGGGTTGCGGACCGCCCCCATGAATTCCGTCAGGCGTAGAGCGAATTCATCATAGAATTTCGGCGCTTCCGACTCATCCAGATACATCATCATGACGGGGAAGTAGATGCGGCGCGCGGGCGTGGTCGCGTCCTCGGGCTGCATGATGTCCTTTTCGCGCAGGACGCTGGCCTTGTTCTGCAGGACCAGCACGCCGCGACGGTCGCCGTTCTGCACGACGGCCCCGTTCAGCACGAATTTCTCGCCGGGCTTCAGCGACAGTTTCAGAGGCAAGGGAAGGTCTCCGTGGCGCCGCCCTCACCGTGACGGCCGGCCGCTGAAGAACTGTAAAGCGACGTGGTTAACCATCCCTTCACTTCGATCGGCTCCCAGCGTCACGATCGCGCAGACGGGAACGTCCCGCCGAGCCGAGCCGTTGACCTTTCAGAAGGGAGACGACGATGGCAGAGCCCGAATTCGAGACCGACGGCCAGGATCAGGCCGAAGTCTATGACGAGACCCATCTGGACGATGAGGGCGACGGCGATCTGTCGTTCGACGAGGCCGATGACGTGCTTGACGTCACCCAGATGGATGGGGACGCCGACGCCGAACCCTTTGACGAGGACGACGCCGATCTGGACGCCGACCTGGCGCTGGACGGCATAGAGGCCGAGGCCGACGCTCTGTTGGGCGTCAACGGCGTGCGGTTGAGCGAGGCGGACAGCGACGGCGTCACGGCCTCGGGCGCGAACGAGATCGAGCTCGTCTACGCCGGCTTGATGCGCAACCAGCGAGGGGCCCAGGCCAGCGCCGCCCATTGGGAAGCCAAGCGTCTGTCCGACGACGATCTAGAAGACCTGGGCTACGGCCCTGAACAATGAGGGACTCAATGACCGAACACCATCCGACCAAGACCCAGGAAGACGCCGATCCGAACACCCCACCGGCCAAGCGCGCGCCGCACGAGCACGGCAAGCCAGACCAGTTGAAGGACAAGGAAAAGGAAGCCGAGAACCGCCAGGAAGCTCTGATCGACGAAGGCGTTGAAGAGACCTTTCCCGCCAGCGACCCGGTATCGGCCAAGCGCATCACCTGACGCCTGCCGCCTGTTCACGCGCATCTCTTTAAGCTACCTGCTCCATTCCCCCGGAATGGAGCAGGTTTCGCATGAGCCGGTTCGAAGGCACGTCCAACTATATCGCCACCGACGACCTAAAGGTCGCCGTCAACGCCGCCGTGGCGCTGGAGCGCCCGCTGCTGATCAAGGGCGAGCCGGGCACCGGCAAGACGGTTCTGGCCTATGAACTGGCGCGGGCGCTAAACGCGCCGCTGATCACCTGGCATGTCAAGTCGACGACCAAGGCCCACAACGGCCTCTATGAATACGACGCCGTCAGCCGCCTGCGCGACAGCCAGCTGGGCGACGAGCGCGTCCACGACGTGCGTAACTACCTGAAGAAGGGCAAGCTGTGGGAGGCCTTCACCGCCCCGGTCCGCCCCGTCTT
>OFTY01000781.1_pt1 | contig 18548 bp, 16 predicted proteins | sample 1775061 | NCBI WGS metagenome assembly OFTY01 (sample SAMN08195773, study PRJEB24354) | sludge metagenome | isolation source: sludge from phenol fed wastewater aerobic bioreactor B | place: India: Nagpur | collected 2016-09-16 | reverse complement strand
TGATCTGTAGTGTCAATTTGTGGGAGTTTGTGTTATTTTGTGGTAGAAAGAGGTTGGAGGCCTACTCTGTTTCATGAAAAATTTTCTCGGCGAATATGAAGTTGCAATGGATGCCAAAGGGCGCTTTTTAGTGCCTTCGGGTTTTCGCAAGCAACTGCCCGAAGGTGCCGGGGAGCAATTTGTGATCAACAGGGGTTTTGAAAACTGCCTTAGCCTGTACCCGATGGAGAGTTGGAATCTTCTTTCAGAAAAGATCAGCCGGCTCAATGATTTCAATCCGAAAGTGCGCGATTTTAAAAGGCTGTTCCTGAATGGGGCTACCCTGGTGGAGCTCGATAGTGCTGGTCGTGTGCTATTGCCCAAGCCGCTGCAAGAGTATGCCGGTATCAAAAAAGACATGGTTTTTTCAGCTCAGGGAAACAAAGTAGAGCTGTGGGATAAAGATACATACTACGATTATATCCGTAGTCAGTCGGCAGGCTTTTCCGATCTGGCTGCGGAAGTGGCAGGTGGCGACTTCATTAACCCTTTTGAAGGATTATAGCATGAGCGTCCCCACTTTTTACCACACAACAGTTCTTTTAAAGGAGGCTGTGGACGGGCTGGCTGTACAGCCGCGGGGTGTGTATGTTGATGCCACCTTTGGCGGAGGCGGTCACTCGCGGGAGATACTGGTGCGGCTGGGTCCTGAGGGAAGGCTTATCGCTTTCGATCATGACGCAGATGCCTGGCGCAACAAGCCCGCCGACGATCGGCTGATAGCCGTGCCGGAAAACTTCAGATTTCTGAAGCGTTTCTTAAGGCTTCATAACTACGGGGGTGTTGATGGCATACTTGCAGATCTCGGCGTGAGTTCCTGGCAGTTCGATACCGGAGAGCGCGGATTTTCTACGCGTTTCGATGGCCCGCTGGATATGAGGATGGACAACCGGAGCGAAAGGACCGCTGCTCAGGTGCTCGGGTCATATAGTGAGCTGCAGTTGCACAAACTGTTTGAGCAGTATGGAGAGGTACGGAACGCGCGTCAGCTTGCCCGGCACATCGTCACACATCGTGGCAAAAGTTCTTTGTCAACCATCGACAGTTTCAAAGCGCTGATCCGTCCGGTAATACGCGGCCACGAACATCGCTATCTGGCTCAGGTGTTTCAGGCCCTGCGCATAGAAGTAAACGATGAGCTGGGTGCCTTGAATGATTTCTTACAACAGGCGGCGCAGTCGTTGAACCCGGGTGGCCGACTGAGTGTCATCACCTTTCATTCATTGGAAGACCGGATAGTAAAGCAGTTTTTGAAGAATGGAGGATATAAGGAGCGGCTGAGTGATGAATTTGGAAGAGAGACGCAGCCGAGGTTGATGAAAGAAATAACCAGAAAGCCGATAGAACCCACAGAAGAAGAGATCAAAAATAATCCGCGTGCAAGAAGTGCGCGCTTGAGAATAGGAGAAAAAATATAATGGAGGAAGAAAACTACACATCTGAACAAGAGCAGCAGGCCGCACCGCAGCCCCAGGCCGTGCGCGGCGACTGGAAAGCACTTGTAGAAAAGCTTTCCTACCGTGGCATCGTGGACAATATTCCCTTTCTCGCATTTATTGTGCTGCTGTGTGTATTGTATATCACCAACAACCAGCGCACCATCGAGACACAGCGGGTGCTCAACAAAAAGAACGAACAACTCAAAGAACTGCGCTGGAAGTATATGGATATCAAGTCGCAGCTCATGACGGCGGGTATGGAAACTGAAATTATTCGCAGTGCTTCCAATATTGGCCTCAAGCCCATGATGCTGCCGGCATACCGTATTGAAGAAGCTGATAAAAATACCTCCGATTGAACATAAAGAAGGACATACGATTTAGGGTGTACATCGCTTTTACCGGCGTTTGTCTCTTTGGTCTCTCTATCATTCTCAAAGCAGCATGGATACAGATCAAAGAGGGACCGCAGTTGCGCGAGCTTGCCAGAGAAATGCGCACCCACAATACGATCCTTCCCGCAGAGCGTGGTAATATTTATACCGAAGACGGAAAGTTGCTTTGTTCTTCCATCCCTCAGTTTGATGTACACGTAGATTTTTCTGTAATCAACAAAGACACTTTTGCCCGCTATGTAGATACACTGGCAGCTTGTATGGCGTCTTTGTTCAAAGATGCTCCCCGTGGTAAATATCTGAAGGATTTTAAAGAAGCTTACAAGGGCCGCGAAAAATATTACACGCTGAAGCGCAATCTGCAATACTACCAGTATCAGGCTGTGAGAAGTTTTCCCATCTTCAATAAGGGAAAAAGGCTGGGGGGAATAATCGTTGATTCGCGCGTAAAGCGTATAAACCCCTATGGGATGCTGGCGTACAGGACTATTGGCCTCTATAGGGAAAATGCTCAGACCATAGGGCTGGAAGCCACCTACGACACGGTGCTGCATGGTGCCAATGGCAGCCGTCTGGATCAAAAAGTCACGGGTGGCGTGTGGATGCCGGTTGACGGATCGGAGATAGAACCTGTGAATGGTAGAGATATTGTAACCACCATAGACGTAAGCATTCAGGAAGTTGCCCAACATGCACTGATGAGCGTGTTAGAGCAATACAACTGTCAGTACGGTACAGTGGTGATAATGGAGGTGCCCACAGGAAAGATCCGGGCGCTGGTTAACCTGGGCCTTCAAAAAAACGGTACCTATTTCGAAGATCTTAATTATGCCATGTTCGCGACAGAGCCGGGTTCCACGTTTAAACTGGCCACACTTACCGCATTGCTGTCGGACGGGTATGTGAACGTGGAGCAAATGGTGAACTGCGAGAACGGTGAGAAGCAATTTGCAAATCGCATTATGCATGATTCGCACCACGGACTTGAGGTGATACCCATCCGGAAAGCCTTCGCAGAATCCTCTAATGTGGGAATGGCCTCGCTCGCGCAGCGATACTATGGCAATCAGCCTGAAAAATTTATTGCACACCTCAAACGCCTTCATCTTACCTCTAAAACAGGAATTGATCTTTCGGGCGAAAGGCGGCCTGCTCTGATAGCCCCCGGAACAAAATACTGGAGGGCAACCACCCTGCCCTGGATGGCAACCGGGTATGGTATCCTGATCTCTCCACTTCATACCTGCATGCTGTACAATGGGCTGGCGAACAACGGCAAGATCATGAAGCCCTACCTCATCAGCGCCATTCGCGAATACGGAAAGGACGAGCGGGTGTTTGAGCCTACCGTACTCGTAGAAAAGATGGCTTCTGACAAGGCTATACAACAACTGAAGTCCTGTACTGAAGAGGTGGTGATATCAGGAACAGGAAAACATATTCGGTCTCCGTTTTACAACATAGCCGGAAAGACAGGTACCGCGCAGGTAGCAGACAAAGGCATTCGCTATACCGATGGTGTTTATCAGGGCTCTTTCGTGGGATATTTTCCCGCCGATCGTCCCCGTTATACCATTGCCGTAGTGATTCGCACACGTCCGCACTCTACATCTTATTACGGGGGAACGCTTGCAGCGCCCGTATTCAGGATGATCTCTGATAAAATTTTTGCCAGCCAAATGGGGCATTGGGACGATCCGCTCGATAGCATTTCGAAGAATCGACCTCCCGTGCTGGCGGCAAAATTGGCAGCAACCGGAGAAAGCTATAGCCGGGTGCTGAAGGCGCTGAATAAAAGTGCATTTGTGGCGATAGATGCCACCCCTCGGGCCGTATCCCAACTATCGCTCGATTCGGAAAAGAATGCTTTTATCAAGCCGCGCATCGTGTATCGGGGCATTGTGCCCAATGTGCGCGGGCTGGCGCTGAAAGATGCTGTGTATCTGCTGGAGAACGAAGGAATGAAGGTGACGGTGAAAGGCCGCGGTATAGTGCGCGGGCAGTCGCTGGCACCGGGTATTAAAGTAACAAAAGGTCAGGAAATCATCCTGTTGTTAAGCTAATGAAGTCGCTTCAAGACATATTGAAAGATGTGCATCCCATAGAGTTATCGGGCCATGCCGATGCGTCTGTTGCAGGTCTTTGCATAGACAGTCGTAAGGCTGCTCCGGGGATGGCTTTCATTGCAATTGCAGGTACTCTGGTGGACGGCCATGCTTATATCGACAGTGCTGTAAGCAGCGGTTGCAGCGTAGTGGTCTGCGAGCGGCTGCCCCATCAGCTTTCTGCCAACGTCACTTATGCGGTAGTGAAGAACAGTGCACTGGCCGCGGGGAAAATGGCAAGTGCTTTTTATGACCATCCTTCTGCAAAGCTTAGGGTAGTGGGGGCCACCGGTACCAACGGAAAGACTACGGTTGCTACTTTACTCTTTAAGCTGTTCCGACGTCTGGGTTACTCCTGCGGGCTGATATCCACCGTTCAGAATCAGATTGATGATGAACTCATACCTGCCACGCATACCACCCCCGATGCCGTAAGCATACAGTCCTTGCTCGCACGCATGTACGACGCTGGCTGTACCCATGTGTTTATGGAGGTCAGCTCTCATGCTATTCATCAGGAACGCATAGCCGGCCTTGCATTTGCCGGTGGAATCTTCACCAACATCACACACGATCATCTTGACTATCATAAGACATTCGAGGAGTACATCCGGGTAAAGAAAAAGTTTTTTGATGACTTGCCGACGGCGGCATTTGCGTTAAGCAATATGGATCATAAGCGGGGTATGGTGATGTTGCAGAATACTGCGGCCCACCGTAATACCTACAGTCTGAAAGCGCCTGCCAACTTTAAGGGTAAGGTTCTTGAAAATGGTCTTTCCGGCCTGTTGATGCTGATCGATCATCAGGAGGCCTGGTTCAGGATGATCGGCACCTTTAACGCCTATAATCTTTTGGCTGTGTATGGTGCAGCCGTTCTTTTGGGTGAGGATAAGACGGAAGTGCTGTCTGTACTCACAGATCTGCATGGAGCACCCGGAAGGTTCGAAACCGTTTTTTCTGCCCGGGAAAGGGTGCTGGGCATAGTGGATTACGCTCATACGCCTGATGCCCTGATCAATGTACTGGCAACCATCAATCAGTTGCGTACGCAGGGGCAACAACTCTACACGGTGGTAGGATGTGGCGGCGACCGCGATCACGCAAAAAGACCTGTAATGGCCGAAGTGGTTTGCGAGCACAGCGACAAGGCGATCTTCACCTCCGACAATCCGCGGAGTGAAGACCCCGAGACAATTCTCGATGAAATGGAGGCCCATCTGAACACGGCCCAACGACGCAAAATGCTCCGTATTACAGACAGGCGAGAGGCTATTAAAACTGCATGTGCTCTGGCCGGTCCTGAAGACATTATTCTGGTGGCCGGAAAAGGACATGAAAAATATCAGGAAATAAAAGGTGTACGGCATCCCTTCGACGATATGCAGGTGCTGACCCAAAGTTTTGAATTGTTAAATAAATAAAGATAACTGGCGATAGATGCTCTACTATTTGTTTACATATCTGCGTGAACACTTCGGGTTGTTTGGAGCTGGTATATTTTATTATATCACCTTCCGGGCGGCTATGGCGGTTATCCTTTCGCTGGTCATTTCTATGATTTACGGAAAGGCCATCATTCGGTTCATTCAAAGGAAGCAGATAGGGGAAACCGTACGCGACCTGGGCCTGGCCGGTGAGAACCAAAAACGCGGCACACCCACCATGGGCGGCCTCATTATCATTGCCGCCATACTCATTCCCACGCTCATCTTTGCCCGTATTGCCAACGTGTATATCGTGCTCATGCTCGTCTCAACAGTATGGCTGGGTCTGGTAGGTTTTCTGGATGACTATATCAAAGTATTTAAAAAGAATAAGGAAGGACTGGCCGGAAAATTTAAGGTGATGGGGCAAATAGGTCTGGGCATCATTGTGGGGCTCACGATGTACTACAATGAAAATGTAACGACGAGCCGCGAAGTGATAGACGGCACTTCTTCACTCTACAACGCTTCTGAACGACTTTCGCCGGGCGAATTTAACCGGCGCGATGAAAACGGCAACATCCATAAGTATGTGCGTGTGCGTACGGCAACCACCACAATCCCCTTTGTAAAAAATCATGAACTCAGCTATGGAGCGCTGGCAAACCTTATCAACTCTGATGCGGTAAAAGCTATTACTCCGGTCATCTACATACTCTTCGTCATTTTTATCATAGTCGCGGTATCCAACGGCGCCAATATTACAGACGGCATTGACGGCCTGGCTACGGGTGTGTCGGCCATCATCGGAATATGCCTCGGCGTCTTCGCCTATGTGTCGGGGAACTATGTTTTTGCCGACTATCTCGGCATTATGCATATACCCAATCTTGGCGAGCTCTCCATCTTCGTGGGGGCCTTTGTCGGCGCCTGCGTTGGTTTTCTTTGGTACAACGCATACCCTGCACAGGTATTCATGGGCGACACGGGCAGCCTTGCCATTGGAGGCATCATTGCATCGCTGGCCATCATTGTAAGAAAGGAGTTGCTGGTGCCCATCATTTGCGGTGTTTTTCTGGTAGAAAATCTTTCGGTAATGATTCAGGTGGCTTACTTCAAAAGGACAAAGAAAAAGTATGGGGAAGGACGGCGGATTTTTTTGATGTCACCACTGCATCATCACTATCAGAAACTTGGTTATCACGAAAGTAAAATAGTAACACGTTTCTGGATTGTGCAGATCATTCTGGCTATAGTGAGCATCGTAACCCTGAAAATCAGATAAGCACTTTGAACACCAACATAAATAAAAGCCTTGTGATACTCGGCGCTGCAGAAAGCGGTGTAGGGGCGGCCTTGCTGGGAAAGAAGCAGGGATGGAACGTGTTCGTAAGCGATGCCGGAAAAATACGTGAAGACTACAAGCAGACACTCGGCGATTCGGATATAGCGTACGAAGAAGGAAAACATACCCTGGACCGGATACTTGCTGCAGACTGCGTGGTGAAAAGCCCCGGCATTCCGGAAAAGACCACGCTGATGAAGAAAGTGCGCGAGGCAGGCCTGGAGGTATGCAGTGAAATCGAATTCGGCTTTCGTTACAAAGGCGACAGTAAAATAATTGCCATCACCGGCAGCAATGGCAAGAGTACGACCACGGCACTCACCTTCCATCTGCTCAAAAGCGGCGGCCTCGATGCAGCACTTGTTGGTAATATTGGGTACAGCTTCGCACGGCAGATCGCGGAACGCCCTGCCGCCTGGTATGTTATCGAAGTGAGCAGCTTTCAGCTCGACGATATCCGGCATTTCAGACCCGACATCAGTGTGCTCCTCAACATTACTCCCGATCATCTTGACCGGTATGACTACAAATTCGAAAACTACATAGCCTCAAAATTCCGAATCGCAGAGAACCAGACTGGCGCAGATTACTTTATTACTAACCCCGACGATCCGGTGATCGGCCAATATCTGAGTACCCATTCCATTATTCCCCGAAAAATATTTTTTACGATGAACGAACACAACTTAAGGAACGAAGATGAAGGAGCTTTCGTCGGCAGCGACGACCATATGCACATCCACTATGATGGGGAAGACCTGAATATGTCTATCCATGATCTGGCGCTGAGAGGACGACATAATATGTACAACAGTATGGCAGCAGGAATATCCGCCCGTATAGCAGGCCTTCGTAAGGAAAAGATAAGAGAAAGCTTTTTGACTTTCGATGGACTGGAGCATCGGCTGGAACCTGTTGCTACCGTACGTGGCGTTGAATTTGTCAACGATAGCAAGGCCACCAATGTAAACTCGGTGTGGTTTGCGCTGGAGAGTATGAAACAGCCCGTGGTATTGATCCTTGGTGGTCAGGACAAAGGAAACGACTACAATGAAATTATGGAGCTGGTGCGCGAAAAGGTAAAAGCTATCGTGTGCATGGGAATCGACAATCGTCCCATCCACCAGGCATTCGACGGAGTGGTTGCAGACATTGTGGACACACAAAGTATAGATGCGGCGGTACATGCAGCTTATGCATTGTCAGAAAAAGGTGATGTCGTGCTCCTTTCGCCAGCCTGTGCCAGCTTCGATTTATTTAAGAACTACGAAGACCGGGGAAGACAGTTTAAAGAGGCCGTACGGGCGCTGTAAAACTAAATAGGAAAAAAACGAACACACATGCAAGGCTTGTTACAAAAAACAAAGGGAGATAAAGTGATCTGGTCGGTAGTCATCATACTGTCGCTCATCAGTTTGCTGGCTGTCTTCAGCTCTACGCAGTCGCTGGCCTACCGCATGGACAAACACTCCACCTACTATCTTATCAAGCAACTGATGGTGCTGGCCCTGGGTCTGGTTTTGATTTACTGGGTGCACAAGATCAATTATACCAAGTTTGCCAAAATAGCGATCTTTCTTTATGCCATCAGCTTGCCGCTGCTGCTTTATACACTCTTATTTGGCACTACGCTCAACGAGGGATCTCGCTGGATTAAGCTGCCGGTGATTAATCTCACTTTTCAGACGTCAGACATGGCAAAGCTGGCCTTGTTCATGTTTCTGGCAAGGATCATGAGCACCAAGCAGGCTGTCATCAAAGACCTAAAAAAGGGATTTATTCCGGTGGTGGTACCGGTTGCGCTTACCTGCGCGCTTATTGCTCCCGCCAATCTTTCCACGGCATTGATGCTTGGATTTACCTGCTGCATATTGTTCTTCATCGGCAGGGTGCGTGTCAAGCACATTCTGATGCTCGCTGCGGCAGGACTAACCGGGTTCATTCTGTTGTTTACCGTTTCCAAGCTCACCGGCTTCGGTAGGGCAAATACATGGGAACAACGCATACTCAGTTTCGTTGGTGCCGGCGATGAAAGTGCAAAGAAAGAGGGTGAAGATTTTCAGGTACTCCAGGGTAAGATAGCCATTGCCAGCGGCGGCGCCTTTGGTAAGGGGCCCGGCCATAGCGAGGCAAAAGATTTTTTACCCCACGGTTATTCCGATTTTATTTATGCCAACATTATTGCGGAATATGGATTGGTCGGTGGCATTGTAGTCATGCTGTTGTATCTCCTGTTTTTGTGGCGCAGCATCCTGATTTTTAAACGGTGTCCCTTTGCCTTCGGAGCCTTCCTGGCTGTGGGATTGAGCATTACACTCGTGTTTCAGGCTATGCTCAATATGGCGGTAAATGTGCATCTGGTGCCGGTTACGGGTCTCACCTTGCCGATGATCAGTATGGGCGGTTCTTCCATCTGGTTTACGAGCATAGCGATTGGTATCGTTCTCAGTGTAAGCAAATATGTAGACGAAGAAGTGATCAACACCGAAAAGAAACCGGCGGTTGCAAAACCGGTGAAGCCGAAACAAAAAATCAACACTCAAAACCAAATTGAAAAGGAGTTGCCGGAAACGGTAGCGGTTATATAAACATCTCATGAACCAGTTGCGTGTCATCATAGCAGGCGGAGGAACCGGAGGCCATATCTTTCCGGCGGTGGCTATAGGCCATGCGCTCCGGCGTCTGCATCCGGACACTCAGTTACTGTTTGTCGGCGCACGGGGCAAGATGGAGATGGAAAAAGTACCGCAGGAGGGCTTCGAAATTGTAGGGCTCACCATTGCGGGCTTCAACAGAAGCCATTTACTGAAGAACCTGACGCTTCCCTTTAAGTTGCTAAAAAGCCTCTGGGAGGCCAGGGCTTTACTCCGGCAGTTCAGGCCCGATGTAGTGGTAGGTGTTGGCGGATACGCCAGCTTCCCGGTGCTCCGTGCGGCACAGGGCTTACACTTGCCGACACTGATACAGGAGCAGAACTCATTTGCAGGTAAAAGCAACAAAATTTTGGCCAAGAAGGCCAGGGCCGTATGTGTTGCCTATGATCATATGGATCGTTTTTTTCCGGCAGATAAACTTGTGAGAACGGGAAACCCGGTAAGGAAAAGCATTGCTCATTCTATCGTTAGCCGCGAAGAAGGACAGCAATGGCTTGGACTTGACGCCACGAAGAAAACGATATTGATTGTAGGCGGTAGTCTGGGAGCAAAGTCCATTAATGAAGCCGTAGATAAAAACCTGGAAAGATTGCTTGCCCATGATGTGCAGGTGGTATGGCAAACAGGAAAGGGCTATTATCAACAGGCTACAGAACGTACCCGGGATCTTTCTGCTGTGCGGGTTTTCGAGTTCATAAAAGAGATGGACCATGCGTATGCGGCGGCAGATTTTGTGGTGTCGCGTGCAGGAGCCCTGGCAATTGCCGAGTTATGTATCGTGGCGAGGCCTGTAGTGTTTGTCCCTTACCCCTATGCCGCCGAAGATCATCAGACCAGCAATGCCATGGCTCTGGTAGAACATAACGCAGCGGAGATGGTAAGAGACGCCGATGCGGCAACCGAACTGATAGTGAAATTGGAGCGGCTGATGGGAGATTATACGGCACAATCACTCATGAAAAAAAACCTCCGCGCCATGGCAATAGCCGATGCGGATGAGCGTATTGCTGAAAAAATAATTGAGATAGCACAAGCGGCAAAGCGATGAATGTACAACACCTGAAACGGGTTTATTTTATTGGTATCGGTGGCATCGGTATGAGTGCTATTGCCCGCTTTTTTAACGAGCGTGGCGCCACAGTGCACGGCTACGACCGTGTGGCGACCCCCCTCACGCAGAAGCTGGAAGAAGAAGGCATGATCATTCATTATTCGGAGGATCTGAATGCACTGGATAAAGAGACTGAACTGATCGTCTATACACCCGCTATCCCTTCGTCCAACCAGGAACTGATCTGGTACCGAGATCAGGGATATCCGGTTTACAAACGAAGCGACGTGTTGCAATGGATCACGCAGTCCCTGTTTTCCATAACAGTAGCCGGCACACATGGTAAAACTACCATTTCTACCATGATTGCTTATTTGCTTCGAGAGACAGGTTTTGGATGCAATGCTTTCCTCGGTGGCGTATCAGTGAACTATGGTCGTAATTACTGGAGCAGTGAACGCGAAGTGGCGGTGATTGAAGCAGATGAATACGACCGGAGCTTTTTGAAATTGTTTCCGGACATCGCAGTGCTGACCGCTATGGACGCAGACCATCTGGATATTTACGGCACAGCGGCGGAAGTAGAGTCCGCTTTTATACAATACACTCAGAATATCAAGCACAACGGCACGCTGATCGTTAAGCATGGAATGAGCAGGACAAATGAACTCGGAGGCTCAGAGCAGGTGCACTATAGTCTGCAGAATGATGCTGCCGCCTGCTATGCACGAAATATTGTACAACATAATGGTGGCTACCGGTTTGACGTGGTTACTCACCGCGGGGTGATTGAGAACGTAGAGCTGCAGATAGGGGGGATGCACAATGTGGAAAATGCTGTGGCCGCTATAACGGTTGCGGTGCTACTGGAAATTAGTGCTGCAGAAATCGTCAAAGCCATGCGCGGGTTCAGGGGAGTGAAAAGAAGATTTGAATATCTGATGAAAACCGATCGGATCGTGTACATAGACGACTATGCACACCATCCCGAAGAGCTACGCGCACTGATTAGCAGCGCCAAAAGACTGTTCCCTGGTCGTCGTTGTGTCGTAGTCTTCCAGCCGCATCTGTACAGTCGTACGCGCGATTTTGCCGAGGACTTTGCCCACAGCCTCGATCTTGCAGATGAAGTGCTGCTGCTCGATATCTACCCTGCACGTGAACTGCCCATTGAAGGAATTACCTCCGCAATCCTTGCAAAGCATATGGCCAACCCTGCACACACCTTGCTTTCTAAAGAAGCGGTGCTGGAATACGTGAAGCGCGCTCCTATAGAATTGTTGATCACTGCGGGTGCCGGAGATATAGATCAATTGGTAGGACCCATTAAAGAAATACTTGAAAAGCGTTAATGGATAAGAAGCGCAAAATATCGGTAAGAAAAGTGCTCAGGCTTGCGGTAACTGTCGTGGCGACTACCGCATGCCTGGTGGCCTCTCTCGGTGCCGCCAGGGTGCAGCGACAGAAGCCCTTGCGCAAAGCCATCCTGCATGTCAGAAACGATCAGTATCAGTTTTTGAACAAGCAAAGGTTGTGGAACAATCTGGTAACACGTCAGGGTATCACCGAAGGCGTAACCAGCTTTGCCGACATAGACCTCAACCGCATTGAACGGCGCGCCCTGCTCAACCCCTGGATATGTGCTTCGGAAGCCTATATTGACAACCAGGGCGACATGCACCTTTTTGTCACGCAGCGTATCCCCGTTGCCCGGATTTTTTATGATAATGGTACCAGCTTTTACATTGACAAAGACCTCAATTTGCTCCCCTTGTCCGATGTGGCTCCCTTCTACACCCTTGTGGTAAGCAACGTGCCCTACTTTGCCGATAATGAGCGCAATAAAGACCTCCGTGCAAAAATTGTAAGGCTCATCAAGTATGTGGAGAAAGACACGTTCTGGAGTGCTCAGATAGCACAGATCAGCATTGTAGGAGATCAGCAGTTTGAGCTTACACCGGTGTTGGGCACACACAGGATACTGTTTGGCGATACCACCGACATGGAGGTAAAGTTCAATCACCTCTTTGCCTTTTATAAAAACGTGCTTAACCGTATCGGTTGGGATCGTTATGAGTTGATTGATCTGCGGTTTAGAGAGCAAATCATCGCATCGCCAACCATACCCTGGGAGGCAGATATAAAAAATCCTATCAGCAACATGGATTGGGTGAAGACGATTGTAGGGAGCGGCATACGAGATACCAGTGCAATGGCAAGGGTGATCCGTGAAAACAAAAAGAAGGCGGCGCAGAAAACAGCTAAAGCAAAGGAGGCAAAAACTAAGCTGCCTCATGAACCGAAGGCAAACAGCGCCAGCCTCGAAGACAAGAATTATTGAACCTGTTTAAATAGTACGCAAAATGAAAAAGGAACAGCCCATCATTGTCGGTCTCGACATAGGAACCACCAAGGTTGTGGCCATAGCCGGTCGCAAGAATGAATATGGCAAGATCGAGATTCTCGGTTTCGGCAAGGCCGATTCTGCAGGTGTCAGCCACGGTGTGGTGATGAATATCGAGCAGTGCATCCGGTGTATCGAAATGGCTATTGAAAAGTGCATTCAATCGAATCCAAGCCTGGAGATTCGCGAGGTTTATGTGGGCATTGCCGGGCAGCACATCAAAAGCCTGCAGACCAAAGGAGAGCGGGTACGCCCTAACGCCGATGATATCATCAGCAGGGAAGATATCGAAATGCTGCTGCGCGATCAGCAAAAAACCTACATACCTTCCGGAGATCAGATTATAGACATCATCCCGCAGGAATACTCTGTTGATAATACGCCTTATGTGCTGGACCCTGTGGGAATGAGCGGTGCCAAGGTGAGCGCCAACTTTCATATCATCACCGGCGATGGCAACGCCATTCGCAACATCAAGCGCTGTGTTGATAAGGCTGATCTCGTAACACGCGACCTCGTATTGCAACCCCTCGCATCGGCTGCGGCGGTGATGAACGATGAAGATCTGGAGGCAGGTGTAGCCATAGTGGATATCGGAGGCGGCACTACAGACATGGCTGTGTTTTATGACGGTATTCTGCGGCATACCGCCGTTATTCCATACGCGGGGGTCAACATTACCAACGATATCAGAAACGGACTGGGCGTGCTCCGCGCACAGGCCGAACAGATGAAGGTACAGTTTGGCACTGCACTGGCCGATGAAGCCAACGCCAATGCCTACATTACCATACCGGGCCTGAGGGGGCTGCCTGCAAAGGAAATCTCCGTGAAAAATCTCGCGCATATCATTCAGGCACGTACGCAGGAGATACTCGATCATGTAGTGTATCAGCTTCGTCAGCTCGACCTCGATAAGCGCCTTTATGGTGGCATCATCCTTACGGGCGGCGGCGCTCAGCTTCGCAATCTCGTTCAGCTTACAGAGTACGTGACGGGTGTGGGTTGCCGTCTGGGCTTCCCCAACGAACACCTGGCCGGCGGACATGCCGAGGCGTTGATGAATCCTATGTACGCTACCTGCATCGGCCTCATCTTACGCGGCTACAATGACTATGAAAGTGGTAAGATGCGTTTTGTGGGCGAAGGTGGAAATATGATACAGCTCACAGAAGAGCCGTCAATGCCTGCCCCGCTGATGAATGAACCGGAACCGGTTGCGGAGCAGGAAGAAGAGCTCTACACACCGGAAATGATTTCACCAAAGAGAAGAAAGCTCATCAACAAGATATTCGACGGCCTGAAAGGAAAGATCATGACCATATTCGAGGCGGAAGAAGACGAAATACTCGATTAATCTCGAAATGAAAACAAATTTTTTTTAAACAGTCAATTCAATAATTACTAACCCATAAAAAGTAGAAGTATGATACATTTTGAAATTCCCAGGAACCAGTCATCTATTATCAAAGTGATCGGTGTAGGTGGTGGCGGCGGCAATGCCGTTAACTACATGTACAGTCTTGGTATAGACGGCGTCGACTTTGTGGTGTGTAACACAGATTCGCAGGCTTTGTCCTTGTCGCCCATTCCCAATAAAATTCAGCTCGGCCCACACCTTACACAGGGGCTTGGTGCCGGGGCTAACCCCGAGATTGGCAAACAAGCCAGTGAAGAAAGCTTTGAAGACATCACCAAAATACTGAAGCTTAATACCAAGATGGCCTTCATCACCGCAGGTATGGGTGGAGGAACCGGCACGGGTGGCGCTCCTGTAGTGGCAAAAATTTGTCGCGACCTCGGTATCCTTACCGTGGGTATCGTCACTATGCCCTTTACCTATGAAGGTCGCAAGCGTATGAAGCAGGCGCAGGAAGGCATTGACCGCATGCGCGAACATGTGGATACGATACTGATCATTTCGAACGATAAGCTGCGTCAGCAATTTGGCAACCTTCCCTTTACCCAGGCATTTGCCAAAGCAGATGACGTGCTTTCTACAGCAGCCAAGTGTATCACGGACGTGATCAATACTACTGGTCAGATCAACGTCGATTTCGCAGACGTTTGCACGGTAATGAAGAACGGAGGTGTGGCCATATTGGGCGCCGCAGCCGTGGCCGGCGAAAACCGCGCTTTGCATGCTGTAGAGCAGGCACTGAATTCGCCCTTGCTGAATGATAACGACATCAATGGTGCAAAATGGTTGCTGCTTAATATTACGTCGGCACAGGGTGAGTTTGAACATACTATGGATGAAGCAGAGGCAATACAGGCCTATGTACAACAGCAGGCAGGCGACAGTTGCGATGTGATATTGGGTATGGGTCATGATCCGAATCTCGGCGACAGAATTGCCGTAACGGTGATCGCCACGGGCTTTAACCATAAAGAAATTCCGGCCGAAGTGGTGGTGAAAAGAAATGAACCCGCACGTATCTACATTCCGCTCGGAGAGGTGTCGCAAACGGCAGATGAGGAACCGGCAATGCCTGTGCAAAAACAGGCCGAAGCGCTTGCTCCTACACTGGTGGAAGTAGAGCCTTCCAGACCCGTGTATTCCTTCAATCCTCAGCCTCAGTTTCCGGCTACAAATGCTCAGGAAAAGCGCGAGGTTTTTTCGCTGGAAGTGAATGATGCTTCTATGGTAAAAGAACCTGAATCCATTCAGGAACAAAAGACCGAGCCCGTAGCAGAAGCGACCATGCCGCAGCAGGAATCGCCGGCGCCCATATTCGACGCGATGCCCTTCGCCACACACACTCCCGTGTCCGATATCAAAGCAGACCCGGTAGAAAAAGAAGAAGAGACTTCAACATTTTCAGACATTCAACTGGTGATAAAAAATGAAGTGCCTGAAGATGCTGCACCGGTGAAAATTGGCAGCCATGTTTTGTCTCAGGACGAAATTGAAGAAAAAAGACGCTTTGAAGAGCAGAAACGTGCGCTGGAAGAAAGAGCAGAAAGGTTGAGAAGAATGAGCTTTAATATCAAAGGCACAGAAAGCGCTGACGAAATGGAAGCCGTGCCCGCCTATGTGAGGAGAAAGATTGATATAGACAATGGCGTAGCCTCGGCAGATAAGTTTTATAGCGGCTACAGTGTGGGCCTCAATGATGATCAGAAAAATAATCAGGCATCGATACAAACCATCAATACTTTTCTTGACGGCAAGAAGCCTGACTGACGATTTTCTTTTGTATTAAGTTCATATTGCGTAAGGTTCCCGATGTCTATCGGGAACTTTTGTTTTCTTTAACAGCCCGTCCTTAAACCAAATTTTTCTTCCGCAGTCTATTCCATATCAGTTCACGATTTAAAAACTGCAGAGATGAAGAAGACGATTTTTATGGCATTGTTTGCTTGCGCATTTATGATCGCAGGAGTAGCCAAGGCACAAAGCCCCGCAAAAAGCCGCAACCAGAAAGCCCGTATCGCCACCGGCGTACGTCAGGGTCAACTCACCCGCCCCGAAACACGAATGCTGGCCCGCCAACAACACCATATCGGAAAGATGAAAATGCAGGCCAGGGCCGACGGCAGAGTGACTTGCAAAGAACGCCGCAACATAAAGAAAGCGGAACACCGTGCCGATGTAGCGATTTACCGTCAGCGCCACAACCACAGAAACCGTTGGTAACGGACAAAAAAAGCCAGAGGAACATCAAGGCCTCCACACAACAATGTGGGGGCCTTTTCATTGTCATGTAAATATCATTTGATGATTACAAACAAACTACGACCAACGAAGTGTACGTATCTTACGTCTATACCCTCTACAAGCCGCAGATAACGTAGTAAGGCAAAAAAAATTTTGGCGCCTTAAATGTTTTTAACTTTTTTGCAGCCTGTCACACTAAACAGAAATAATTAACGTTAAGTAAAAGCCAATTTTTCATATCTATAGAGAGACTTCTACCTTTTATTAAATATTGTGAATGACGCGACGGATACGTTAAACATAGGTAGAATGATGAACCCCACACATCAACTTAGCGATTCAGAACTGATACACCAATATATGCAGGGCCAGTCCGCTGCTATAGAGGCTTTGATCCGCCGGCATAAAGACCGGATCTATACTGCCATTTACATGCTGGTAAAGGATCAGTATCTTGCTGAAGATATTTTTCAGGACGCCTTTCTCAAGATTGTGCGCACCATGAACAGTGGCCGATACCGCGAGCAGGGAAAGTTTTTGCCCTGGGCGTTGCGCGTGGCCCACAATCTCTGCATGGATCATTTTCGCAAAGTGCGCCTCGACCTGCCGGTTACCACCGAGGACGGACAGGAGATCCTGCAGCTCATGAAGTTTGCGAGCGAGAGCGCAGAACAATCTCTTGAGCGTAAACAAACCCACCATAGTGTAAGGCAGCTTATTGAGTTATTGCCCGAGGATCAGAAGGAAGTCATTGTGCTTCGTATTTACGGCGATCTGAGTTTTAAGGAAATTGCAGCGATCACATCGGTAAGCATCAACACGGCATTGGGCCGAATGCGTTATGGCCTGATCAATCTGAGAAAGCTTATTGCGGAGAAGCAAATGGTGTTGCGATAATTTTTTGAATTTTCACGCCGGAATATTCAATTTTATCGCATGGCGCTTCCTCTATTTTTTCACGATGGTGCTTTGCAGGAACAGGCAGTCATTCAGCCTGATGAAGACACCGCCCGGCATATAGCGCAGGTGCTGCGCATGAGTGCAGGCGATACATTTCGCCTTACAGACGGAAAGGGTACTGAAGCTCAGGTATCCATAACAAAGGCAGAGAAAAAGAAGCTTTGGGTGGAAGTACGCAAAGTAAAGCACCATGAAAAGCCACGATGCTCGTTGCACCTATGCGTAGCCTTTACCAAAAACACGGGTCGTAATGAATGGTTGCTGGAAAAGGCTACAGAACTGGGCGTGGCAAGCATTGTGCCCGTCCTGGCGAGCCGCACAGAAAGACAGCACTACCGTCGCGATCGCTGGACCAACATTCTGGTCGCAGCACTGTTGCAGTCGCAGCAGTTTCACCTTCCGTTGTTGCATGAGGCTACTGCTTTCGAAAATATTTTACAGCGCTTTAACGACTTGCCCCAAAAATTAATAGGACATTGCATCGACGACCTACCCCGAAATCCATTATCAAGAGTTATGGCGCCCCATCAGGAAACCGTTGTACTTATTGGCCCGGAGGGAGATTTTACGCAACAGGAAGTAGCACTTGCAGCGTCGAAGGAGTTTATAGGCTTCAGCCTCGTTGGTCAGCGCCTGCGCACGGAAACAGCAGCAATGGCGGTTTGTAGTTACTTTAGCCTCATCAATCATGAAGTTTAGACTTTTTTTTACCATAGCATTTTTTGTCGCATTCGCCAGTGCTGCTCAGCAGTTAAAGCTCGGGCTGCTGGTGTATAATGGTGGTGGCGATTGGTATGCCAATCCTACCTCGTTGAAAAATCTGGCTCTTTTCTGCAATCAGCAGCTAAGAACCAATCTCGCTCCGCAGGAAGGACAAGTAGAAGTGGGTAGTCCGGAATTATTTAATTATCCCTTCGTACACATGACCGGGCATGGGCGATGGGCGCTGAGTGATGCGGAAGCCCAAAACCTGCGTAAGTATCTGGAGAGCGGCGGATTTCTGCATATTGATGACAACTACGGGCTGGATGAATACGTGCGACCGGCATTGAAAAAAGTTTTTCCCGA
>OFTY01000777.1_pt1 | contig 18688 bp, 11 predicted proteins | sample 1775061 | NCBI WGS metagenome assembly OFTY01 (sample SAMN08195773, study PRJEB24354) | sludge metagenome | isolation source: sludge from phenol fed wastewater aerobic bioreactor B | place: India: Nagpur | collected 2016-09-16 | reverse complement strand
TAGATCATATTCACCCCGCCGAAGTACGTACCGATCCAGATCGATCCGTTGTTGTCTTCAAAAAGACTGTGGATAGAATTCTGGCTCAGACTTTTTTTGCTGGAGGGATTGTATTGCCAGGCGCTGCTGGTTTTCGTTACCGGATCTATCACGTTCAGCCCTTCCTGTGTACCTACCCAAAGCTTGCCCGTCTTATCCAGCAGCACTTTCCGGATGTTGTCATTAATGATATAGGGATGGGTGTAGTTTGTAAAAGTGCCGGTGGCAGGATCGTACAGGCTGATGCCATTGGTTTGGGTACCGATCCAGAGACGGCCAAGATGATCCCCGGTAATAGTGGTGATGAAATTGCCCACGAGCCCTTTATCCTGGCGGAACACTTCATATTGCGCCGTATTGCCGGTCAGGACAACTTTCGTGAGACCATTGTTTGTTCCCAGCCAGAGGTTTCCTTTCACATCCTCGTACATACTGCGGATGCTATGCCCGGAAGTGCGGCCGTTCTGCCCCGGGAAGCGCACGAATTTTCTCCGCTGAGGGCCGTCTTCTACATATAGTCCGCTGGAGGTACCTACCCACATCCGTCCCCGGTGGTCTTCCAGCATACAATTGATGGCCCTGCTGCCGGGAGGAACAGGATCGAGTGTGATCCGGTCAAATACATCTTTCTCCGCATTATATTTATTGAGTCCGTTTGGAGAACCCGCCCAAAGCGCTTTTCCGGCATCCACGAAAAGGCAGTTCACCATGTAATCGAAAAGTCCTTCGTCGTTGATACCCCCTTTATATATTTTGAACCGCTGCCCGTCATACCGGTTCAGTCCATAACGGGTGCCATACCACATAAATCCCTGGCCGTCCTGTATAATAGATAATACCGAATTGTTGGAAAGACCATTCTCCACCGTCAGATGATTGAAGGCAACATTTTGTCCCGCACTTCTGAAAGAAGCCGTTAAACAGCACCATAAAAAGACCAGAAAAATTGCAGCCCCGCCCCGGTATCTCATGCTTAAATATAAGGAGTATGCTGGTTTTTTCAAAAAAATACCTGTTTATCATGATTGATTATCAATGAGATAGAGTGCGTTTATAAAATTCCCCCTATTCTTTTATAATTATCTCCCCCCGGTTTTGAATGAAATCACATAATTGCAGGAGCGACGTATGTATAAGACATAATTCCACCAAAATCACAGATATGCGATTGAAGAAATTTGCAGTTGAACACTCCCGTTATGCCTTACATTTTTTTTCGGGGACAATTTGGATGCTACTCTTTCCTGTTTTACTGTTCGCTCAGCAAAAGACCGTTACCGGTACTGTGAGCGACGAAAATGGAAATCCGCTGCCCGGTGTTTCCATCGGTGTGAAGGATCAGAAAACGGGGGTGAGCTCGGATGCTGCCGGTAAATTCAGTTTATCCATTCCGGCAGGTGCTACCCTCGTTTTTTCCTTCCTGGGTTTTGAAAGACGGGAGATCGTGGTGGGGAATCAGGCGGTGCTGACCGTTAAACTGAAAGAAAAAGCCGGCACGCTCAGCGACGTGGTAGTGATAGGATATGCCACCCAGCGGCGGAAAGACCTCACCGGCGCCGTAGGTAGCGTGAACATGAAGGATTTTGAAAAGGCGCCGATAAAATCCTTCGATGAAGCGCTGGCCGGAAGGGTCGCAGGTGTGGTAGTAGCGAGTAACGACGGGCAACCGGGTTCCGTGGCCAATATCGTTATCCGCGGCGCCGGCTCCATCACACAAGATAACTCCCCGTTATACGTGATAGACGGTTTCCCCTCCGAGAACTCTAACGCCAACGCGATCAGTCCTGCGGACATCGAATCCATCGATATCCTCAAAGACGCTTCCGCTACCGCCATCTACGGCGCCCGCGGCGCCAACGGGGTGATCCTGATCACTACCAAGAAAGGGAAACAAGGTCCGCCGACCGTCACTTACAATGGATATTATGGCTGGCAGAAGATACCTGAGAAGGAACAACTTATGGGCCCTTATGATTTCGTGAAGTACGTAGGCGAGCTTAATCCGGCGATAAGGGATTCCATTTACCTGAAAGGCGGCGTGAAACTGGATGACTACAGGAACGTCAAAGGGCTGGACATGCAGGATTATATCTACCAGACCGGCCAGAACCAGAATCATGATATTTCCGTACGCGGCGGGACCGACAAAACCCGGTATTCAATTTCCGGTAACTTCAATAATCAGAAAGGGATCATCGTCAACAGTGGTTTCAAACGTTATCAGGGAAGGTTTGTACTTGATCAGACGGTGAGCGACCGGCTCAAGGTGGGCGTAAACGCAAACTATGCCTACAGCGAAGCCTTCGGCCTCCCCGTATCCGCCACCAACTTCTACGCCTCGGCCACACCCCTGTATTCCGTGTGGGGATACCGGCCCACTACCAGTATTGCCGGGCGCGACAGTGCAGTGGATCTGCTGAACGAGTTTTACGATCCTACCAACGACATTGCCAACAACCAGGATTACCGGGTAAACCCGGTGCAGAATATCAAGAACCAGCTGACACTGATCAAAACCAACAGCCTTATCGCCAATGCGTATGCCGAGTATGCGATCACGAAGGAACTGAGTCTTCGTATTGTAGGCGGTATCACCAATATCAATGTAGAAACCGATATTTTCAATAATTCCAAAACGCAGTCCGGCAGCAAATGGAATTCCAACGGTGTGAACGGCAGCATCGGGTTTACCCCGTCGTCCGTCTGGCGCAGTGAGAACTCCCTGACCTATCGTAAAACCATTAACCGGGATCATCATCTCACAGCGCTCGGGGTGTTTGAGCTGCAAGGGAGCCGAAGTTCTGTCCGCCGATTCTCCGCCACGCAGGTACCGAATGAAGACATGGGACTGGATGCGATCGATCTGGCGCCGGCCGCTAATACCTCCCTCGTATCTTCTGCCTCCAGCTGGACGATGGCTTCTGCGCTGGCGCGTTTGAACTACGATTATAAATCAAAATACCTGTTCACAGCATCCCTTCGTGCAGATGGATCTTCCAAATTTGCGTCCGGTCATAAATGGGGGTATTTTCCTTCTGCGTCCGTTGCGTGGAGATTTAGCAGTGAGGAGTTCATGAAACAACTTCCCTTCGTTTCAGATGCAAAACTCAGAATTGGTTATGGTGCTTCCGGTAACAACCGGGTAGGGGACTTTGCTTACATGGCGCAACTGCAGATGACCAATCAGAACTACTGGTACTCCGCTGGTAACAATCCCCCGGCCATGGGTTCTGTGATCACCGCTGCGGCTAACAGGAACCTGAAATGGGAAACCAATGAGCAGACCAATATCGGGTTGGACCTGGCCTTTTTGCAAGACCGCCTCAGCCTCACCGTAGACGCTTACAAGCGTACCACCAAAGACCTTCTGTTGTTAGCCTCTCTGCCTTATATGCAGGGGATTGAAAGCTCTCAGGGCTACAAGAATGTGGGCAAGCTGCAGAACCAGGGGCTGGAGTTTTCACTGAATGCGTTGATCGTGCAGGGGAAGGGAAGAGCCTTTAACTGGAGCAGCAATTTCAACATCAGCTTCAATCAGAATAAGATATTATCACTCGCGGAAGGACAGGTATCTATCCTTTCCGGTTCCGGCACTTTCTTCAATACCACCTACTCCGGCCTCTTCCCGTATATTTCCGTGGTGGGCCGCCCGCTGGGAGAAATGTACGGACTGGTGTTTGACGGAGTGTACCAGTTTGCAGATTTCGATCTGCTGCCGAACGGTACCTATCTGCTCAAACCGAATATACCCACTAATGGTTCGGCCCGCGCCTCTATTCGTCCGGGTGATGTCAAATACAAAGATCTGAACGGAGATCTTCAGGTGAACAACCAGGATTACACGATCATCGGCAGTGGTCTTCCGAAACATACCGGCGGTTTTACCAATAACTTCAGCTGGAAGAATTTCGATCTGAACGTATTACTGCAATGGTCTTATGGTAATGACATCATCAATGCCAACCGCTACATATTTGAAGGAGGCGTGGTCACGAATCCCAACCTGAACCAGTTTGCCAGCTACGCCAACCGCTGGACGCCCGATAATCCCAGCAATACTATGTTCCGTGCAGGCGGTATGGGGAATGCGGCGTATTCTTCACGCGTAGTGGAAGATGGTTCTTATCTGAAACTGAGAACAGTGTCTCTCGGTTACAATGTGCCTGCCCGCGCGCTGAAACAGATCAAGGTGAAGAGTATCCGCGCATATGCTTCTGCACAGAACCTGTATACGTGGACGAAGTATTCCGGAAAAGATCCCGAAGTATCCGCCCGGAACACCAACCTCACACCGGGTTTCGACTATACGGCCTATCCACATTCCCTTTCCGTGGTACTGGGATTAAACGTAACATTCTGATCAACGAAAATTCTGCAACATGAAACGTATTGGCATATTTGCATGTGTGATGATAGCGGGACTTACTTCCTGCAAAAAATTCCTCGATACAAAACCTACCGATTTTTATACGCCTGAAACATACTATACTTCCGAAGGGCAGCTTCAGCAGGCGCTGAACGGCGCTTACAGTAACCTCATACGAAGTGAGCTGTACGGGCAGGTGATGGGATTCAACTTCACCACTACAACAGATGAGGTGATGTCTAACAGGGGAGCAGACGGCGACGCCCGCGGCCTCCGGTATAATTATGATGCGTCCCAGGCATATGTGGCCGGCATCTGGCGTTATTGCTACATGGGCATCAATAACCTGAACTCATTGCTGGATAATATCGGCAAACCGGTGATGGATGAAGGCAGGAGAAGCATTATCAAAGGGCAGGCCTTGTTCCTGCGCGGTTATTATTACTTCCTGCTGGCCAGCAACTATGGAGATGTTCCCCTGATCCTGCACTCACCTGCCATCAGCGATGTGAACGTTCCCGCTGCCGCCCAGAAAGATGTGTATGTGCAGATAGAAAAAGATATGAAAGCGGCGGAAGGATTGCTGGCGAATTATACACTGGCCAAACTGGGGTATAACGACGTGGTTACCCTTACGGCTGTGCAGGCTGTGCTGGCCCGTGTGTATCTCTACTGGGCCGGTTATCCCCTGAATGATATAAGTAAGTATCAGGATGTATTGACATATACCAATAAAGTAGTGAGCTCCGGTTTGCATGCGCTGAACCAGGATTATCGCCAGATCTTTATCAATCTTTGCAGGGATCAGTATGATGTGAAGGAGAATATCTGGGAACTAGGCTCTTACGGCGCCGCACCGGGCGTGGTGAATAAAACGGGCAATGATATCGGGAACTTTGTGGGGATCGCTTCCGGTTTAACGGCTGCGGATACCAGCTCTTATACCGGCGCAGCCTGGGTATGGGTGACGAAGAAACTGTTTGATGCATACGACGTAGATCCCGCCAACACGGCCACACCGTTGAAATCATCGCTGGATGTGAGGAGGGACTGGAACTGCGCCAACTATGTGTATGGCGGCTCCCCGCGTGTGAAGCAGGCCCGCACAAATGTTTGGCAGATGTGTGCGGGTAAGTTCAGAAGGGAGTATTGTCCCGGGTACATGCGTAACATCAACGGTGCTCAGGGAACCTATAATATTAACTGGCCGGTGATCCGTTATGCGGATGTATTGCTGATGCGTGCGGAAGCGGAGAACTTCCTGAACGGACCCGGTAATGCATATACGGATGTGAACCAGGTGCGGAAAAGAGGGTACGGCATTTTGTACGGGAACGTGGTGAAGTCTGTGACCATTACGAACCAGGGCTCCGGCTATACTACCGCACCGGTCATAACCATTAATGGAGGCGGAGGAAGCGGGGCCACAGCTACCGCCATTCTCACTACCGGCAAAGTGACGGGTATTTACCTCAACACTCCCGGTGCATTAACAGCGGGCTCCTATTATGCTTCAGCGCCGGTTGTGGTGATTGGTACGCCCTGGACCCCAGGCACCACTTACACTGCCAACGCGCAAGTGACCGTAGGCGGTAACCTGTACACCGTAACAACAGCCGGTACATCCACCACAACGGCACCTTCGCAAACATCCGGTGCATCCAGCGCGGCCGTGACCGGCGCGGTGTTCACTTATGCGGGGGTAGCTGCCACCGCCACTGCGGCCATCACCAGCGGTACGGAAGCGGACCTTCCGGCGAATCTTAGCAAAGACGTCTTTCAGCTGGCGATCCGCGATGAAAGGATGCGTGAATTATGTTTTGAAGCCTTGCGAAAAGCAGACCTGATCCGCTGGGGTAATTTCTATCAGGATATGCAGACGTTTGCTGCATGGGCATCTGCAAACGGCGCTGCGAACACTTCCACCGGTAATGCCAACGGATTGCAGGGGGTAATGAGCGCGCTGCCGCGGCATGTGTTTCTTCCTAAACCTACATATGAACTGAACCTGAATCACGCACTTGTACAAAATCCCGGTTGGTAAGCGGGGATCCAATAAACATTCAATATTACCTTATGAAACGATCACTTCTCATCATATCGGCTGTACTCGCGATCCTGATCTGCTCCTGCAATAAAAGGATGGATGTGGATGCGCCGTCTTTCTCCGTAAGTATTGATCCCGCACGCCGTGCTGTAGATACTTTTGTATACCGGCTCGGAGATACTACGCAGTTCTTATTTAGCGGAACGGCAGGCAATATCGCTTTTTACAGCGGTGAGCCCGGCAGGAAATATGAGAACAGGAACCGCGTTCTCAAACAGGGAGCCACTACATTGTCATTCTCCTCGAAAGCGGAGTGGGGCACGCAAACGAATACCCTGCAATTGCTGGCCATCAGCAAGTTGAATGTACTGGATTCCACCGCTGTAGTGAATGCTGCCTGGAAAGATATCACCTCCAGGGCTGCATTGGCCAATAGCGCTACTGTAGTGAATTCTGGTGCCATCGATCTGTCTGACCTCGTATCCGGAGAGAAAGACTCCCTCTACCTCGCATTCAAATACACCGGCGTAACGGGCTCTACCCAACGCACCTGGACGATCACAAATTACGTGGTGAACAATGTGCTGCCGGACCTGTCCTACACCCTCAGCTCCCTCGCTACGGACGCCAGCTACTGGACCCGGTACGGGAACGTATGGTCCCCCGCCAGCGCCAGATGGACGGCCAGCGCCACTTCTCTGACGCTCACAGGCGGTACCGCCACAGCTCCGTCCAATACCAGCTGGATCATCAGCCGGCCGATCTATGTAGGACAGATATCTCCGGACGTAAGCATCGGGGTGAAGAGCATCACAGACCCTGACAAGGCAGGATATGCCTACAAGTATACCGCCCCCGGCATCTACAAAGCCACCTTCGTTGCCTTCAATCACACCGTGGCCGCGGAAAAATCCATTGTAAAGGAACTTATCATCAAAGTCATACCATAAGCACAGATATGAAGCCATTATTTTTTAGCCTGTTGTTTGTCAGCCTGCTGGCTTTCAAAGAAGCCGGCACAGAACAGGATTTTGTCAGGGAGAATTTTTCTTATGCAAAGCAGCAGCTGGATCTGATGCTGAAGGATGCGGAAAGCCAGAAAAAACTATCGTTCCCCCGCACCATCAACGCCGGCGGGAAAATGGTGAGCACCAATATGTACGACTGGACGCCGGGATTCTTCCCCGGCAGCCTCTGGTACCTGTACGAATACACGAAAGACAAAACATTATCGGCAGAAGCCACTGCCTGGACGGAAAAGCTGGAGCCGCTGAAAACCTTTACCGGTCACCATGACCTCGGATTTATGATGTATTGCAGCTACGGCAATGCCTACCGGCTCACAGGCAATCCCGCTTACAGGAACGTTCTGATACAGGCGGCAAGATCGCTTTCCACCCGTTTTTCACCGGTCACCGGCAGTATCAAATCCTGGAACGTGTTCAAATCGTGGCACGGGAATACAACCTACAATTACCCTGTGATCGTAGATAATATGATGAACCTGGAGTTGCTGTTCTTCGCGTCCAAAGCCACAGGAGATACTTCCTTCCGGCATGTTGCCGTTACACATGCGCTCACTGCCATGAAGAATCAGGTACGCCCGGATTACAGCACTTATCATGTTGTTTGCTATGATACCGCCACCGGGAAAGTAGTGGGTCGCGAAACTGCGCAGGGATACGCGGATAATTCCACCTGGGCAAGAGGACAGGCATGGGCCATTTATGGATTTACGATGGTGTATCGCGAAACCAAAGACCCGCGGTTCCTCAAAACCGCGATGGGGTTGGCCGAATGGTATATCTATCACAAGAACCTCCCGGCTGATATGATCCCTTACTGGGATTTCAATGCTCTCGAACCCGGTTACACACCCGGTGAACGCTCCAATGCGCTGAAAGTAAAAGATAAACCCCGGGATGCTTCCGCTGCGGCCATCACCGCTTCCGCACTGCTTGAGCTGAGCGGATATGCCGGCATAAAAGGAAATGCATACAAGCAGGCGGCTGAGAAGATGCTGCATTCGTTAGGGAGTGCGGCTTACAGGGCGCCCGTGGGCAGTAACGGGAATTTCCTGCTGATGCACTGCGTGGGCAGCATACCGCACAACAGCGAGATCGATGTGCCATTGGTGTACGCCGATTATTATTACCTGCAGGCGTTGACGCGGTATAGGGACCTGCCGGGAAAGAAATGACGCTTGCTCAGGCCCCCAGCCACAACTTGAACGCCGGTACCTTCTCCCGGCTTACATAGATATCCTCGTCCCCACACCTCCTTAACTGCACCTTCAGTTTCCCGTTGAAGTGGTTTTCGATCTTTTCGATACTGTCTGCGGAGGAAATGTATTGCCGGTTGAGGCGGAAGAAATGTGCCGGGTCGAGGAGTTTTTCCAGCTCATCGAGGGATTCGTCGGTGAGGTGTTCTTTTCCGTCTATCGTTTGTACGAATACCTGTTTGTCCTGCGCACGGAAAAACGTGATGTCTTCCGTATGCAGACTTTCAAACCCGTCGTGCGTTTTCACCACCAGCCTTTTCTTCCAGGCTTTGGCAATAGGGATGTTATCCAGCAGGCGATTGATCTTTTCCTGCAGCGATCCTGCTCCCGTGGTGCGCGTGAATTTTTCGAATGCCTGCCGGAGTTCGGTTTGGTCAATGGGCTTCAGCAGATAGTCGATGCTGTTCACTTTGAATGCCTGTAAGGCGTATTCATCGTAGGCGGTAGTGAAGATGACCGGCGCGTTAACGGAGGTTTGACGGAAGATGTCAAAGCTGATACCATCTGCCAGTTGTATATCCATCAGTATGAGATCCGGGGAGGGATTGTTTTTCAGCCAGGTAACGGTGTCGGCTACACTTTCCAGCACCGCGAGGATGGTGCAGTCGGGTTGAATAGCCTGTATCAGCTGTGTGATCTGCCGGGCAGCGGCGGCCTCATCTTCTGCTATTAATATCTTCATCGGATAACAAAGGAATTTTAACAATGAATTGATCGGCCGTATCGGCTACCAGCACCGGTTTGCGGGTAATGTGCCGATAGCGTTGCTGCAGGTTGCCCAGCCCGATACCATTCGAACCGTCGATCGCTTTTTTTACCTGCAGGTTATTGGCCACACATACGTAATGATCTTCTGTATAAACCTTGATGTGTAAAGGTCTTGCGGTGGATATTTCGTTGTGCTTGATCGCATTTTCCACGAGCATCAGCAGGCTGTGGGTCATGATCTGCCCCGTTTCCGTCACCTCTATCCTGTAATGCAGTTTACCGGAAAAACGTTGCTGGCACACCAGCAGGAAGGCGTCCGTGACCTGCAGTTCCTTTTGGATATCTACCGTGTGCTGATCCGCATACTGCAAGGCATACCGGAATACTCTTGACAATTGTTGCACGAATGCTGCCGCTTTGTGCTGATCCTCATGAATGAGCGTGGTCAGCGTATTGAGCGCATTGAACAGAAAATGTGGGTTCACCTGATTCTTCAGGGTTTCGTATCGGCTGTCGCTAATGGCCTCTTGTAGTTCCTTCGCTTCGTCCACTCCTTTTTTCCATTGGTGGAGGAAATAACGCAGGGAAATGATCAGCGTGATGATCAGGGTGATAAGGATGGAAAAGGTGATGTTGATGATGTAATCTTCTTTCCGCACCTGTATATGGAAGAGCGGTGTAACGATGCGGATATAGGCATACATCAGTAATCCGCCGTACAGTGCAGAGAAAAGCAGGAAGAAGATAAAACTCCGGGTAGGATGGTTCTTCCAGTCGAAATACCTTTTCAGCAAGGCCTGCAGCGGCCACGTAAAGCTGAGCCACCCGAGTGTGGTGATCCCGAAGGAGAACAGCAGACTGGTTTTCCAGTTGCCGCTCCCGTTGAGGTATGCGTTCCCGTTCGCCATGAGATTGACGATCAGCACGATCCCGTATGCGAGGAGCAGGTGCCTGCCGTATCTGAGCAAAGTGGCTTTCCTGTTCATTTGAACGAATGTACTGGTTATTTTTCAAGAAAGGGTTCCGCCCATCCGGAATGACGGATGAGGATGAGGTATTGGAAATGCAGGGCAGCGGGGTCGTTCATGGTAACGCTGAAGCCGCGGGGCAAGGGGATTTCCGTATCCATAAAGCTGCTGTACCCTTTCACGAAAGGTCTGGCCTGCCGCATGTCAAACACGGTGATGCTGTTGGGTGATGTGATGGCTTTTAGCATTTGACTGCCTTTCACTTTCATGAGCATACCATCCTGACTGAAGATATCGGTTTGCAGGTATTGCCGGGTACCGGAGCGGTTGGGGATCATGCGCAATTTTTCTTTGGGGATGAAAGGGGGGAAAGGAATAGGGTTCATGGTGGCGTCCAGCATGAAGTCGCTTTCCGTGTAGACCAGGTTCATGGAAATGATATGATCCTTTAATGTGGGAATGGATTGTTGTAAGCGGCCGGCGAAAGCGTAGGTGTCGTTTACCCTGTCCTGAATAGTATGAAAGAATCCGAGGAAGCCGTAGGCCTTGTGCTGATCCAGCCGGAAGTTGTGGTACAGCGTGATGAAGTTATCCGTGAGTTGCTGTTCCCGCCCGGTTTTCAGGAAGTGTGCCCGAAGATTTTGTGCGAGATAGCGGAGGGCAGGATAATCATCGCCCAGCCAGTGCTGTTGCCGGTCTATTGCGGCAAGGAGTTCGCCGGATACGGTTGTGGCTGCCGGCAATCGTTTTTCCCAGCCTTTATGCCGCTGAAGGAGGGTGTTGAAATATTGAAGGGCGAGCGGCAATTGCTGGATTTTATCGATGCCGAGAATCGTGATACGATCGGAAAGCGGGAGGGAAAGGTTCCATTGGCGGATGTTTTGGAGTTTGCGGTAGAGGGCTTTGTTGCCCCATTGCAAGCCGGCCCTGACCCAGTAGTTGAATACCGTGTCCAGAAGTTTTTCATCGCCGTTTTGCAGATACCGGTTAAAGCACCATGCCTGGGCGGCATCGATCTCCATCACGTAGTGCCGTACCCCGGCGCGGGCGTGAAGGTATTGCAGCATGAGGAAGTCCAGCGTATGCGCTTTTTCATAGCCATGCACTTCTCCCATCAGGAATAATTGTTGCCGGGGAAAGCTGGTGTCAAACGAGAAAGGAACGGAAGCCTGTTCCCGCACCGGCCAGCTGTGCTGTTGGAGGTATTGCTGCAAGGCGGTGGAATCCTGCCCCCACAGCCCCCTCCCGATCAGCAAACTTACTAACACAAGGTAGATCGTCTTCATAAAAAGCATTTTTATAACGCTAAGTTGAAGTGTTTGCAGGAGCGTGGCAACGGTATGGCGACGAAGTGTAGAAAACCGGGCGTGAAGCATAAAAAAAGGCCGCTTTCAGAGAAAGCGGCCTTTTGTATTTCATGATATCTGACTATTATTTGCCCGTCAGGCCCAGATTATAGAGGGCTTTGATGTGCGCATCCGTCAAACAGGCTTTATAGACCCTTACTTCATCAATGCTGCCGGTCATCGGAGCAAAGGAAACGTCTGTATTCACCTGCTTTCCGGGAATGGTATTGTAGTTCCCGCCGATGATCACCTCGCTGGGCTCGAAGGATTTGAAGAAGTTGGTGCCCCTGTTCTGGTAAGCGGGTACGCCTACTTTCACGCCATCCGCCCATATCTGGAAGTTATTGGCCACGCCGTCATAAGTAATAACGAGATGAGTCCATTTATCCGCTCCGATCTTGGGCGACAGGAAAGGAAAGCTGCCGTTGGCCGTGTTCAGGTTATCCTGTGTACCGCCGTTGGTTGCGGTGAAAGTGGGGTGGATGGTGAGCTTTTCCAGTTCGGTGGCGGCATATTTGTTCGTTTCCAATACGAAATTGATGTTCCCGTTAAACACGCCCGGCCTCGCCAGCTGGAAAACCATCGTTTTCTTGGAGCCGTTGTTGAGTATCTGCACCCAGGCGCTGATGGTGAAGCTTTTCAGCGAATCCGTTTTGAACGCCGGGAGCTGAACAGGATAATACACATAACCGGCATTCAGACGCAGGGCCTTGCCACGCACACCTTTGTCGATATACGTATTCCCCGCGGTTCCGCCGGGAGTAGTGCCGCTGAAGGTTTCGTTCATGGTACCGTCAAATGACCAGTAAGCGATGAGGCTTTTCTGGAACACTTCATCCGAAGTGAGATATCCGTCTATCTTCCCGGCATAGGACTCCGGTGAAACGTCCGGCAGTTTATTCGGATTCCCGTCTTTTTTACATGATGCCAGCAGGATGGTGGCACAGAGAATATATACAGTGGTTGATCTCATAAACGTCATTTTTAATAGCCAAAGTTTTGCGTCAGCACGCCTTTGCTGATATCTATCTGTGTTTGCGGAATGGGCAGCAGTTCATGTTTCCCGGCTATAAAGTTCTTCCCGGCAGCCTGCATTACGCTGGCGGCGATGCCCCATCTTACCAGGTCAAAGAAACGTTCGTGTTCCAGTGCCAGCTCAATTCTCCTTTCATGGCGGATCGCATCCCGCAGTTGCTGCTGATCGGTAGTGGTCACTTTGGGAAGTATGGCGGGATTGCCTGCTCTGGCCCGTTGGCGCACCATTTCAAGTTTGGCCAGCGCCTCCGGTGCGTCGCCGGTCTCATTGGCGGCTTCTGCATACATGAGCACTACATCTGCATAACGCAGCAGCCGTACATTCATCCAGTAACTAAAATTGTCCAGCAGGGAACTCCGCATGGCAGGGTTGCTGAGTACTTTGTGATTGTACATCGGATTGGGTAACCCGGCTGGTACGGCTTCTCCATACACGGAGGTACCTCCGGCATACAAAATAGTTCTGCTCTTGCGTGGGTCGCCGGATTCGTAGGCGGCTTCCAGTAATGTGCTGGGTGTGTTGAATCCCCAGCCGAGGTTCCAGATGCCGGTGCCTCTTACACTTTGCACGCTGGCGTACTGGGAACCGTTCTTTCTCAGCTCGCTCAGTGTTGCAGTGGCCTGTACTTCAAAGAGGGATTCTTTGCTGTTCTCCCCGTCTTCCCCAAATATTTTGGTGTAAGGCGTGGAAAGATCGTATTGCAGGGAGGTGATCACCGCGTTGGCGGCATCTTTCGCCTGTGCCCATTTTTTCTCGGTCAGATACACTTTGGCGAGTAATCCGTTGGCCGCTCCTTTAGTAGCCCGGCCGATGAAACGCGCATCCCAGCTTAACGGGAGGTTTTCCGCTGCAAACCGCAGGTCAGATTCGATCAGCGCATAAATAGCATCCGGCTGGCTTTGCGGTACGTTGGACTGTGCGGCGGGATCATCAAACACTTTGTCGATCAACGGTACGCGACCGAAGAGACGTACGAGCATGAAGTAGCCATAGCCGCGGAGGAACTTCGCTTCTGCCTCTGCCTGTATCTTGGCGGCCTGCGGTGTGCCGGGATTGGGATCTTTTTGTATCTGCCACAGCACAATGTTGCATTTGTTGATCAGGTTGTAATGCCCTGCCCACAATGCATTGCACATACCGTTGGATGCGGTGATGGTAAAGTTATCCATTTGCAACGCTTCCGGTCCGTCTGAAGGCGTACTGCCTTTGTCTGAATCGTCGCTGCGGATGCAGGCTGAGGCGATGAACGGGAAAACGGTCACATCATAAGACCGCAGCGCGTCATATCCTGCAAAAATGAATTGATCATATGGTCCGGAACCTCCGGGGTAAGGGTACGTATTTTCCGTGTAAAGCCCCTGCGGCGCACGATCCAGGAAGCCTTTCCCGCAACCCGCCAGTAAAGCCAGGCAGATGATCGTCCAGCATGTTGTTTTCAGTATTTTCATCTTTATATCGATTTAAAGATTGCATTAAAAAGTCACGTTCACACCCAGCGTGTATACAGACGGGATGGGATAAACCCCATTGTCTGCCCCGGCACCCAGAATGGTGCTGATGGGCGCTTCGGGAGAATAACCGGTGGTCTTGCTGAAGGTGTACAGGTTCTGTCCGCTCGCAAAGATCCTGAATGCCTGTATCCCCGCGCGTTTGAGCAGGTTATGGTTCAGGTTGTAACCGATCTGCACGGTGCGGATGCGGAAATAGTCACCCGGCTCCAGGAAATAGCTGCTGAAGAGGTAGTTGTTACCGCGACTATTATCAAGTACAGGCTCTACGTTGCTGGTGCCGGGGCCGGACCATGCCTTCAGGCGGTTGGCCTCATAATTCAGCACTGCAAAGTTGGAAGTACGGCGTTGGGTATAAACGAAGTTGCCGGCTACGCCTTGTCCTTCAAGGATCACGTCAAAGTCCTTATACCGCAGGGAAACATTCATCCCAAAGCTGTAGTCAGGGAAGGGGGAACCGAGGTTGATCCTGTCTTTGGGCGTGATCTCTCCGTCCCCGTCCATATCTCTGTAAGCGATATCGCCCGGGAGGGAGTTGGACATTCTCGGCATTTTGTCGAGGTCTGCAGAGGATTGATAGATACCTGCCTGTTTGTATCCATAGAAATGACCGATGGATTCGCCGGTGATCGTTCTGTTAACGCCTCCGTTACCTGTCAGCAGGAAGTTGATGCTGTTGCCGATGGATTCCACCCTGTTCTTGTTATAGCTGAAGTTGGGAGAAACGCTGTAGCTGAAATCTTTCCCGATCTTGTCGTTCCATCCCAGGCTGATCTCTATACCTTTGTTGGTGATGGTACCGGCATTGGTAATGAAGGGATATCCGCCGGCTGCGCTGGGCAGGGTTACGGCTGTAATGATGTCTTTCGTTTTCCGGTTGTACAGATTAATCTCTGCGGAAAGCCGGTTGTGCAGCGCTTTAACATCCACTCCCACGTCAACGCCCCGTACTACTTCCCATTTCAGGTTCGGGTCCGGTACATAGGCCGGTTTTATGGATGTATAGATGTTGTTACCGAATACGCCGGTAGCGGCTGTAGAAAGCACAGGCAGGTAGATGTTGGAGCCGATGCCCTGGGCGCTTCCCACAGTGCCCCAGGAGCCGCGTATCTTCAGGAAGTCGATCGACTTTATATCCCGGAAGAAGTTCTCTTCACTGATCACCCAGCCTACGCCTACGCCACCGAAGTTGCCCCATCTGTTCTGCGGGCTTAGTTTGGATAAGCCGTCCCTCCGGTAAGAAACATTCAACAGGTATTTGTTGCTGTAAGCATAGCTCACTCGTCCAAGGAAGCCCATGGAAGCGTTTTCGTTACCGCCGCCGGTGAAGTTGCCCGGCATGGAAGGATCAACGATACCGATGTACCAGAATTCCGGGCTCCGTGGAATGTTCAGTGTAGTATCCGTGCGATGGCCGGAAAGATTGGTGCTGCTTTCGAAGATCGTTGTGAAACCTGCTACAGCACTGATCTTGTGCCGTTTGTTAAAAGTACTGTCAAAGGTGAGTGTATGATCCTGCTGGAATTTGCGGAACTCTTCCTGTTTCTGGTTCACGCCGGTTTTTACGTTCGTGTTATAGGTTCTGTCCGTTGGCGTATTGCCTTCCCCAAGGTTGATGAATGTAAAGGGAAGGGGCGTATAGCCGCGGGAGTTATTAAACCCAAGGTCTGTGTATATCACTGATCTCCATTTGAATTGCCGGAATAACCTCACTTCCCCGTACAGGCTGCCCACAATGCGGAAACCTTTGTTGACGGTGTTGCCATCGTTCTGATACAGTTTTGCCAGCGGATTGCTCACCTGCGCCCGCTGAAAGCTCGGCATGCTGTAATAGGTTTTTTCATCTTCCCGCGTTCCCACAATGGGAGCGGCCCAAAGGGCATTGTTCAGATCGGCGGCGGTATTGTCCAGTATCCAGTGGGAGCCGGTAACGTCCCCGCCTATCTTAATGTTGTCGTTAACCCGCAGTTCCTCGTTCAACCGTGCGATGAACCGCTGGTGACGGCCATTCCGCACTACGCCGTCCTGCGTGCTGTAGCCGACGTTGAAGAGGGTGGAACTTTTTTCGTTGCTGTTGGAGATATTCAGACTGTTGTTGTTCATGAATGCATCCCGCAGAATGAGCTTTTGCCAGTTGGTGTTGGCGGTGTAGTTTGTATAATCAAATGCCGGTGCATTGATATTGGCGAGCTGTGCATTGTAGAGTTTTTTGAACCCGGCGGCATCGGTCACGTCTATCAGGCGATTCACTTTCTGCAGGCTCACGGAGCTTTGAAATGTAACACGCGTCTGACCTTTCTGGGCTCTCCGGGTAGTGATCACGATCACGCCGTTCCCGCCGGTAAGCCCGAAAATAGCGATGGAGGAAGGATCCCTCAGCACTTCGATGCTTTCTATTTCGGAAGGACTGATATAATCGATATTCGTCTGAATCACCCCATCCACTACGTACAACGGGTTAGAGTTGTTGGTGCTGTTCACCCCGCGGATTCGCACGGTAGGCGCCGCACCGGGCGTACCGCTGTTCACCACGGTAAGACCGGCTACTTTGCCCTGCAGGGAGGAGATGGGATTGGTATTGGGCATCCGGGCGATTTCATCTCCTTTGATGGAAGACACGGAGCCGGTGAGGTCCCGCTTCTTCTGGGTGCCGTAGCCGATCACTACCACCTGTTCCAGGTCTTTGGAGGAGGCCGTGAGCGTGATGTTGATAGCCGTACGGCCATTCACGGATATTTCCTGCGCGGTGAACCCGATGGACGAAAATACCAGTATGGCATTGTCCGGCGCATTGATGGTATAGCTGCCATCCACACCGGATTGTGTGCCCCTGCTGGTGCCTTTAACGTGGATGGTTACGCCGGGAATGGGCTGGCCGGTTTCATCGGTCACCTTGCCGGTAATGGTAAGGTCTTCAACCGCCGCGTCTTTCTTCTTCAGCACTACCAGCTCATTATCCAGCAGCCGGTAGCCCAACGGTGTTTGCAGCAGCAGCCGGTCGAGCACCTGGGCCACTGTTTCGTCGTTGGCTTCTATCGAGACTTTCTCCAGACCCTTCAACAGCGCCTGGTTGTAAAGGAAACGATATCCTGATTTCTTTTCGATCTCGTTCAGTACTTTCTTAAGTTGTACTTCGCTCATACTGATGCTGATCTTCCTTTGTGAATAGCCGCTTGCAGAAACATGCAGACAGATGAGCAGAAAGAGCGTGGTAAGTTTCATCATCTTGATTAGATTTTGGATGGCCGGAAGGCGCAAAATCCCCAACCATTGTTGGCTTTTTTTCATAATTTTCCATTGACGTGTTAATGAATAGGAAATCCCTTTCACGAGGGGAACCGTAAATTTTCCGAAAGTTGACATCCACGGGGAATGTGTGCGCATTTCCCGTTTTTGTGACCATATGTTGGCAGTGGTTACGATGTATTCATGTGCAGCGTAATTTGTATCAATTTTTTAACGTGTGATCTCAATATGGTTTCCGTGGATTGTATAGGAAAAGTCCGCAGTGATCTGCAGCGCTTTTAATGCCTGTTCTATCGTCTCTTTCTCGAACTTCCCTGTAAAGCGAAGATGGGCGATGGCAGGATCGTTCAGCCTGATCTCCACGCCATACCAGCGCTCCATCTGCGTGGCCAGCTGGCTGAAGGAGATATCCTCGAACATCAGTTTATTATCTACCCAGGCCGTTTCCACCGGCGTTTGAGTATGGCCCGCATAATGCAGGGGCTTTACTTCGATTTGCAGTGCACGGGCGTCCTGTTTTACTTCCCTTTGGGAGACTAGCTTTTCGTTGGCGCGGAGAAGCAGCGGGGCCAGGGAGCTATTACTGTCGCTCACTTCCACACTTCCCCGGATAAGGGTAGTTTCCGTTGTGCTTTCATCGGGATAGGCGCGTACATTGAATGCAGTGCCGAGCACTTTCACGTTCATCTGTCCCGCATGAATGATAAAAGGCCGGGAAGCCTCTTTTTGTATATCGAAATAAGCTTCGCCGGTGAGGGTCACTTCCCGGGATGCGGCATGGAAAGCGGAGGGATAGCTCAACCGGCTGTCCGCATTGAGCCATACCACGGACCCGTCCGGCAAGAGGATGCGGGACCGTGTTCCTTTTTCCGTGTGTATCTCTTCGTTCGTACCGGCAGTATGAGGGCCTGTTCCGGCGGATCGTTGCGCCAACTGCCACCACCAGGCGCCTGCGGCCAGTAACAGCACCGCAGCAGCCATTCCGGCTATCCTCAGCAGCCGTACCTTGCGCCGGGCCGGCGGTATATCCCAGTCAACGCTCATGTCTTTTCGCGTTATACTATTCCCGCCCCCACCAGTAAACGCCTGCCTGCGATCGCGGTCCCTACACTGCGAACGACCGCCCCTTCATTCCCGCCCCTC
>OFTY01000776.1_pt1 | contig 18698 bp, 13 predicted proteins | sample 1775061 | NCBI WGS metagenome assembly OFTY01 (sample SAMN08195773, study PRJEB24354) | sludge metagenome | isolation source: sludge from phenol fed wastewater aerobic bioreactor B | place: India: Nagpur | collected 2016-09-16 | reverse complement strand
GCCGCGGCCTCGCGCAGGCGCACCGTGCGCTCGCCGCGCAGCACCGCGCGCGAGGCCTCGGTGAGCACCAGGGTGTCGAAGCTGCGCCCACTCGACAAGGCCACGGGCTGCACGCCCAGCGCGCCAAGCGCGAGCAGCTGGCGCAGCACCGCGCGCAACTGCGTCTCGCTGTAGGCCGCGCCGATGCCGAAGGTGCTCAGGCGTTCATGGCCGTATTGCGTCACCTTCTCGGTGGCCTTGCCGCGCAGCACGTCGAGGATGTGGCCCGCGCCAAAGGCGATGCCGCTGGTCTGCTGCACGCGGTAGATGGTGGACAGCAGCATGCGCGCGGCCTCGGTGCCGTCCCAGGTGGTGGGCGGGTGCAGGCAGTTGTCGCAGTTCATGCAAGCCTGGCTGTCTTCGCCGAAGTAGGCGAGCAGCCGCACGCGGCGGCAGTCGGTGCTCTCGGCCAGGCTCAGCAGGGCGTCGAGCTTGCCGCGCAGGATGGCCTTGAATTCTTCCGGCGCGGGGCTTTCGTCGATCATGCGGCGCTGGTTCACCACGTCCTGCAGGCCATAGGCCATCCAGGCGTCGGCGCTCAGGCCGTCGCGGCCAGCGCGGCCGGTTTCCTGGTAGTAGCCCTCGATGTTCTTGGGCAGGTCCACATGCGCGACGAAGCGCACGTCGGGCTTGTCGATGCCCATGCCGAAGGCGATGGTGGCGACCATCACCAGCGCGTCCTCGCGCAGGAAGCGGTCCTGGTGCGCCTGGCGCACCTCGGCGGGCAGGCCGGCGTGGTAGGGCAGGGCCTCGATGCCGTGGCGGCAGAGGGTGTCGGCCAGTTCCTCGACCTTGCGGCGCGACTGGCAGTAGACGATGCCAGCCTCGCCCGCGTGCTCGCGTTCGATGAAGCGCACCAGCTGCGCCGTGGCGTCGCGCTTTTCCACGATGGTGTAGCGGATGTTGGGCCGGTCGAAGCTGCTGACGAACAGCCGCGCGCCCTGCAGCTGCAGCCGCTCGACGATGTCCTCGCGGGTCAGGGCATCGGCGGTGGCGGTGAGCGCGATGCGCGGCACGTCCGCATAGCGCTCGTGCAGCACGGCGAGCCCGCGGTACTCGGGGCGGAAGTCGTGCCCCCACTGGCTCACGCAGTGCGCTTCGTCGATGGCGAACAGGGCCAGGCGGCCGCGCGCGTGCAGCGTGTCGAGCAGCGAAAGAAAGCGCGGCGTGGTGATGCGCTCGGGCGCGGCGTAAAGCAGCGTGAGGTCGCCGTGCAGCAGCCGGCGCTCCACCTCGGCGGCCTGTTGCGCGTCCAGCGTGGAATTGAGCAGCTCGGCCGAGACGCCCAGCTCGCGCAGCGCACCAACCTGGTCGTGCATGAGGGCGATCAGCGGCGAGACCACGATCGTGGTGCCGCGCCCCTCGCGTGCGCGCTGGATCGCCGGCACCTGGTAGCACAGGCTCTTGCCCGCGCCCGTGGGCATGAGCACCAGCGCGTCGCCGCCGGCACCCACGTGCGCGACGATCTCGGCCTGCGCGCCGCGAAACGACTCGAAGCCGAACACCTCATGAAGAACCGCCAGCGCCGTCAACGAATAACCTCAAAAACAATAGCAGATAAAGACCGGTTGGCGCTGGGGTTCAGGGGGAAAAGCTCAGAAGAAGCCTTGCAGAAGCCCCCGCGACGATGCGCGGGCCGCCGCCGGATGGTATGCGAGGCACAAGCCGCAACCCTCTCGAACCCCCAGGCAAGCGCACCGGCCGAGGCCAGCCGCGCGCCGACACGGTGCGCGGCGGGGGCCGTGCCCCACCGCCGCCGAACAGCCCTTCGCAGCGCCGTGCAGGCCCGCGCTTCCTACAATCCGGGGCATGAAACCCCTGCATTACACCCGCGCGGCCCAACTGCCCGAGATTCTCGCGCAGCGCATCGCCATCCTCGACGGCGCGATGGGCACGATGATCCAGCGCTTCAAGCTCACCGAGGCGCAGTACCGCGGCGAAGGCTGCCGCGGCCCGCGCTGCGTGGGCGATCGCTTCAAGGACTTCCCGCGCGAGGTCAAGGGCAACAACGAACTGCTCTCGATCACCCGCCCCGACCTCATCGGCGACATCCATGCGAGCTACCTTGCCGCCGGCGCCGACCTGATCGAGACCAACACCTTCGGTGCCACGAGCATTGCCCAGGCCGACTACGGCATGGCCGATCTGGCGCGCGAGATGAACCTCGCCTCCGCGCAGCTCGCCCGCGCGGCCTGCGACGCGTTCAGCACGCCCGAGCACCCGCGCTTCGTCGCCGGCGCGCTCGGCCCCACACCCAAGACGGCGAGCATCAGCCCCGACGTGAACGACCCCGGCGCCCGCAACGTCAGCTTCGAGGACCTGCGCGCGGCCTATCTGGAGCAGACACTCGCGCTCATCGAAGGCGGCGCCGACGTGCTGCTGGTGGAAACCATCTTCGACACGCTCAACGCCAAGGCCGCGCTGTTCGCCATCGAGGAGGCCTTCGACGCCACCGGCGAGCGGCTGCCGCTCATCATCAGCGGCACCGTCACCGATGCTTCCGGGCGCATCCTCTCGGGGCAGACGGTGACCGCCTTCTGGCACTCGGTGCGCCATGCGCGCCCGCTGGCCGTGGGCCTGAACTGCGCGCTCGGCGCGGCCCTGATGCGGCCCTACATCCAGGAACTCGCCAAGGCCGCGCCCGACACCTTCATCAGCTGCTACCCCAACGCCGGCCTGCCCAACCCCATGAGCGACACTGGCTTCGACGAAACGCCCGAGGTCACCAGCCGGCTGCTGCGCGAGTTCGCCGCGGAAGGCCTGGTCAACCTCGTCGGCGGCTGCTGCGGCACCACGCCGCAGCACATCGGCGCCATCCACGACGCGGTGGCTCCGCTGGCCACCCGCAAGCTCGGCGCCGCCGGCCCCTTCCGCCGCGACGAAGCGACGGCCGAAGCCTGATCGCCCGCCGTGCGGGGCCGCCGGCCACACGCGGCGGGCTCCTGCGTGTGCGCCGCGCGCGAAGCGGACGGGTTGACCGGCTGCCGCTGAACGTCAGGCGGGCGTGATCGAGCCCACCATGCGCAGCGCGGCCAGGTCGCGCAGCAACTGGCCTTCGCTCAGGCCGGTGAGGGTGTGCAGCTCCTCGAAGCGGTGGTCACGCTGCTGCAGAAGCTGCATCAGCCGCACATGCCGGCCTGCCACCAGCGTGCGCGGCAGTGGCGGGTAGCCGTGCCAGCGCAGCGGCAGTTCGCGCCAGTGCCGGGGCAGCAACTGCTCGGCCAGCGGGGCGAACTGCGCATAGCGCCACAGCAGCGCCGGCAGGCTGGTGGCGCGCCAGTTCGCCGGAGCGGCCGCAGCGGCAGCCGGGCGCGGCTGCGCGCGCAGGCCCGAGAGCTCGCGCAGCGTCAGCCCGTCGCGCACCGCCACCTCGCCCGAGGCGGGTTGGTAGATGGCCACCAGCACGCCGTCCTCGGCCAGCAGGTGCACGCAGGCATGGGCCTGCTGACCGCCGCGGGTCTGCATCAGCGTGGCGGCGAGCGCGATGTCGACCTCGATCTCGCTGGCCGGCGCGGCGGCTTCGCCCTCTGCGTCGCCTGTTGCCGCCTCGGACTGCAGGCCGACCATCCAGGAACTGAGCTCGATGTCGCCGAGCTGCGCCAGTTCTTCGTCGATGCGGCGCAGCAGCGTCTCGCGCGGCGCGCCGTGGCAGGCGGGCGGGGCGGGCTCGGCGGCAAAGGCTTCGCCGGGAACGGTGGGGGAGAAATTGCGGTCGCTGTTCACACCGGCCTCACACGATGACCAGGCAGCCCATGAGCATCAGCGTCACCAGTTCGCGGCTGAGCTGCGCCTCGTCGCCGCCGACCAGCCGGACCAATTCGGCCAGGCTGCGGTCGCCTTTCTGCAGCGCGGAGATGATCTCGAACTGCCGCCCCGGCAGCAGCGAGAAGTTGAACGGCGGGATTTCGCGCAGCCGCAGCGGCGAGTCGCGCCAGTGCCGCGACAGCGCCTGGTCGCCCGCGGGGCCGAGCAGCGAGAAGCGCCACTGCACCGCTTCGAAGCTGGTGCCGCGCCAGCCCTCGGGGGGCTGCGCGGCGCGCAGCGGGCGTCGCCGCCAGGCCAGGCGCAGCAGCTCGCGCGTGTCCACCGTGTCGCGGACATGCACGCTGTGGTCGTCGGGCCGGTAGATGGCCAGCAGCACACCGTCGCTGCCGGTGATGTGCGCGCTGTGGCCGGTCTTGAGCGAGCGCCGCGCCATCGTCAGCACCGGCGCCAGCGCCACGTCCACGTTGATCTCGCTCGCCGGCCGTGGCACGCCGGGCAGCGTCGAGGCACCGCGCTCGCGCGCGAGCATCCAGGAGCTCACCGTCAGCGACGCCATGTCCGCGAGCTCGGCGTCGATGCGCGCGCGCAGCGCCTCGCGCTCGGGCCCGCTCGGCGGCGTGCTCGGTGCGCTGCGGCGGACGTTCGATGCGCGCGAATCGATCAAGAAAACCTCCCGGTGAACGTGGCGCATTGCCGGCGTGCGCTACCGGCCTTGCGGCGACCCCCTCGGTTCATTCTGCAAACTGCCTTCTGGCGTGTCAACGCAGGATAAAATTGCCGGCTCTCCAAGGAGCGTTGCAGCGGGTGCCCGGCCCGTCAGGCTTGGAGAATGCGGGGCTGAGGACATGCTGCGCCATCCGTCAACGACGCTCACCTGTATGCGCCCATTCTGGCATTTTTTCAGGTGAGACCCATGATGCCCTCCGAACTTCCCCAGGTTTCGTCCGCCGCCGCAGCCACCGGCCCGCTCGCGCCGCCGCCGCTGCGCCTGTCGGGCCTGGAGCCGCTCACCATCGGCGAGGGCACGCTGTTCGTCAACATCGGCGAGCGCACCAACGTCACCGGCTCCAAGGCGTTTGCGCGGCTCATCCTCGCGGGTGAGTATGAAAAGGCGCTGGCCGTGGCGCGCCAGCAGGTGGAGAACGGCGCGCAGATCATCGACGTCAACATGGACGAGGCGATGCTCGACAGCCAGGCCGCGATGGTGCGCTTCCTCAACCTCATGGCCTCCGAGCCCGACATCGCCCGCGTGCCGGTGATGATCGACAGCTCCAAATGGGACGTCATCGAGGCCGGCCTGCGCTGCGTGCAGGGCAAGGGCATCGTCAACTCCATCTCCATGAAGGAGGGTGTTGACGAGTTCAAGCGCCAGGCCCGGCTGGTCAAGCGCTACGGCGCGGCGGCCGTGGTCATGGCCTTTGACGAGCAGGGCCAGGCCGACACCTTCGCGCGCAAGATCGAGATCTGCGAGCGCGCCTACCGCATCCTGGTCGACGAGGTGGACTTCCCGCCCGAGGACATCATCTTCGACCCCAACATCTTCGCCATTGCCACCGGCATCCCCGAGCACGACAACTACGCGGTGGACTTCATCGAGGCCACGCGCTGGATCAAGCAGCACCTGCCGGGCGCCAAGGTCAGCGGCGGCGTGAGCAACGTGAGCTTCAGCTTCCGCGGCAACGACCCGGTGCGCGAGGCCATCCATACCGTGTTCCTGTACCACGCGATCAAGGCCGGCATGGACATGGGCATCGTCAACGCCGGCATGATCGGCGTCTACGACGAGCTCGACCCCGTGCTGCGCGAGCGCGTGGAAGACGTGGTGCTCAACCGCCGGCCCGACGCGGGCGAACGCCTCATCGAAATGGCCGAGAGCGTCAAGGGCGCCGCGCGCGACGAAGGCAGCAGGAACGCCTGGCGCGAAGGCCCGGTGGCCGAGCGGCTCTCGCATGCGCTGGTGCACGGCATCACCGACTTCATCGACGCCGACACCGAGGAGGCCTACCGCGAGGTGCTCGCGCGCGGCGGGCGGGCGCTCGAAGTCATCGAAGGCCCGCTCATGGCCGGCATGAACGTGGTGGGCGACCTGTTCGGCGCGGGCAAGATGTTCCTGCCGCAGGTGGTCAAGAGCGCGCGGGTGATGAAGCAGGCCGTGGCCCACCTGCTGCCCTACATCGAAGCGGAAAAGCAACAGCAGGCCGCCGCCGGCCAGGCGGTGCAGAGCAAGGGCAAGATCGTGATTGCCACCGTCAAGGGCGACGTGCACGATATCGGCAAGAACATCGTCACGGTGGTCTTGCAGTGCAACAACTTCGAGGTGGTCAACATGGGCGTGATGGTGCCCTGCCATGAAATCCTCGCGCGGGCCAAGGCCGAAGGGGCCGACATCGTGGGGCTGTCGGGGCTGATCACGCCCAGCCTCGAGGAGATGCAGTACGTGGCCTCCGAAATGCAGAAGGACCCGTACTTCCGCGAGCGCGGCACGCCTCTGCTCATCGGCGGCGCCACCACCAGCCGGGTGCACACGGCGGTGAAGATTTCGCCCCACTACGACGGCCCGGTGGTTTACGTGCCCGACGCCTCGCGCAGCGTGAGTGTGGCGCAGAGCCTCATCGGCGACCAGCGCCGCGAATACCTCGCCGAGCTCAACGCCGACTACGCCCGGGTGCGCGCTCAGCACGCGGGCAAGAAGCCGACCGCGCTGTGGCCGCTGGCGCAGGCGCGGGCGAACAAGACCGCCATCGACTGGTCGGGCTACACACCGCCGGTGCCGAAGTTCATCGGCCGACGCGAGTTCCGCAACGTGGACCTGGCCGAGCTCGCCCGCTTCATCGACTGGGGCCCGTTCTTCCAGACCTGGGACCTCGCCGGGCCATACCCCGCCATCCTTGACGACGCGGTGGTGGGCGAGCAGGCGCGCAAGGTGTTTGCCGACGCGCAGGCCATGCTGAAGAAGCTCATCGAGGGGCGCTGGCTCACGGCCGGCGGGGTGGTGGGCCTGTACCCGGCCAACACGGTTCGCGACGACGACATCGAGCTCTACACCGACGACAGCCGCAGCGAGGTGGCGCTGACCTGGTATGGCCTGCGCCAGCAGGCCGCCAAGGAGGAGGTGGACGGCCAGATGCGCCCGAGCCGCTGCCTGGCCGACTTCATCGCCCCGCGCGGCGTCGCCGCCGACTACCTCGGCGCCTTCGCGGTGACGGCCGGGCTCGATGCCGAGCGCAGGGAGCAGGCTTTCCTCGCCGCGCACGATGACTACTCCGCCATCCTGTTCAAGGCCCTGGCCGACCGGCTGGCCGAGGCCTTTGCCGAGTGGCTGCACTGGCGCGTGCGCACCGACCTCTGGGGCTACGCGCCGCAGGAGGCGCTGAGCCTGGAGGCGCTCATCAAGGAGCAATACCAGGGCATTCGCCCTGCGCCGGGCTACCCGGCCTGCCCGGACCACAGCGTCAAGCGCGGCCTGTTCCGGCTGCTGCAATGCGAGGCCATCGGCATGGGCCTGACCGAGAGCCTGGCCATGACGCCAGCGGCCAGCGTCAGCGGCTTCTATTTCAGCCACCCGCAGAGCCAGTATTTCAACGTCGGCCGCATCGGCGAAGACCAGTTCGCCGACCTCGCCGCGCGCAGCGGCGTGGAGGCGGCCGAACTGCGCCGCTGGCTCGGCCCCAACCTGTGAGAAGCTGTGAACGAACCCGCCACGCCCGCTCATCCCGCCGAAAGGCGTCCACTCGGCGTTGCAAATGCTCGCCGTAGCCCGCGCTATGGCTGCGCTTTGCGCCTTGATTGGGCACTTTTCGGCGGCCTGCTCGGACGCGCCCGATTCATTCACAACTTCTGAGGTTTGCTTTCATGAACGCCGGCGGCCCGTGCCTGAACCGCTCGCGGCGGCACTTGGGGCTGGCGGTGTGGGTGCTGGCCTGGGCGCTCGGGCTGCTGGGCGCCGCGGGCGCGGCCTGGGCGGCGCCTGAGGCCTTGCGGCTGTCCAGCGAGCGCGGCGAACTGGCGCTGGCCGGCCGCAGCGAGTGGCTGCTCGACCGTGGCGGAGGGCTCGACGTCGAGGCGGTCGAACGCGCCAGTGGCTGGCAGACGCGCGAGGCGGGCCACTCCGTCACGCTCGAGCGCGGCGACGCGCTGTGGGTGCGCTTCGTCGCCTACAAACCGCATGACGGGCCAGACTGGATGCTCGACGTGGACCTGCCCGGTGTGGACCGCGCCACGCTGTTCTACCGCGACGGCGAGAACGCCTGGGTGCTGCGCCAGGGCGGCGACAGCCTGCCGCAAAGTGCGTGGAACACCGCGGGGCGCAAGCCGCACCTGCGGCTGAGCCGCGCCATCGAGCGCGAGGTGCCGTACTTCGTGCGCATCGAGCATGCGCGCGTGCCCTTCACTGCGGGCCTCTACCTCAAGACGCAGCAGCAGGTGGCCGAGACCGAGCAGCGCGCGATGTTCCTGCTCGGCATTTATTTCGGCCTGGCGCTGCTGGCCATCAGCGTCGCCGCGGCCAATGCCGTGGTCTACCGCGACCGCGCCTTCGGCATGTACGCGGGCTACGTCAGCGCCATGGCGCTGGCCCAGGCCGGCATGACCGGCGCGGGCAGCCTGGTGGTCTGGCCCGAGTGGCCGTGGCTGAGCAACCCCATCACTTTCTTCATGCCCGTGTTCGCCGGGGCGCTGGGGCTGGCCTTCGTGCGCATCGTGGCCAGCCCCAAACGCCACTCGCGGCTGCTGGACCGGCTGGCGGTGGGCCTGGCGCTGGCGCTGCTGGCGGTGGCGGCGTTCGACCTGCTGCACCCCACCACCGCCGGCTTCGAACTGTCGATGCGGTTGCTCACGCTGTCGATGGCGGTGGTCATGGTTCTGCTGCTGCTGGCCGTGGCGCGCGGCGACCCGCACAGCCGCTGGTTCGCGCTGGGGTTCGCGCCCATCCTCATCGGCGGGGCGCTGCCGCTGGCGCGCAACTTCGGGCTGCTGCCCTCGGGCTTTCTGTCGGAATACGGCTTGCTGCTGGGCTCGGCGGTGGAGATGCCGCTGCTGTTCTATGGCCTCAACCGCCGCCTGGCCGAGCAGAGCGAAGCGCGCGTGCGCGCGCGCGACCTCGCCGTCACCGACCCGTTGACGGGTCTGGCCACGCGCAAGCGCCTGCTCGACGCGCTGCGCACCGAAATGGACCAGACCCGCAACGAAGTGCCGTTCGCGCTGCTGTTGGTGGAGTTGGCCAACCTGCGCCTGCTCATGCACGAACACGGCGCGCCGATCAAGGAGCGCGCCCTGGTGCTGGCCGCCGCCCATCTGCGCAGCGCCGCCCGCGAAGGCCATGTGGTGGCGCGGGTGGACGACCATGTGTTCGCCATCCTCGCGCAGCGCCCCAAGGGACCGACCGACGCCAGCGCGCTGGCCACCCAGATCGTCGCCCAGGGCCTGCGTCCCTCGCCGCTGGTGCCGGGCCACGAGGTGCTGCGCTTTCACGTGGCGGTGGGCGTTCTGCCCTGGCGCGACATGGACGCCGAGGGCGTGCTGCGCATCCTCACGCAGGAGCTTGCGCAGATCGGCCCGGATGCGCGCAAGACCATCCGCACCGTGCGTGCAGATGGTTTGTGACTCCTGTTTTCATAGCGCGACCTGACCGTTCGGCGCTGGGGTTCCGGCAGAAATGCTCGAAATTTCGTCGCCGGGGACGCTGTGCGGCCGAGGCGTACCCCCCCAATACCCGCCAACCGGGCACCAACCGCCGCCCGACGCCCCCGACCCGTCCGGTCGTGCACGACACACGGACGAACCCGACGCATCGTCTCGACGGGCCATGCCCCCGGTCGTGGTCGATGTTCAGACCGCGCGCCAGCCCGCCCGGCGGCTTCGGTTGTGGCCTTCACGGCCGCGTGCGCAAGGCGCGGCGCAGCTGGATGGCCTCGGCCACATGGGCGACCTGCGTGGTGTCGCTGCCGGCCAGGTCGGCGATGGTGCGCGCCACCCGCAGTGCGCGGTGGATGGCGCGCGCGCTCCAGCCCAGCCGCGCCGCCGCGGTGTTGACGAACTTGGTGGCCGCGGCCTCCAGGTGCAGCTGCGCTTCGAGTGCGCGCCCCTGCAAGGCCTGGTTCGGCGTGCCCTGGCGCGCCAGCGCCCGCTCACGCGCGGCCATGCAGCGTGCACGCACGGTGGCCGTGGGCTCGCCGGCGGCTGCGGCGAGCAGTTCTTCGGCCGGCAGCGCGGGCACTTCCACATGCAGGTCGATGCGGTCGAGCAGCGGGCCGCTGAGCTTGCCCTGGTAGCGCGCCACCTGGTCGGGCGTGCAGCGGCAGGCCTGGGTGCGCGAGCCCAGCCAGCCGCAGGGGCAGGGGTTCATGGCGGCGATGAGCTGAAAGCGCGCCGGAAAGTCCGCGCGCTGCGCGGCCCGGGCGATGCGGATCTGCCCTGTCTCCAGCGGCTCGCGCAGGGCTTCGAGCGCGGCGCGGGGAAACTCCGGCAGCTCGTCGAGAAACAGCACCCCGTGGTGGGCGAGCGAGATTTCCCCCGGCCGCGGCGGCGAGCCCCCGCCCACCAGCGCCACCGCGCTGGCCGTGTGGTGCGGGCTGCCCGTGGGGCGTTGCGACCAGCGCGCCAGCGAAAAGCGCCCGGCCAGGCTCATCACCGCGGCGCTCTCCAGCGCCTCGTCCACCGTCATCGGTGGCAAGAGGCCGGCAAAGCGCTGCGCGAGCATGGATTTGCCCGCGCCCGGCGGCCCCACCAGCAGCACGCTGTGCCCGCCCGCGGCGGCGATCTCCAGCGCGCGCCGGGCCGCCGCCTGGCCTTTGACGTCGGCCAGGTCCGCGTAGCTGTCGGCCGGGGCGAGGGGCGTCGGTTGCAGGCGGCTCCAGCCCTCGGCCGGGGTCGGGTCCGGCTCGGCACCATTGGGCGCGGCGGCGAAATGCCGCACCACGTCGAGCAGGTGGCGCGCGCGGTAGACCTCGGCGCCGGGCACCAGCGCGGCCTCCTCGGCGCTGCCGGGCGGCAGCACCAGCCGGGCCTGCACGGCCTGGCGCTGCAGCGCAAGGCTCATGGCCAGCGCGCCGCGCACCGCGCGCAGCTCGCCCGAGAGCGAGAGTTCCCCCGCGAACTCGTAGCCGGCCAGGCGCGCGGCGTCGATCTGCCCGCTCGCGGCCAGGATGCCGAGCGCAATCGGCAGGTCGAACCGGCCTGAATCCTTGGGCAGATCGGCCGGCGCGAGGTTGACGGTGATGCGCTTGTTGCTGGGGAACTCCAGCCCCGCGTTCTGCAGCGCCGAGCGCACCCGCTCGCGCGCCTCCTTCACCTCCACATCGGCCAGGCCCACCAGCGTGAAGCTGGGCAGGCCGTTGGCCAGGTGCACCTCCACCGTCACCGCGGCGGCCTCCAGCCCGAGCAGGGCGCGGCTCTGCACCAAAGCAAGGCTCATCGGCCGCTCCCGCACGGGCGCGCACTGGCGTCGCGTGGCCGTGGTGCAAAGATGCACCGCCTTGGTGCGTACTGGTATTTCATACAGTTCATCATACTGTAATTCCCTCTATCAGCGATGGAAAACCCCTGGCCTGGGGCTGGCACGCTCCGTGCTTGAGGGTCTGCGAGACGTTCCTTCCTCAACACCGCCTGGAGTTCATCATGAAGCACAGCCGCCTTCCTCTCGTCCTCGCCTCCTTCGCCGCGCTGCTGGGCAGCACCGGCGCGCTGGCGCAGTCCGCCAAGCCCGAGCCCGACTTCACCCTGGGCTACAACGTGGGCGTGGTCACCGACTACCGCTACCGCGGCATTTCCCAGTCCCGGCTGGACCCGGCGCTGCAGGGCGGCATCGACTTCAGCCACAAGAGCGGCTTCTACGTCGGCGCCTGGGGCTCAACCATCAAGTGGATCAAGGACGCCGGCGCCAGCAAGGGCTCGTTCGAACTCGACCTCTACGCAGGCTACAAGGGCGAGATCGCCAAGGACCTCGGCTTCGACGTGGGCTACCTGCGCTATGAATACCCGAGCAACAAGCTCAAGGACGTGACCGGCGCCAACGCCAACACTGACGAGCTCTACGGCGCGCTGACCTACGGCATGTTCACCGCCAAGTACTCGCACAGCGTCTCCAACCTGTTCGGCGTGCCCGACAGCAAGAACAGCGGCTACCTCGACCTGAGCGCCGCCATCGACCTCGGCGACGGCATGACGCTCACCCCGCACGTGGGCCGCCAGCGCATCAAGAACTTCAGCGCCGGCTCCTACACCGACTGGTCGCTCACGCTGGCCAAGGACTTCGGCAACGGCCTCACCGGCACCGTCGCCGCCGTGGGCACCAACGCCGACAAGACGCTCTACGTCACCCCTGGCGGCAAGTTCACCGGCCGCAGCGCCCTGGTGCTGGGCCTCAAATACAGCTTCTGAGGCGGCGCAAGCGCCCATCCACGCAGGAGGAGTCATGAAACTCATCACCGCCATCATCAAGCCCTTCAAGCTCGACGAGGTGCGCGAAGCGCTCTCGGGCATCGGGGTGCAGGGCATCACCGTCACCGAGGTCAAGGGCTTCGGGCGGCAGAAAGGCCACACCGAGCTCTACCGCGGCGCGGAATACGTCGTGGACTTTCTGCCCAAGGTCAAGGTCGAGGCCGCCGTGCCCGAGGCCCTGGCCGAGCGCGTCATCGAAGCCATCGAGAACGCCGCACGCACCGGCAAGATCGGCGACGGAAAGATCTTCGTCTCCTCGCTCGAGCAGGTCATCCGCATCCGCACCGGCGAGACGGGCGACACCGCCCTCTGACCCCCACCCCACGAGGACACTGACATGAAAACCCTGATTGCCTCCCTCGCGCTGGGGCTCGGGCTGCTGCTTGGCGGCGCCGCCCTTGCGCAAACCGCCGCGCCCGCGGCTGACGCGGCCCCCGCCGCAGCCGCCTCCGCCGAGGCCAAGCCCGCCGAAGCCGCCGCGGCTCCTGCGGCCGCCGCCGCGCCGGCCGCCCCCGCAGCCGAAGCCAAGGCGCCCGAGCCCGTGCCCAACAAGGGCGACACCGCCTGGATGATGGTGGCCACGCTGCTCGTCATCATGATGACGGTGCCGGGCCTGGCACTGTTCTACGGCGGCCTGGTGCGCAGCAAGAACATGCTGTCGGTGCTGATGCAGGTGATGGTCACCTTCTCGCTGATCGTGGTGCTGTGGTTCATCTACGGCTACAGCCTCGCCTTCACCGAGGGCGGCTCCTTCGTTGGCAGCTTTGATCGGCTGTTCATGAAGGGCATCTGGGACAACGCCGCCGGCACCTTTGCCAACGGCGCCACCTTCAGCAAGGGCGTGGTGATCCCGGAGATCGTCTTCGCCGCCTTCCAGGCCACGTTCGCCGGTATCACCTGCGCGCTCATCGTCGGCTCCTTTGCCGAGCGCATCAAGTTCTCCGCCGTGCTGCTGTTCATGGTGATCTGGTTCACCTTCAGCTATGTGCCGATTGCGCACATGGTCTGGTTCTGGATGGGCCCGGACGCCTACACCTCCAAGGAAGTGGTCGATGGCCTCAACGCCAAGGCCGGCCTGATCTGGCAGTGGGGCGCGCTGGACTTCGCCGGCGGCACCGTGGTGCACATCAACGCCGCCGTGGCCGGCCTGGTCGGCGCCTTCATGGTGGGCAAGCGCATCGGCTACGGCAAGGAAGCCATGGCGCCGCACAGCCTGACGCTGACCATGGTGGGGGCCTCGCTGCTGTGGGTGGGCTGGTTCGGCTTCAACGCCGGCTCCGCGCTGGAAGCCAACGGCACCGCCGCGCTGGCCTTCATCAACACCTTCGGCGCCACGGCGGCGGCGGTGCTGGCCTGGAGCGCGGGTGAAGCCCTCATGCGCGGCAAGGCGTCCATGCTGGGCGCAGCCTCGGGTGCGGTGGCTGGTCTGGTGGCCATCACGCCGGCGGCGGGCAACGTGGGCATCGGCGGTGCGCTCATCATCGGGCTGCTGTCGGGCTTCGCGGGTCTGTGGGGGGTCAACGGCCTCAAGAAGCTGCTCGGCGCGGACGACTCGCTCGACGTCTTCGGCGTGCACGGCGTCTGCGGCATCCTGGGCGCGCTGCTCACCGGCGTGTTCAACAGCCCCGCCCTTGGCGGCCCGGGCTACGTGGCCGACTGGGTCACCGCCAGCGTGGTGACGGCGGCCGACTACTCCATCGCCGCCCAGGTCTGGACGCAGGCCAAGGCCGTGCTGCTGACGGTGGTGTGGTCGGGTGTGGTGTCCTTCGTGGCCTACAAGATCGTCGACCTCACCGTGGGCCTGCGGGTCTCGGAAGAAGACGAACGCGAAGGTCTGGACATCACCTCGCACGGCGAGACGGCCTACAACCGTTGAGCGGTGCCGCCGGGGTGGGCCCCATCCCACCCCGGCACACCCAGGCCTTCTCGGGCCGGTTTCTCCTCCAAGTTTCAACCCGCTTCGGCGGGTTTTTTTGTGTCCGGGTGAGGCCAAAAAACCCGCACGCCGCCGGTTCAAAAAATTCAGCCGCCGCCGCGCACGCCCCCGTACCATCGGGGGCATGCTTGATTCCGCGCTCGATTCCCTGATCCGCACGGTGCGCGAAGCCGCCGCCCAGCGCACGCCGCTGCGCATCCATGGCGGCGGCACCAAGGCCTTTCTCACCCGCACCGCCACCGGCATGCCGCTGGACCTGCGGCCGCTGGCGGGCATCGTGAGCCACGAGCCCACCGAGCTCGTCGTCACCGCGCTGGCGGGCACGCCGCTGGCCGAACTCGAAGCCGCCCTGGCCGGCCATGCGCAGGTGCTGCCCTTCGAGCCGCCGCGCTTCGGGGCGGGCGGCACCGTCGGCGGCATGGTGGCCGCGGGTCTGTCGGGTCCGGCGCGCGCCAGCGCCGGCGCGGTGCGCGACTATGTGCTGGGCGTGCAGATGCTCAACGGCCGCGGCGAGCTGCTGCGCTACGGCGGCCAGGTCATGAAAAACGTGGCCGGCTACGACGTCTCGCGGCTGATGGCCGGCAGCTGGGGCACGCTGGGCGTGCTGGTCGAGGTCAGCCTCAAGGTGCTTCCCCGTGCGCCGGCCGAGGCCACGCTGCGCTTCGAGCTCGGCCAGGCCGAGGCGCTGGAGCAGCTCCACCGCTGGGGCGCGCAGCCGCTGCCGCTCAACGCCAGCCTCTGGCGCGAAGAAGCCGGTCGCGGCGTGCTCTACCTGCGTCTGCGCGGTGCCGTCGCTGCGGTGGAATCCGCCGGCCGCAGCCTGGGCGGCGAGCGGCTGGCCGAGGACGTAGCCCAGGTGCTGTGGGTCGCCCTGCGCGACCAGGCCGACCCGTTTTTCACCGACCGGCCCGCGGGGCAGGCACTGTGGCGCCTCTCGCTGCCGCAGACGGCGCCGGTGCTGCCGCCGGTGCCGGGGCAGCACGGCGCCGCGTGGGTGGAGTGGCAGGGCGCGCAGCGCTGGGTGCTCGCGCCGCCCGCCGCCGCGCCCGCGCTGGCCGCCCAGGCGCGCGAGGTGGGTGGAAGCGCTACTCTTTTCAGAGCGGAACCTGACCATTCGGCGCTGGGGTATGGGCCGTTGGATGTCCAAGACCCGGTGCTCGGCACCCTCAACCGCCGCCTGCGCGCCGAATTCGACCCCCACGGCATCCTCAACCCTGGTCTGGTTCACACGGCGTGATCCGCTGAACCTCCCGCGCCCGTCCCATGCAAACCCAACTGGCCCCCGAATACGCCGCCACCGACGCCGGCCGCGAAGCCGAAGCGATTCTGCGCAAGTGCGTGCACTGCGGCTTCTGCACCGCCACCTGCCCGACCTACCAACTTCTGGGCGACGAGCTCGACGGTCCGCGCGGGCGCATCTACCTCATCAAGCAGGTGCTCGAAGGCGCCACGCCCACGCGCAAGACGCAACTCCACCTCGACCGCTGCCTCACCTGCCGCAACTGCGAAAGCACCTGCCCCAGCGGCGTGCAGTACGGCCATCTGGTCGACATCGGCCGCCAGATCGTCGAAGACAAGGTGCCGCGCCCGGCCGGCGAGCGCCTGCTGCGCTGGACGCTCAAGGAAGGCCTGACCTCCGCGCTGTTCGCCCCGGCGATGAAGCTCGGGCAGGCGGTGCGCGGCCTGCTGCCCGAAGCGCTCAAGGCCAAGGTGCCCGCGCCGCAGAACGCCGGCGCCTGGCCCACGCAGACCCATGCGCGCAAGGTGCTGATGCTCGCGGGCTGCGTGCAGCCGGCCATGCAGCCCAACATCAACACCGCCACCGCGCGCGTGCTCGACGCCTGCGGCATCCAGACCCTGATCGCGCCCGAGGCGGGCTGCTGCGGCGCGGTGAAGTTCCACCTCAACGACCAGGCCGGCGGTCTCGCGCAGATGCGCGCCAACATCGACGCCTGGTGGCCGCACATCGCCTCCGGCGCGGTGGAGGCCATCGTCATGAACGCCTCGGGCTGCGGTGTCACCGTCAAGGAATACGGCCACCACCTGCAGCACGACCCCGCCTACGCCGAGCGTGCCGCTCGCGTGAGCGCGCTCACCCGCGACCTCTCCGAACTGCTGCCCGACATCGCCCGCACGCTCGCCGAGCGCCGGCCCAACGCCGTGGCGGCCATCCGCGCCGCCGCGCCGCGCCTGGCCTACCACCCTCCGTGCACGCTGCAGCACGGCCAGCAACTGCGCGGCCATGTGGAGACACAGCTCGGCGCCCTGGGCTTTCGCGTGGAACTGCCCGCCGAGTCGCACCTGTGCTGCGGGTCGGCCGGCACCTACAGCGTGCTGCAGGCCACGCTGTCGCAGCAGCTGCGCGAGCGCAAGCTCGCCCATCTTGGCGCCCTCAAGCCCGACGCCATCGTCAGCGCCAACATCGGTTGCATCACCCACCTGCAAGCGGGCACCGACACCCCGGTGCGGCACTGGGTCGAAACCCTCGACGACTGGCTGCAGGCCGCGCCGCACCGAGACGCCGCGCGATAAAGCAACGCCATCGCAAGCGCCCCACAACCCTGGTGGACGGTGCGCGGGGGGTACACCACGCCTCGCCCCGCGTCCCCCCGCCGGCCCCTCTGGCATGATGGCGGGTTTCCCGCGCGGCGGCATGGTCGCCCGCGGGACTGCTGCCGCTCGTTCCCCCACCCCATGAACCTGCCCGATCACCTGCCGCCCCCGCTGGCCGAGGCCACCCCCGCGCCTGCAGCCGCCGACGCGCCCGAAGCGGCCACGCCGCCCGCCGACGCGACCCGCGGTTCCGTGCCGCCTCCCGCGCGCGCGGCCCGCGGCGCCTCGCGCAAACACCCGCTGCTCGCGCGCCTGGCCGAGTGCCATCCGGCCTTGTTCGGGGCCACCGCGCGCCCGCTCAAGCGCGGCATCTTCCAGGACCTGTGCGCCGCCCACCCGGAGTTCGATGGGGCCGAACTCAAGCTCGCGCTGGCCCAGCACACCCGCTCCACCCGCTATCTGCGCGCGGTGGCGGCGGGGGAGCCGCGGCACGACCTCAGCGGCGCCGTCGTGGAGCCCATGGCACCCGCGCATGTGCACCACGCCCTGCTTGAAGTGGCCCGGCGCCTCGGGCCGCGCCCCGGCGTCGACGCCCGCGAAGACCTGATCCGCCGCATGCTGCGCGCCTATGAGCGCACCAGCCTCACCCCGGTGGCATACCGGGAGCGCGTGCGCAGCCGCGACGAAGCCGCCAACGCCTTGCTCGACGAAGCGCTCAGCCGCGCGGCCCAGCGCGCTGCGAGCGACGAAGCCCTGCTGCGGGCCTTCGAAGCCAGCGGTGCCTCACCCGGCGCGTTCGCCCAGACCTACGGCCTGCCGGTGGGCAGCGTACGCGAAGCTCTGGCGCGCGCGCGGCACAACCGCCAACGCCAGGACGCGCCCGCGGCCCACGCGCGCGAAGCCGCCTGAGGCTCAGGCCGCCAGCGCCGCCTCGATGTCCTTCTCCAGGGCGCGTGGCTCGTCGGTCGGCGCATAGCGGCGGATCACCTGCCCATCCTTGCCCACCAGAAACTTGGTGAAGTTCCATTTGATCGCCTGCGTGCCCAGCAGACCCGGCGCCTCCTTCGTCAGCCAGCGAAACAGCGCGTGCGCGCCCGCCCCGTTGACCTCCACCTTCGACATCATCGGGAAGCTCACCCCGTAGTTGCGCTGGCAGAAGGTGGCGATCTCCGAATCGCTGCCTGGGTCCTGTCCGCCGAACTGGTTGCACGGAAAACCCAGCACCACCAGGCCGCGCGCGGCCCACTGCTCATGCAGGGCCTGCAGGCCGGCCAGTTGCGGTGTGAAGCCGCAGGCGCTCGCGGTGTTGACGATCAGCAACACTTTGCCGCGGAAACGCGACAGCGCAACCGGCTGTCCGCTGATGTCCTGGGCTTCGAAGTCATAGACGGTGGTCATGGTCGAGGTCTCCTGTGGAAAGCCGCAGTATGCGGGCCGGCACGTGGCCCTCGCGCGCAAACGGGTTCCCGGCAATAATTCCTACAAATTGATACGTCCGTCGCGCGGGAGGCTGCGATGACGGCTCCCCTTCCGCAGTTTTGCTGCCCTATCCGCCGCACCTCATGGTTTCCACGCGACCCATCGCCTTGTTCGGCCTGTCTCCCACCGAGCGGGTGCTGCTGTCCGAGGCCTTGTTCCCCGAGGGCGGCTCGCCCATCCCCGGCGCCGTGCAGGTCGACAGCCCGCTCGACGCCTGGCTCGTCATCGCCGACGCCCGCAACGCCGACGCCCTGCGCACGCTGCAGCACGACGCGCCGCAGGCCAAGGTGCTGCTGCTCGGCACCAGCGACGCGGGCACCGGCTGGCCGGTGATCGCACGGCCCCTGCGGCTGCATGCCGTCATCGAAGCCGCCAAGCTCATGCTCGTGCATGCCGAGGCCGGCCCGCCTGAGATGCCGGCGGACGGCGCGCCGCCCCCGGCAGCGGCCGCCCCGCAGCCGGTCGCGCCGGAGCCCCCGCAGCCGCCCGG
>OFTY01000771.1_pt1 | contig 18784 bp, 13 predicted proteins | sample 1775061 | NCBI WGS metagenome assembly OFTY01 (sample SAMN08195773, study PRJEB24354) | sludge metagenome | isolation source: sludge from phenol fed wastewater aerobic bioreactor B | place: India: Nagpur | collected 2016-09-16 | reverse complement strand
TGGCCTTGCCAAAACAGCCACTGTTGCCATTACAGGCATTACCGGCATCAGTCACCGCTTTGCAGCTACCTGGAAAGGTAGCGATAGAATTCAAAGTTGGGCGTGTAGTTTACCTGATAAGAGAACCCGAAAGGCAGATCGCCTTTGAGGTAGAGGGAGCCGAAGAGGGTATTGGTTTTCTGGAGACGATTGGTATACGTGTTATCCAGGAACGGGTTCGTGTTGTTGCCGATATCATCATTCGGGCTGTCCCGCAACGTAACGCCATCATCTTTGTACTTTTCGCCCCAGGGAGAAGCATTCACCATTTGTCCCCAGGTCACCGGTACCTGGCTTTCATCCCTGTCCGCGAACTGCATGTTCGTACCCACACTAACGAACTTTGCTATCTTGGCTTCCAGGTTGATGCGTGTTCTGAAAGTGGTGAATTTGTCGCCCGCGATCACTCCTTCATTATTCGTATAGCCGGCAGAGAAATAGTAGGAAACATCTTCTTTCTTTCCTCCGATACTTACCGTATGATCCTGCCGGAGGCCCTGCTGAAACATCATGTCGTACCAGTTCGTCTGTTTGCCTGCTTTATAGTTCTTAATCTCTACAGACAACAATTTCAGACGGTTCAGCCAGATGTCCACCGGATCTCCCTGAGAGTTATCATATGCCTTCCACTGATCAATGGTAATATCAGCGGGCAGCGTACGGGGGTCGTTGAACTGATAAGGTTTGGCATTCACATTGATGCTCTTCATCACATCCGTTCTCCAGGCCACAAACCCCGGCCCGTCGTACAACCGCTGGTTCATCGCCAGTGTGGCCAGGCCCACGTTTGTATTAAAAGTGATCACCGGTTTACCTTTCGAACCTTTTTTAGTGGTGATCAATACCACGCCCTTTGCAGATTTGGCGCCAAACACCGCCGCAGAGCTGGCATCTTTCAATACATCGATCGTTTGTATATCATTCGGATTAATATCGCTCAGCTGGCCCGGATAGATCACTCCATCCATTACAATCAGCGGAGAAGGCGTACCGGAAACCGTTGTTTTGCCGCGAATGGTGAGATCCCCTCCCCCCTTGGCGGAGTTGGAAGACGTCACGTTCAACCCGGCAATATTGCCCCTCAGAATGTCCTGTACCGTAGCGGGATTTTCGTTCTCCAGCTGCGTAGCCTTTACCTGTGATATGGCACCGGTTATATCGCTTTTTTTCCTCGTACCGTATCCTACCACTACTACCTGTTCCAGTTCTTTTGCATTATCCTTCATGGTAACGTTCATCACGGGATTATCCCCCACCGGTACTTTCTGTTGCTGATAGCCGATAAAAGAGAACACCAGCACAGCTTTCTCCGGCACCTCCTTCAACTGGAAGCGCCCTTCCTCGTCTGTGGAAGTCCCTTTTGTGGTGCCTTCGACCAGTACCGTAACCCCGGGTAATTTTCTGCCTGTTTCATCTTTTACAACGCCGCTCATGGATCTGGCGGACTTTGGCTGTGCGAGGCTGGTGGTTATGCCGAAGAGCAGCAACATAACCGTGAGCGCGTAACAGGCTACATGCAGCCTTGTTAGCCCGCTCCTCGTGTGGATCGTCATCTTGTATCAGTTTAGTTTGATTTAGAAAATGGTATTGTCTCGATTTAGATGTGGTACGACTTTTTGTCTCGTTGGCGTGTAAATGCTTAGTTTAATTGGTGAATAATGCTGGTTTCAAAAGAAGAATGGCATATCATAACATCAATAAATGTCCGGTACATACCGGACGGTTGTTTTCTAGTTGCTGTATCAGTTTCCGAATATAGTAATTGCAATCGATTTAAATACCCTACAAGACAACTACAACGTTTGAAATAGTTAATTCAAACGTTTTTTCTTTTTTAGTTAATTTAGTCGGTACAATATTATCAGGCATGAAAAGAGGAGTTACCATCAAGGATATTGCGAAGAAATTAAATATGTCTGTATCCACTGTCTCCAAAGCGCTTAACAATGATGCATCCATCAGCATATACACCAGTGAGCGGGTAAAGAACCTGGCCAAAGATCTGAATTATATCCCCAATGAAGCGGCCCGGCATTTCAAGCTGAGCAAGACGTTCACGCTGGGATTGATCATCCCGGATTTGCTGGATCAGTACTACGTACTGGCTATCAACGGCGTGGAGGCCATTGCCGCACAGCGTGATTACAATGTGATCCTTTCGCAGTCCAACGAGGACGTACAGAAGGAAGCCCGGATCGTGGATGTGATGATCCGTAACCGGGTGGACGGGGTGATTGTGTCCATCACCAAGAACACGATAGACATGGCGCCTTTTCTGAAATTCCGTTCAGTAGGTATTCCCGTTGTATTCATGACGCGGGAACCCCGTGGAGCAACGTTTGACTTCGTTTCTTCGGACAGCTTCGGAGGCGCTGTGGCAGCAACGGAGTTCCTGCTGAAACGCGGGCACCGGCGCATTGCGCATTTGCGGGGACCGGAATCCATGCGCACTGGGCAGGTACGGTTTGAAGGCTACCTGCAGGCATTGGAAAAACAAGGTATTCCATACGATCCGCAGCTGGTAAAGGCAGTAGACTTTACAACAGACGCCACTTTCAGCGCCATGGACGCGTTTATGCAGCTTCCTGACCCGCCAACAGCCGTATTTACCTTCAAGAACTATATTACGCTGGATGCGATCAACTACCTGAAGATCCGTCATCCCGAACTGCTTGATAAAATAGAATTCGCGGGATTCGGGAATCTGCCCATACTGCATCATCTGGATCACAAGCCACTGGCCTCCATCGAGGAGAATTCCTACGAAATGGGGCTGGAAGCAGCCAATATATTGTTTGAACGGATAGGGAGCGATGCCGGAACAGAGGCTGCCTGCAAGACCGTCAGATTTCCATGCAAGCTGGTGATACATACCTGACGATTGTCCGTTTACGGACACTCATCGTTCGCATCTGAACGAACCTTCACCTCCTCTTGCCACGCAACACGCCGTCTCAGCCCGTTTCAAAATCTGGCAGTTTAATTGCGCACGAAGCTGAAATATCCAGCCTATGCTCAGGAATTACCTCAAGATCGCGATCAGGAACCTGCTCAAACACAAGGGTGTTTCCTTCATCAATATTTTCGGGCTTGCCACGGGCATGGCGGTTACGATGCTGATCGGTTTGTGGGTATGGCATGAACTTTCCTACAACAAAAACCATGAACATTACCGCCAGATCGCACAGGTAATGAAACGCTTCAGCTTTAACGGGGAATCCGGCGTAGGCACCTCACAACCCATTCCCCTGTCAAATGAACTGCGTTCCCTCTACCCCGGGGACTTCAAATATGTGGTAGCCACCTCCCACCCAGGAACTTCCACCCTCAGCGCGGGAGATAAAGGAGATAAAATGGTAACCCGGGCCGGCATGTATATGGAACCGGACGGACCGGAGCTCTTCTCCCTCCGCATGTTGAAGGGGAGCCGCAACGGATTGAAAGAGCCCTCCACTCTATTCTTGTCCGCCTCACTGGCGAGGGCGCTTTTTGGCGATGCGGAACCGATGGATCAGATCGTTCGGCTCAATAACCAGTTCAATATGAAAGTCGCCGGCGTTTTCGAAGACCTGCCGGAAACCTCCAGACTGAGCGATATCTCCTTTATCGGTCCCTGGAGTATGTATATCAGCGCATGGAAATGGGTGGCGGATTCGAAAGACAATTGGGACAATAACTCTGTGCAGGTATATGTACAGATCCCTGAAAAAAGCGATTTTAAACCCATCACCGGAAAGATCGGAAATATCCTCTCCCGCCATGTGAAGCCGTTTCCGGGGGCTACCCAAAGCCTCTTCCTTCATCCCATGAGCCGTTGGCATTTGTATAGCGAATTCAGGAACGGAACAGGCGCGGGTGGAAGGATCCAGCTCGTGTGGCTGTTCGGCGGAATCGGTTTCTTTGTGCTGTTGCTGGCCTGCATCAACTTCATGAACCTCAGCACCGCACGGTCAGAGAAACGGGCGAAGGAAGTAGGAATACGGAAGGCCGTGGGGTCTTTGCGGACGCAGCTGATTGGACAGTTTTACAGTGAATCCGTTCTGATTGCATGCATGGCTTTTGGGCTCGCCATCCTGTTTGTACAGATAGCGCTTCCCTGGTTCAACACCATTGCGGATAAACACATGGTATTTCCCTGGAGCAATGGCTGGTTCTGGCTTGCGGCTATCGGATTCACGATATTCACGGGGCTTATAGCCGGGAGTTATCCTGCCATGTATCTTTCTTCGTTCCAGGCGGTGAAGGTGTTGAAAGGTACCTTTCGGACAGGGCGCCTCGCCGCCGTTCCCCGTAAAGTGCTGGTAGTAGTGCAGTTCACCGTTTCGGTGATACTCATTGCCGGCACGGTGATCGTGTTCCGGCAGATACAATTCGCCAAAGACCGTCCTGTGGGCTATAACAGACAGGGATTGATCTATGTGCAGATGACCACACCAGAGATCTACGAACGATATGAAACGATCCGGAACGCATTACAGGCTACCGGCGCAGTTCAGGAAATAGCGGAATCGCAAAGCCCTGTAACGGACACTTATTCTTTTAACGGAGGCTTTGAATGGAGAGGGAAACGGCCTGATCAGGGAGACGGCTTCGCCACTATCGGTATCAATTTCGAATATGGGAAAGTAGTAGGATGGCAATTCAAAGAGGGTCGCGATCTTTCGCGGGATATGGGAACAGACTCCTCGGCCCTGATTCTCAACGAAGCCGCTGCCAGATACATGGGCCTGCAAAACCCGATAGGCGAAACCGTCCGCTGGCGGGGGATCGAATTTCACATCGCAGGGGTGATCCGGGATATGATCATGACCTCTCCCTATGAAAGCTCCGTGCCCAGCGTTTTCCATCCTTTCCAGAAAGAACGCGGCAATTTCGTGAACATCCGGATCAATCCGCAGGTTGCTACCCGTACCGCAATAGACAAAATAGCCGCGGTTTTCAAAAAATACAACCCTTCCGCGCCCTTCAACTTCAGTTTTGCCGATACGGAATACGCGAAGAAATTCGATGCCGAAGAACGTGTCGGGAAACTGGCCTTCTTCTTTGCCGGCCTGGCTATCCTGATCAGCTCCCTCGGCCTGTTCGGCCTCGCTTCCTATCTGGCGGAACAGCGTACTAAAGAGATCGGGATACGGAAGGTATTAGGAGCATCTGTCTTCCATCTTTGGCAGATGTTGTCCAAAGACTTCATGCTGCTGGTGCTGCTCTCCTGCCTGATAGCCGTTCCGGTAGCCTGGTACGGCCTCGGCCGCTGGCTCACACAGTTTGATTATCGCATCCATATCGGCTGGGAAATATTTGTGTTCGTGGGTATGGGCGCGCTGCTGATTGCGTTAATGACGGTCAGTTATCAAACGGCGAAAGCAGCGTTGGCGAATCCTGTCAAGAGTTTACGCTCGGAATAGCGGATCAGCGCACCTGTCCGTCCCCATAAACAATCCATTTCTCAGTGACAAGTTTCTCGAGGGCAAAGGGCCCTCGTGCGTGCAGCTTTTGCGTGGAAATACCGATCTCCGCTCCCAGCCCGAACACGCCGCCATCCGTAAAGCGGGTGGATGCATTCACATATACGGCCGCGGCATCTACTTCCTGGAGGAAACGTTCGCTCAACACCTTATCATTGGAAACGATGGCTTCGGAATGTTTGGAAGAAAAACGGCGGATATGCTCCAGCGCTTCATCCGCTCCTTCCACTACTTTCACGGAACATTTGAAATCCAGGAACTCCCTTCCGAAATCTTCCGGTTTTGCGGCAGCCAGATGAGGATAATCCACCGCTTTCAGGATGGCAAAAGCATCCTCGTCCGCAAATATCTCTACGTTATATGCCGCTAAAGAAGGCGCCAGCATCGGGAGAAAATCCTTTGCCACAGCCTTATCCACCAGTATTGTATCCAGTGCGTTGCACACGGATGGACGGGAAACTTTTGCATTAGTGACGATGCGGGTGGCCTTTTGCAGATCCGCTGTACTTTCAACGTAAGTGTGGCACACCCCGGCGCCGGTTTCGATCACAGGCACCCGGGAATGCTCCCGCACATAATCGATCAACTGCTGCGATCCGCGGGGGATCAGTATATCGATGTATTTTACGGCCGTGAGCATCTCTGCGATCAGGGCCCTGTCCGGCGGCAGCAATTGCACTGCTTCAAGATCCGCGCCCGCAGACTGCAGGGTTTCCCGGATGATGTTAACGAGACAGGTATTCGTATGAAAAGCATCCGTTCCGCCGCGCAGTACGCAGGCATTCCCGGAGCGTATGCAGAGCGCTGCCACATCTACAGTCACATTCGGACGGGATTCGTAGATCACTCCCACCACCCCCAGCGGTACGGTTTGTTTACGCACCAGTAATCCATTCTCCAGTTGTTTTTCAGACAACACCTGGTTCGCCGGATCCGGTAGCAGGGCGATATCACGGAGGCTGTCCGCAAGCCCCTGTATGCGTGCTGCATCCAGGAGCAGACGGTCTTTTTTCGGATCTGTATCAGGCATCTGGTCCAGGTCTCTCCGGTTCTCCCGGATGATCTCTTCCTTACGCAATAGCAACAGTTCTGCCAGCTGTTGCAGCAATGTCTGTCTCTGCCCGTCTGTCAAGCCTCTTACAGAACGAGTGGATTGCTGTGCTTTCTCCAGTAATGGTAATATCGATGTCATAAGCTTTTTATAATAGTACGATGTCATCCGCATGCGCCACTTCCGTGTTCTGCATACGGTTACCTGCTTTCAATGCACCCGAGGCTACTTTCGCCCGGGCAACGGCGATCACCTGCTCCTGTTCGTCCACAATTTCGATCACTTCCCCGCGTTCAAACTTCTCCAACACCGCTTTTACGCCTACGGCGAGGAGACTGTGCCGTTTCTTCAACGCCTGTTCCGCACCTGCATCCACTTGCAGGCGGCCGGTCACCAGGCTGCCACTGGCCAGCCATTTCTTTCGCGCGGGCATGCTGCAGGGCTGCGGCAGGCAGCGGGTGCCTGTTTTCCCTTCGGTAGCCAGCGGAATACCGTCCGGAGTACGTATACCGAAGATCACCACTTCAATACCCATGCGGGTAGCCAGCCGCGCAAACGTCAATTTTGAGACCATGCCGCCAAGCCCCAATGAGGATTTCTTTTTATCCGCCAGACCGAGCGCCTCCTCATCGATCACATCAATCTGCGGCACGATTCTGCCCTCCTTATCCAATACCCCGGCCACGGAAGTGCTGAACAGCAGTTGCGTAGCGCCGAAACCCACGGCTATAAGGGTTGCCAGCTCATCGTTGTCTGAAAACTTCAGCTCCAGATCGCTCACCACATCATTCTCATTCGCGATCGGGATTACACCATTGGCCCAGAGCTCTTCATATGTTTTCTTCAGTTGCAGAAACTGGTTCCTTTCCGAGAAATGCCTTCTTTCACAAAGACTTTGAGCCAGCGGAATACCGTAAGCCGAAAAATAATGGGCGTAACGGTTCAGCAACTGGGGATTTCCGATAGCCGCCGCTGCTTTGCGTTCACTGATGGTTCCACTGTATTCCTTCAGGTACTGCCGGCCCGCCGCTACCGCTCCCGAAGAAACCAGTACAATATTATACTGCGCGTGAATGGCAGCTACCTGTTTGGCGATTTCCGCCATTACCGATTCGTCCAGTTCCCCGTTGCTACGGGTGATCGAGGCCGTTCCGAATTTTATAACGAGTATGGGCTTGGTCAATGTTCAAAAATTTGGGGAATAAAATTATTAAAAGGAACCTTAAAATTTTTCGAAACCCTGAGGTTTATTATATTTGTAACCAAAAGGTTTCATTTAATTCATATAAAATTCATCTTTATGAGCGCAGCGCCCTTTGTTATTGAACGTACCTTTAATGCCTCTGCGGAAACCATATGGCAGGCTATCACAGACAAGAACAAAATGAAGCATTGGTATTTCGATATTGCCGAATTCCGGCCGGAAGTAGGCTTCGAGTTCCAGTTCACCGCGGAAAATAAAAATGTAAAATACGTTCACCTGTGCAAGATCACGGATGTGATTGCCGGGAAGAAACTCCGTTACAGCTGGGCGTATGAAGGATACCCCGGGAAATCCTATGTTACCTTCGAACTCTTCCCGGAAGGAGATCAAACACGACTGAAGCTGACGCATGAAGGTCTGGAAACTTTTCCTGCTCATATTGCGGATTTTGCAAAAGAGAATTTTGCCGCTGGTTGGACGATGATCATCGGCACCAACTTACAGCAGTTTGTGGAAGCGTAAAACAGCAATTTTAACAATAAAATAAGGGTTACTTTGGTCCATCTGATAGTATTTTAACTTCATTTTCCAGAAATAGTCGTTTTTTAAGGTTGTTTTAATGTTCAGATAACGATTCGGTAACAATTTGTTTACATTCCGTTTGTTTTCAAGCCGGTGCTTTGCACAATAAATCAGCACCGATGAAATCATTAGCTACATTGCTTACTTTTTTCTCCGTTTTTCTTTTAAGTAACGGCGTACAAGCCCAGATGACCACAGCTTCCGTATCGGGAAAAATCACCGATGCGAAGGGGCAGATATTGCCTGGCGTTACCGTTGTGGCAATCAACACCAGCACTGGTATCAAAGCCGGTACGCAAACCAACGCAGATGGCCGGTACATCATCCCGAACCTGAATCCGGGCGGACCTTACACCATCAGCGTTTCGTTCATGGGTTACAAGAAAGAGAACAAGGAAAACATCAACCTTAGTCTCGGCACGACAAATCTCAATTTCAATTTGCAAGAAGAATCCACTGCGCTGAAAGAAATCGTAGTGGTAGGCGGCGCCGCTGCAAAACCAGGCGGTACCCGCGTAGGCCAGGAGCAGATCAAGAGCCTGCCCAGCCTTAACCGCAGCCTGCAGGACCTTACGAGGATCACTCCGCAGAGCAGCAACAACTCCTTCCTGGGTACTAACTATCGTTACAACAACGTAACGCTGGATGGAGCTATTAACAACGATGCGATCGGTTTCAGCCCTTCTCTCGGCGGCCAGAGCAATACCAGCGGCCAGCCCGGCAGCAGCACCCGCACCAACCCTGTATCCCTCGATGCGATCCAGGACATCCAGGTACTGCTGGCACCGTTTGACGTAAAGATTGGTAACTTCCTCGGTGGTAGTATCAACGCGGTAACCCGCAGCGGCACCAACGAGTTCCATGGTTCTGTATATGGTTACGGCCGCACTGCCGGTATGGTTGGTAAGAACAACGCCGGAGACGGTTCCAAACTTCCCAGCGATTTCCATGATTACCAGACCGGCGTTCGCCTCGGTTTTCCTATTGTGAAAGGCAAATTGTTCTTCTTCACCAACACAGAACTCACCCGTCGCGTGGATCCGGTGATCCTCGCCGCAGGTTCTGCGGATGCCGCTAAAATCCTCACTCAGAAAGATGCGGATGATATCACGGCGAAAATGAAAGAATATGGCGTAGATCCCGGAACAGCCGGTAACACCACCATCTATTCCAACTCCACCAAGTTCTTTAACCGCCTGGACTGGCACATCAATGCCAAGCACCAGCTTTCTCTCCGCAACAATACCATCATTTCAGAGGCCACTAACCTGGAACGCGATGAGCAGAACTTCCGTTTCTCCGGCATTGACTTCAAACAGGTGAATAACCAGTCATCCTGGGTGGCGGAATTGAAGAGCAATTTCTCTAACACGCTGTCCAACAACCTGATCCTCGGTTATTCCAACATCCACGATTACCGCGATCCCCTCTCCGATCCTGCTGTTCCGCAGATTCAGATCAACGGGATCAAGTCCGGTACTACCATCTTCCTGGGTACCGACCGTGAGGCCAGTATCTTCAACATGAAGCAGAAAACCTTCGAGATCACGGATAACGTAACCTGGTTCAAAGGCAACCATACTTTTACCTTCGGTACACACAACGAGTTCTACAATATCACTTATGGTTTTGTGAATTCCTGGAATGGTCGCCTCGACTACAGCTCCGTGGCTGACTTCATCGCGAACAACCCTTCCCGTGTACGCGGTAACTTCAAGTACAGCGACAACACCCGCGATTATATCTGGAACAATCCTCCCGCACAGTTCAAGGTGAATCTGTTGAGCCTTTACATGCAGGATGAGATCCAGCTGAGCGACCGGTTCAAGATCACTCCGGGTCTCCGCCTGGATTATACCGGTATCCCGAACAAACAGCCTTTGAGTGACAAAACCACCAAAGCACCGGTTGACGCAAACTACGGTAACACCTATACGTATACCAAACCGAAAGACATCACCAACAGCTACCTCAACAGCATCCAGGTATCTCCTCGTCTCGGTTTCCACTACGATATCATGGGTGATAACAGCCTGGTGCTGCGTGGTGGTACCGGTCTTTTTACCGGCCGTATTCCTTTCGCATGGCTCGGTTATGCTTATTACAACAACGGCGTGACCTACGGTGCGTATGACCAGCGTTCTTCCGACAAGGCGTTCGTGAATACCCCCAACCCTGCTGCCAAGCCCTCTGCGAACGGTATTGCCGATTTCGCGAAACAGAATGGGGTGAATGTGAATGATGCCGGTGGCGCTACCCAGGTGGACCTGATCGACAACAACTTCAAAATGCCTCAGGTATGGAGAAGCAGCCTGGCCCTGGATTACACCACACATAACCAGTGGAAATTCACATTGGAAGGTATTTATACCAAAGTGATCCATGATCTGAAATTCCAACAGGTGAACCTGGTGGATAACCCCACCTACTTCGCTTACGATGTGAACAAACAACAACCGATCTATTCCGGTAAGAAGATCAACTCACTGTATACAAACGCTTACCTCCTTTCCAATACCGACCAGGGTTCCCGCTATAGCATCACTGCACAGGTGAGCAAATCGTTCCCCTTCGGGCTGAATGTGATGGCAGCTTATACTTATGGTCAGTCCAAAGACATCACCAACGGTATCCGTAACTCCATGGAGTCCAACTGGCAGCTGAACCAGGCGCTGAACCCCAACAACCCGGGTCTCGCTTATTCCAACTTTGACGTTCGCCACCGCATCGTTTCTACGGTGAACTACAAAGTAGACTGGGCACACAACGGCCGCTGGATCTCTACTTTCGCGCTCTTCTTCAGCGCACAGTCCGGCTTACCCTTCAGCTACGGTTTCGTGAATGCGACCATCCAGGGTACGCCGCAACAGGTGAGCCTGGTGTATGTTCCGAAAGATGCTACCGATGCCGCCAATTTCTTCGTTGATATTGCCGGTGGTAAAACAGCTGCGGAGCAGGCGAATGATTTCATGTCTTATGTGAATGGCGACAAATACCTGAGCGGCCGCAAAGGACAGTTCACCGAGCGTAACGGTGGCCGTACTCCCTGGAATACACAGGCGGACTTCCGCTTCAGCCAGGACTACAACATGAAAGTGGGTAAACGTGTACACACCATCACACTTACTTACGATATCGTGAACCTGACCAACCTGCTGAGCAAAGACTGGGGTATCCAGTACTTCTCTCCCAATACGTTCAACTCTTCTGCGAGCGTGGGTCTGAAGCAGGTAACCGTGAAGGATCCGGTGACCGGGAAATCTTCTCCCAAGATCGTGAACAACTACCCGATCTACACCTATTCCAATCCGGGTACTCCTTACTCCAAAGACTTCTTTGCATCCCGTTATCAGATGCAACTGGGTCTGCGGTATACTTTCTAAGAAGAACTGCGATCATGAATAAAAGAAAGCCGTCTCAATGTTGAGACGGCTTTTTGTTGTCTGCATGATTGGTAAACTGGTATAGTCTCCGTAACACACTTAGGGGAGAATGGCTCCCGGAGTAATGCAAGAAGGCGGTCTCAATGCTATTGAGACCGCCTTCTTTATACGGGGACTGACCTTGTTATTAAATTATATCAATGACATTCGTGGTAGCTGTCATTGGCCGGATAACTGAAGCAGCTTGGTAACCGCCAGCGGGCCTTGTACATTCCCACTGTAGTGCTTAAATAAACAGGATGCCCGTTATTGAGCTCCGTGATCCGGTCTGTTCTCCAGGGAGCGCCGCCACGACCATTTGTAATGTCTACAATCGTCTGGAAGCTGCCGGGACCGGAGGAAACAGATTTCACGCCCGTTACTGTTTTTACCAGTGTAAACGCGCCGTTGTTGGTATCAAATCTGTACACCTGCGTAGAGCTGGATAACCAGAGCTGTGTGGTGCTGCCGAATACCGGGTACAATTCGTGCGCATATCCGTTGTTGGGTAATGTGTATGTTCTTTTCAGCGTCAACTCGGGCTTTTTGCAATTCATGTTATATGAAAACGCCTTCAGCTTGTTCCTGCCGGCTGCCCAGAGCAGTTTATTCTTGTGATCCCACACTACATTATGCACATCGGGGAAAACGATCTTCGGGCTTTTCAGGGAGCCGTCATCCAGGTGCGAATCGACGTTGAAGATGGTCAGGTAGCCGCCGGTGGAGGAGGCTGTTACTACATTCCCGTCCGGCAATATTTCTGCGGAATGGGTATTACCGCCGGCATAATCGAACCATACTGCTTCCCGCGTGGCGATGTTGATGATTGCTACGCCACCACCGGAGGCTGTTGTAAGAATATATTTGCCGCCGTATACCGGTTTCGCTTCACTCAGGTTGGAGAACCAGCTCCGGGCAGTAGTGCGGATCGTGGAGTAAGCTGCGGTAGGACTCCATTCCCAGGTTATCTTGTTCCCGTTGGCAACGTCTATGATCGCTATGCGGGCATTCTTCTGGTCGCAAATGATCATTTCTTTGGAAGTGACGAGAACATCCGTAGAAGGCGTGCGGCCTCCTACTCCGTTATCTCCAGCTGGAACAGGTTGCGTGGTCTCCCTTTTACAAGCAAATAGCAAGCTCAAGGGTATAAGGACCGCAATTATTTTCATTGTATAATAGTCAATTTGACCTTCAATATAGTCATTTCCCCTGATTATTTATCAATATGACACGAACTGTCCATGCCTCAAATCAAGATAAAAAAACAACCTTTTCTGTTGTACGATTCGTGAGAAAGCCCTCCTGTTGCTGTTCTCAAAGGGCAAAAAAATTTCCGCCACCAAACACATAAAGATTATCTTTATCTGTTTAGCTTAACAACTTGTTAAGAAATGGCCGTTCTTATTTGGTGTCGGAGGTGCGCCAAAGAAAATATCCCAGTTTGAAATTCACAGCAGGACTGTGTTCCCATTCTTTTAATTGCGTATCGTACCGGATACTCCAACCCAGCAATGTTTCAAAACTGAAGCGCCTGCCAATGCTCCGCTGGAAACCCCAGGCCGGGCGGAGACTGATCCGGGGATTGTTGTAGAGATCCTCGTACGCTACCGGCACCATATCATACCGCAGCGTTGCGCTGAGAAAATTGGCGGCATTGTTGCGGATACTTTTGCCCTTACGTTCCCTTTTCTCCAGGTTGTAGTAATAGCGGTTCTCCGCGGCCACGAACGGGGCCAGCGCATAGCCGAAATCTTCTCCGAAGTAGCTGTTGCCATAATAGAAACTATACCCTGCTCCCGCTTCGAGGTTCAGCGTGAAACGACGGGCCAGACGCGCTTCATAACTGGCGGAAAAGCCAACCAGATTGACGTTCAGCTTCATTTGGGAGGGGGCCAGTTTACTTGGGACGGTCTGGCTGATAAGGGGTACTTTCTTTCAAAGCTGCACAAAAGAGTATGTTCTTCGTGTATGCATTCCCGTTTTTGATACTGTTCCTGCAGTTGTTGTTCCAGCGCGGATTCAGTATAGCGTTTCACGGGCAATCCGTTACATTCCTCTGGTCCGTTTTCGGAAACAGCGCCCATCACGAGGTAAGCAGGGGTTGCAAGGGTGAGGGCATCCAGATAGGTTCGTATCTGTTCAGCCGTGGTAAGGAAATGGAAGGTGGCACGATCATGCCAGACGGCATATTTTCGTTTGGGCCTGAACGTTGTAATGTCACTGACAATCCACTGGACTGCCGTAGCCCTCTCCCCCAGGCGCCTCTTCGCCCGCTCCAATACTCCGGCCGATATATTCAGCACCGTTACATCCGTATATCCTTCATCCAGCAAATGATCCACCAGCCGGCTTTCCCCACCGCCAATGTCGATGATGGGCGCGTTGGGAGGCATGTAGAAGCCGTGCAGCAGGTCCAGAGAGGTCTGCGGCTCATTCATCCCGTCAGCATGTTCCTTTCTATCCATTGCAACACATATTATCTGTCACAATTTCGTTTTTTGGGAGCAATTCCTTTGTTTTATTTGCATGAACAACCGTGCATCAGCGATGTTTGCGCGCGTTCCAACTTTTACTATCTTTCAGGCATGGCACATCATTTTGTGACGATAAAGGACCTCGCGAAAGCGCTGAATATTTCCGTTTCAACGGTATCCAGGGCATTGAGAGGAACGTATGATGTTAATGAGGAAACGAAGGAGAAAGTGCTGGCACTGGCGGAGGAACTGCATTACAGGCCCAACTCCAATGCCCGTGGCCTGGCGGCCCGGGGAAGCACCCGCAACATTGGCGTGATCCTTCCTTTCATCGCAAATTATTATTGCTCCACAGTGATCACGGGCATACAGGAAGTAGCGTACAGCAAGGGGTATAACATTGTGCTGTTTGTGACGAATGATGCTGCGGAAAGGGAATTGTCGATCATCCGGAACCTTTCCATGTCCAGCCTGGACGGCTTCCTGATCTCCGTCTCCTCGGGCACAGACCCCCACCGGTATACGGAGGAGATTATGACCCACGGCATTCCGGTTGTTTTTTTCGACAGGGTGCCGGATCACATGCCTGCGTCCAAAGTGATGCAGGATGATTACAACGGCGCTTTTGAAACGGTGGAGCATCTGATCTCGAATGGTTACCGGCAGATCGCACATATCGCAGGGCCGAGGGGGTTGTCACTAACGGAGCAGCGGTTGAAGGGATATCTCGCCGCATTAACCAAACATCGTATTCCCATCAAAGAAGAATGGATTATTCATTCCGGTTTCTCACAGGAATGCGGGGAAGAGGACACCCGGCTACTGCTTGCGCCCGAAGAGCAGCCCGACGCCATTTTTGCCGTGAATGACCGGAAAGCGATCGGCGCGATGCTGGTGCTGAAGGACAAGGGGATCCGCATCGGGCAGGACTTCGGCGTGGCGGGCTTCACGAATGATCCCATGTCCGCCATCATCTCTCCCACCCTTACCACCATGGCTGAACCCGCCTTTGATATCGGGAAGATCAGTTGCGAATTATTGCTTAAACATATTGCGAAGAAACATTTCCAGGCGGAAGATGTGATACTGCCGGGGAAGCTGATCATCCGGGAATCCAGCCGGAGAAGGAAGTTGTGACAGCTACCCTTTGCCAAATATCACCTTCCCTTTCACGATCGTGTGAGACACGTTGATATCGTCATCGAATATCACCACATCGGCATCTTTCCTTTCCAAAAGCGATCCTTTCCTGTCTCCCACACCCATGATCCGGGCCGGTGTGGCGCTGATCATCCGTACAGCCTCCTGCAGCGGTACATCCGCCATTTTCACCATCGTACGTACCAGGCGGTCCGCCGTTGCTACGCTGCCCGCAAAAGCGCTACGGTCCGGCAGTTTGGCCACGCCATCTTCCACAATCACCTTTATCCCGTTATGGATACTGCCCAGCACGCTTTCTCCTTCCGGCATACCGGCGGCACGCATGGCATCTGTAATCAGTGCGATGCGGTCCGGCCCCTTTATCTTGTATACGAGCTTCAATAACGGCGGCGGCAGATGTACGCCGTCTGCGATCACCTCCACATCCATGCCATCGATCAGATAGCCGCTTTCGATCACACCTGCGTAGCGGAATGCGTTGCGGCGGGTAACGCCGGACATGGCCGAATAAAAATGGGTGAGAAGCGTGTAGCCGTTCTCGTAAGCTTCCAGTACTTCTTCATAAATGGCATCCGTATGCGCCACTGCCGGCAAAATGCCCAGCGAGCGCAGATAACGGCCAAAAGGGATAGCGCCTTTCAATTCCGGAGCGGCACTCCAGCGACGAATAGAACGGGAATGGCGCAGGATCGCTTCGTACTCTTCGGGGTCAGGATCGCGGATATATCGCGGGTCTTGCGCGCCGCGCTGATTCATTGCAAAATAAGGTCCCTCCAGATGCATCCCGATGAACTGCGCACCTTTGGCATTCCGTTTATCCGCAGCCTCGTAATGATCCAGTGTTCTGAGCAGTCCTTCCGTTTCACTGGTCAGCGTAGTGGGGCACATGGCGGTAGTGCCATACGCAGCATGCGTTTCGGCGATCTTCAGAAAAGCATCCACACCGTCATCCATAAAATCGCTTCCACCACCGCCATGAATATGTATATCGATAAAACCGGGAGAAATGTATTTTCCTTCAGCGTCTATTTCGATATCTGCGGTCACATCCAGGTCACCTTCCGCGACAGCCGTGATGGTACCGCCGGTTATCAGCAACGTGCCCTGCGGCAGAATGCGCGATGGTGTGATAATGCGGCCGTTGTATATCTTCAGACGTTGTTCCATGTGATCTTCAAAGGTAAGATTTATGCCGTCCACCTGCGGAGACGGTGACCGTATAACGCGTAAAAAACGAGATAGAGGTAACAGGGGAACAGCACCCAATAAGCAAGCCGGACGTTATAAAGGTCCGCGAAATATCCGTAAACAAGCGGCATGATAGCATTCCCGCAAAGCCCCATGATCATGACGGAAGCGCCCAGTTTCGTGAAGCGCCCCAGTCCATCCAGCGCCAGCGGCCAGATCCCCGCCCATACCAGCGAATTGGCGAGCCCCAGCAATACTACGAACCAGATGGAAATATCTGCTGTATGACCCAGGAATGTCACCTGTCCCTTCGCGAAAATGATCAGCAGGGTAAATATCGTGCCCAGCAATGTGCAGATACGCAATGCATTCACCTGGCTGATAAAACGCGGGATCAGCGCGATACCGATGAGATAGCCGCAGATAGTAGCGGCGAGGGTGTATGAAGGAAATGTCCTTGCGTCCAGCAAATGAATATGCATATAACCGGCATACCCGATGATCGTGTCGATGGCGATCACCTGTGTACCGACATGCAGAAAGATGGCGAGAGCTCCCAGCACCAGGTGCGGGAACTGGAAGATATTCGTTTTCGTGGAATTGGCCTCAGCCACTGCTCCGCTCTCCTGCTCTGTATCGATCTCCGGCAAGGGAGAATACCGCACCATCAACCCCAGCCCGATCAGCAAAGTACCTACGCAGGTGTATGGCACCATCACCCTCCGGATCAGTTCATCCAATGCCGCTTCCCGCGCTGCAGCCTCCATATGCGGCAGTTGCCTGAACAGCTCCGCATCTGTGGCACGCAGGATCACTGCTGCAAACAAGAGCGGTGCCAGAATACCCGCACCTTTGTTACAGATGCCCATGATGCTGATCCGTTGTGCTGCACTCTCTTTGGGGCCTAATACGGTGATATAGGGATTGGCGGCTGTTTGCAGGATGGCCAGTCCTATCCCGATCGAGAACAGCCCCACCAGGAATACCTCGAACGTACGGGTATAAGCGGCCGGTACAAAAATAAAAGCGCCGACTGCCATCGCCCAGAAACCGATCATCATTCCCTTCTTAAACCCCGCTGCGCGCAGCAGGTAGGAAGCAGGAACAGACATGACGAGGTAAGAGATGTAAAATGCGAACGTTACAAGATAGGACTGAAAGTTGCTAAGCTCACAGGCGATCTTGAAATAAGGGATCAGGATTGCGTTCACCCAGGAAACGAATCCGAAAATAAAGAACAGCAGCCCGATGATACCGATAGAGATCATGGTATCCCGCCTGCTCAATCCGGCAGCATCCGTTCTTGTAATGGCTTTTTCCATAGGTTTTTATATGCGCGGTTCCCAGCCTGGCTGATACTCCCTGCTCCAGAACTGCATCGCCTTTTTACTGTCGATAATATGGCCGGTAGCGGGATCGACTTTCAGGGTCTCACCCGCACGCAGCGCAATGTTCCCGAGCTGACACAGCAAGGTGCTTTTATGTCCGCCATTGATATCCGCGTGCAGTGTGGCGCCGCTGCGAATACCTTCAAGGAAATTCTGGATATGGATAAAATCGAGCGATTCGGATGGATTGTTGAGAATACGGGCATCAATGCTGGATTCGTTCTTCACTTCTTTCACCACTTTATTCTGCAGATCAAATATCGTATAGGCGTTCCCGTCAATCAGCAGGGAACCGGTTTCTCCGTAAAAGATCACGCCCACGCTGGTACCTTCTACCGAACGGCCGTTACAACTGCGACCTTCCCATACCAGGGCTGTACGGTTCGCGAACTCCATGGAGATCACCTGTGTGTCCGGCGTTTCCCAATCGTCCTGGTACCGGTAACGCCCTCCTGTGGAGCTCACGTTAACGGGATAATCCACTCCTAACCCCCAGCGGGCGAGGTCCACCATATGCGTGCCGTTGTTCAGGGCTTCTCCGGTGCCCCAATGCCAGAACCAGTGCCAGTTGTAATGGAGCATGTTATCCCTGAAAGCGCGGCGGGGCGCGGGGCCCTGCCAGAGTTCATAATTCAGCCAGGATGGTACGGGCGCTTCCTTCCCCGTGCCGATGGAGGGACGGTTATTGGTATACCAGCATTTGGCCATGTAAGGTCTGCCGATGGTACCGGCTTTCAGCTCATTGATGCCTGCCACTACATTCGGCCAGGAACGCCGCTGGTTGCCCATCTGGATCACGTTCTTATATTT
>OFTY01000769.1_pt1 | contig 18809 bp, 9 predicted proteins | sample 1775061 | NCBI WGS metagenome assembly OFTY01 (sample SAMN08195773, study PRJEB24354) | sludge metagenome | isolation source: sludge from phenol fed wastewater aerobic bioreactor B | place: India: Nagpur | collected 2016-09-16 | reverse complement strand
CAACAATTCCTGGATTTTTTTGCTCCCAAAGGCCATCATATTGTGCCTTCCGCTCCTATCGTCGTAAAAAACGACCCTACCCTGCTGTTCACGAACGCGGGGATGAACCAGTTCAAGGACCTTTTCCTCGGTAACAAGCCAGCGCCCTATAAGCGGGTGGCGGACACGCAAAAGTGCCTGCGTGTAAGCGGCAAACATAACGATCTGGAGGAAGTAGGCATCGATACCTACCATCACACCATGTTCGAGATGCTGGGCAACTGGAGCTTCGGGGATTACTTCAAGAAGGAGGCCATCGCCTGGAGCTGGGAACTGTTAACAGAAGTTTACAAGCTGCCGAAGGATCGTTTGTATGTGACTGTTTTTGAAGGAGATAGCAAAGAAAATCTCCCGATGGATGAAGAGGCGATCGCCTGCTGGAAAGCGTATATTGCGGAAGACCGCATCCTGAATGGAAATAAGAAAGACAATTTCTGGGAAATGGGCGATACCGGCCCCTGCGGCCCCTGCTCGGAGATTCATGTGGATTGCCGCACCGATGCCGAAAGAGCGCTGGTTCCGGGGAAAGACCTCGTGAACAACGACCATCCCCAGGTGATAGAGATCTGGAATAACGTATTCATGCAGTTCAACCGCCTGAAAGATGGCACGCTGGAACCTTTACCTGCCAGGCACGTGGACACCGGCATGGGTTTCGAGCGCCTGGTAAGGGTGCTGCAAAGCAAACAGAGCAATTATGACACGGATGTTTTCACACCCGTCATCCACGCAACGGAAAAGTTTTGCCACAAAAAATATGGCGAAACAGAAAAAACAGATATCGCGTTCCGCGTGATCGCCGATCATATCCGTGCCATCTGCTTCACCATTGCAGACGGACAGCTGCCTTCCAACAATGGCGCAGGGTATGTGATCCGCCGCATTCTCCGGAGAGCGGTGCGGTACTACTTCTCCTTCCTGGATGTAAAAAAGCCGCTGTTGCATGAACTGGTCCCTGCTCTGGCTGCGCAATTCAGCCAGGTGTTCCCGGAACTGCAGCAGCAGGAAGACTTTGTGAAGAAAGTGGTGTTTGAAGAAGAAAGCAGCTTCCTGCGCACGCTGGACAGCGGCATCCGCCGGATAGAGGATTTCATGGCGGACAATGCCAGCAAACAGATCGATGGAAAAACCGCCTTCGAATTGTACGACACCTTCGGTTTCCCGCTGGATCTTACCACGCTCATCGCTACCGAGAACGGATTCAAGGTGGATGGACCGGGTTTTGATGCGGAGATGAAAAAACAGAAAGACCGCTCCAGAGCTGCTACAGAGCTCGATATGGGCGACTGGACCATCCTGCAGGATCAGCCCTCTGGTATTTTCACGGGTTATACCGAATTAAATACCGCTGCAAAAGTTCTGAAATACCGCAAGATCAAGGCAAAAGGGAAAGAGCAATACCAGCTGGTGTTGGACAAAACTCCTTTCTACGCTGAAAGCGGCGGACAGGTAGGTGATACCGGCCTGCTGCACTTCAACGGCGAGGCCATTCCTGTTACGGATACAAAAAAGGAAAATGACCTGATCGTACACTTCACGGATTCCTTACCAGCAAAGATCGACGGGCCCGTACAGGCAGCAGTGGATGCTCCCAAACGCCGGAACACTGCCCGCCATCACTCCGCCACTCACTTGCTGCATGCGGCTTTGCGCCAGGTGCTCGGTACCCATGTGGCGCAAAAAGGTTCCCTCGTGAATGCGGATTATCTCCGCTTCGACTTTTCGCACTTTGCAAAAGTGACAGATGAGGAACTCTCCGCCATCGAAGCGATCGTGAATGAAAAAATCCGGGAAAACATCCCGGTCGTAATACGGGAAATGCCCCGCGAAGAAGCCTTGAAGCTTGGCGCCATGGCACTTTTCGGAGAAAAATACGGAGAAACGGTAAGAGTAGTGACAATCGACCCCACCTACTCCGTAGAGCTCTGCGGCGGTACGCACGTGGGCTCCACCGGCGAACTCGGACTATTCAAATTTGTTGCAGAAAGTGCCGTTGCGGCTGGTGTTCGAAGAGTGGAAGCGGTGACAGGCGCCAAAGCGGAAGCCTTTGTGAATGAGCAATTGCAACAGCTGAAAGAAATAAAAGTCCAGCTGAAAAATCCGAAAGATGCAGGCAAGGCCGTAGAAAATCTCATGAGCGAAAAAGCTTCCCTCGAGAAACAACTGTCTGCGCTGGAACTGCGCCAGGTGCAGCAAACCGCCGCATCCCTGCCGGAACAGGCAGTGACCGTGAACGGTATCCACTTCCTCGGAACAGTGGTGGAAGCGGGCAATGCGGACGTGTTGAAGCAATACAGCTTTGCCGTGAAAGAGCTTCTTACAGCACCTTATGTAGTGGTGCTCTGCGCCAATGCCGGTGGTAAAGCGCAGGTAGCAGTCATGGTGTCTGACGACCTCGTGAAGGACAAAGGACTGAACGCGCAAAAGATCATTAAGGAACAAGTGGCGCCGCTGATTAAAGGTGGCGGAGGCGGCCAGCCGGTACTGGCTACCGCCGGCGGCCAGGATGCAGCGCAGCTTCCGCAGGTGATCGAGAAAGTGAGAAGTATCCTTTAAATCATATAAGGGCCGGCCACACAGCCGGCCCTTAACATTCCTTAACACCCCTCCTCCTTTTTTAACTTTTCCTTAGCCCCGCAGCTTCCTACATTTGCTGTACAGTAAAATCATCTTCATATGCGTAATTTGTTATATGCCCTCAGCATTGGCCTCACGGCCGCTACAACGTATGCGCTGCCGGTTGTTGCCCAGGAGAAGGAATCCGGCAAACTGGGAGAATATGATGAGATCATTATCAAACGAAAAAGTGGAGAAGATAAAGACGCCAAAGTGACCATCGAGATCAAAGGTGGCGAAGTGCTGGTAGATGGAAAGAAACTGGAAGATTACAAGAACGGTGATGTGACCGTGCGCAGGCGCGCGATCCGGCCTAGGAACGGAAACACAGGCATGGGCTTTGACCGCGGCTTCCAGATGGATGAAGGCAATAGTCCGCGTGAATTTGCCATTGGCGGAAACCGGGCTGTACTGGGCGTTATGACCGAGAAAAAAGAAGCCGCCGGCGCTACCATCACGGAAGTAAGGGAAGGGAGCCCTGCCGCAAAAGCAGGATTGAAAACGGGCGATGTGATACTGAAAGTCAACGATAAAAAGGTGGCCGAACCACAGGACCTTTACGAAGCGATCGGCGGCATGAATCCTGGCGATAAGGTAACGGTAACGTATAAACGTAATAATAAGGAAAGCAAGGCAACGGCTACCCTGACCAAGAACACCGACACGGCTCCCCGTGCATTCTCCCTGCCCGGAACCGGCGGAGGCAATAACTACAGCTTCCGCATACCGCGGGACAGGATGCCTTTCGAAGAATTCTTCCAGGGCGGCGGACCCAGGCTTGGCCTTTCCGTACAGGATACGGAAGAAGGGAACGGCGCCAGGGTACAGGAAGTAACCCCGGGTTCTGCAGCAGATAAAGCCGGGTTCAAGGAAAATGACCTCATCACTGAAATAGCCGGCAAAACGGTGAAAAACGCAAGAGATGTAGCGCAGTCTTACAAAGACAGTAAAGACCAGGGGACCATCACCGCCAAAGTGAATCGTAACGGTAACGTACAAACGTTATCCATCAAGGTACCAAAAAGACTGAATACGGAAAATCTGTAGATTATAGTTTAAGTGTAAGCAAAAAGAAGCGGCTCGCGGTATGCGGGCCGTTTTTTATTTCATCAGCATTCTCAACAACCTGAGTTTGTTCCCGAAAGGCGGGTACTTGGCTTTTACATCCAGCCAGGTAGCGGTTTTCATTACCCCTTTTTCATGCGAGAACGCCTCAAACCCCGAGCGGCCGTGATACCTCCCCATCCCGCTGAACCCTATCCCCCCAAAAGGCAGGTCTGTATTCGTGAAATGCACGAGCGTATTATTAATACAACCACCTCCGAAAGATACTTTCTCCATGAATTCTTCCTCCGTGCGGCGACTCCCGGAAAAGATGTAGAGCGATAAGGGATAAGGGTTCCGGGCAATCATACGGATAGCGTCGCTGGTGGTTTGGTAGGGAATCAGCGGTAAAATGGGTCCAAATATCTCTTCGTTCATCACCGGCGCATCGGGTGAAACGTCCGTCAGCAGCGTGGGCGCGATGTACTTGTCTGTTCTGTCTGTTTGTCCGCCTGCCACAATCCTTCCCTGTTGCAGATAACTAATGAGCTGATCAAATCTTTTTTCATTGATGATGCGCGGATAATCCGGACTTTTAGCGGGATCTTCCCCATAAAACTTTCCGATCGCCTCCTTCATCTCCCGGATCAGTTTTTCTTCCACTTTCTCCTGCACCAGCACATAATCCGGCGCGATGCAGGTCTGGCCGGCATTCCAGCATTTCCCCCAGATGATCCTGCGGGCAGCAGTTTTCAGGTCAGCGCCGGCATCCACGATGCAGGGACTTTTCCCGCCCAGTTCGAGCGTGACAGGCGTAAGATGCGGCGCTGCCATCTCCAGCACTTTGCGGCCTACCGGGATGCTGCCGGTAAAGAAAATATGGTCGAAACGATGCTGCATGATATCCGGGATCACCACCTGTCCTTCACCTGTTACCGTTGTCACAAAAGCGGGATCAAATGCATCCCGGATCACTTGTTGCACAACAGCTTCCGTATGGGTGGCTATTTCGGAAGGCTTGAGGATAGCGCAGTTCCCGGCGGCGATGGCCGCGATCAGCGGATTGATCACCAGCTGGAAAGGATAATTCCAGGGGCCGATGATCAGTGTAAGCCCTTTCGGCTCCCGGTAGATCGTGCTTTTGGAAGGATAATGCATCAAAGGCGACGTCACCTCCTGCGGGCGCATCCACTGACGAAGATTGGTGAGGGTGTTGTCCAGTTCGTCGTAAAGCAGTCCGACCTCACTCCCATAGGCTTCCATGGCCGATTTGCGGAGGTCTGCGTGCAAGGCCGAGAGGATGGCGGATTCGTGATTCCTGATCACCTTTTTCAACTGCCTGAGCTGCGCTTTGCGAAAAGCATACAGGCGGGTAACGCCGGAATCGAAAAAGCGGCGCTGGGCGGCGTATATGTCTGCGGGAGAAGCCATAGGATATTGTTAGTCCTGTAATTTCGCGAAAATTCCCTGCTTTTTTGCAGTTTGAATATCTTTGTGCGAATCTACCAGGACAACCCAGTATGAGTGCGAGTATTGATTATAACAAGTATGAGGCGGTGATCGGCCTCGAAGTACATGCCCAGCTTTTAACAGAAAGCAAGCTGTTCAGCAGCGACAGTGCTGCATTTGGCGGCTTGCCCAATACCCATATCAGCCCGGTGACACTCGGGCACCCGGGAACTTTGCCATTCCTGAATCGCAAAGCCGTAGAACTGGCTATCCGCCTTGGTTTTGCCTGTCATTGTGAAATAGAGCGGGAAAATTTCTTCGCCCGCAAGAATTATTTCTACCCGGACCTCCCGAAAGGTTACCAGATCAGTCAACATACCGCTCCTATCTGCATCGGCGGCCATGTACCCGTAGTTACAGACGCCGGGGCGCGAGACGTCCGGTTGAACCGCATCCACCTGGAGGAAGATGCCGGCAAATCTCTCCATGATCAGGATCCGGACAACACCATGGTGGACTACAATCGCGCCGGGGTTCCACTGGTAGAGATCGTAACGGAACCGGATATTCACAATGCCGAGGAGGCTTATGCCTATCTCACCGAGCTTCGCCGCCTCGTACGCTGGCTGGATGTTTGCGATGGCAATATGGAAGAAGGTTCCATGCGATGCGACGCCAATATTTCCATCCGTCTCAAAGGTGAAAGCCGTTTGGGCACGAAAGTGGAAGTCAAAAACATGAACTCCATCCGCAATGTGAAACGGGCCATTGAGAATGAGATCCGCAGGCAGATAGAACTGGTGGAAAGCGGGGAGCGGGTGGTGCAGGAGACCCGCAGCTTTGATGCCTCCAATGGCAGTTCTTTCCCGCTTCGTTCCAAGGAAGAGGCGAATGACTACCGCTATTTCCCCGAACCGGATCTCGCTCCTTTCCGCATCACCACTACTTTCCTTGAAGATATACGTGCATCACTGCCTGAACTTCCCGAGGAAAAGACCAGCCGTTATATTCAGCAACTCGGCCTTCCGGAATATGATGCCCGTGTGATCTGTGACGATAAAGCTACCGCGACTTACTTTGAAGTGTTGATCGCCGCTACTCCGCATCATAAAGCGGCCGCCAACTGGATACTGGGACCGGTGAAATCCTGGTTGAACGAACGCAATGCCGATATTGCGGCATTCCCTGTTCCTCCCGCCACACTGGCCGACCTTATCGCACTGATCGCGGAAGGGAAGGTGAATTTTTCCATCGCATCCTCCCGCATCCTGCCGGTCATGATCGAAGAACCGGGGGAAACGCCGTTAGCGATTGCTACTGCGTTGAACCTGATACAGAACACCGATGCCGGCAGTATCCTCCCTGTTATAGACGAAGTGCTGGCGAAGTATCCCGGCAAGGTGGCCGAATTCAGAGCCGGAAAGAAAGGGCTGATCGGCTTGTTTGTGGGAGAGGTGATGAAGCTCAGCGGAGGGAAAGCAGATCCAAAACTAACTAACGAATTGTTAATGAAACGGTTGAACAGCTAAACATGCCACTCATCCATTTTACCGTGAACCATAGCATGCCCACTGCAAGCAGATTGCCGTTCATTGCTATAAGTTGCACCACATTTAACCCGGAATACCTTACTGCTGCTGTAACACGCCTGTACCGGCTACATAATTTAACAAATCCGCAGAAGAGCATCCGGTTATTAAACCCTAATTTTGATTCCATTATTGAAAAATACCAAAAACTCACAGATGAAAAAATTAGCCATATGGCTCGCTGCGGCGGCTTTGCTGGCGGGTTGTAACACGCATTCGGAAAAAGGCACATTCAAGATCGATGTACAGCTGGCCAATGCTCCGCTTGAAAAAGTATACCTTGAAGAGCTCACCGGCCAGGCGCCCAGGATCGTGGATACTTCCGCCGTAAAAGACGCTTCCGGCAAATTTCAGCTGGACGGTATGGTGGCCGAGCAGGGTCTGTATCGTATCCGTTTCGAGAATGGTAAATACATCGTGCTGGCCCTTGATGCCGGGAACATGGGTATCGCCGGCGATTACAACGAACTGGAAAAAATTACCGTTAAGGGCTCCGAAGCCACAACCGAGATACAGCAGCTGCTGAACCACTACAGCGAAAAAACCCAGGTGCTCAGCAAGGAGATCCAGGCCATGGACAGCCTGCGCCTGGCCAAAACGCCGGACAGCCTGCTTTCCGAGCGCAGAAAATCATTTGAGCTGGAAGCAAAAAATTTCCGCCAATATTTCCTGGACGCAGCACAGAAAACACAACAGCCTGTGGTAGCCGTTTTTGCGATGCAGCTGGTGCGGTTTGACGATGCGAAAGACCTGTTGGATAACAGAGCCGCTTTTGAAAGCATCATCAAGCGTTTCCCCAATAATTCCATGGTAAAGGATATGGCGAAATATCTCGCCGATGTGGAGAAAGAATCCAAACAGGGTGGCGAATCCGGGCCCGCTTCCTTCATCGGGAAACAGGCGCCTGATTTCACACTGCCCGATCCCAGCGGAAAAAATGTCAGCCTGAGCTCCTTCAAGGGAAAATATGTGCTGGTTGATTTCTGGGCCAGCTGGTGCGGCCCCTGCCGTCAGGAAAACCCCAATGTGGTGAGTGCTTATTTGAAGTATAAGGATAAGAACTTTACGGTTCTTGGTGTGTCGCTGGATAAAACGAAGGATGCCTGGGTGAAAGCTATTGCCGATGACGGGTTGAACTGGAATCATGTGAGCGATCTCAAGTTCTGGGAATCCTCTGTGGTACCTTTATACGGTATTACCGGCATCCCCACCAATATCCTCATCGATCCTGATGGCAAGGTGATTGCGGCGGATCTGAGAGGCCGGGGGCTGGAGAAACAACTCAGTGAAGTACTGAAATAAAAAATGGGGATCAAACGATCCCCATTTTTTATTATTAATATCCCGGATTCTGCACCAAAACGCCTCCGCTTCGTTGCCAATCCACGAACGGGATCGGGAACACCACGAAGTTGGAACCCCAGGTCTGGATTGGCTGCACAGGAAGGCGCGCCGGAACATCCCGCCCGGTGCGCAGGAAATCAAACAACCCCTGCCCTTCAAATGCCAGTTCGATCCTTCTTTCATTCATGATCAGGTCTATCAACCCCTGCTTTGTTGTTGGAGGTACCAGTGTGGAGGCATTCGAGCGAACGCGGATATCCAGCAGCTGATTATACGCTACAGGATCAACAATGGTGGACATCCTTGCCAGCGCTTCCGCTTTGATCAGCTTGATCTCCGCCAATCGGAGGATAGGCACCCAGTTTTCATACGTGTTATTGAAATACTTGCCCGTCCAGCTGGCGCCGCCTACCACACGGATCATCGGCGCAATCTTCCTTTTATCCGTTGCACCGAAATTCGGGATGTTGAAGTATGCCGGATTGATGGAAATATCGCCTCTTCCATTAGGACTGTAGTGCTGCCCGATGGCGTTGTTGGTATTGGGGTTATCCGCCGTGTTCATCGCAACAGAGAAGATCTTCTCATTCATGGAGGGAGAAGTCTGGTTATCAAACTTGAACACATCGATCGGTTCTGCGGAAAGACTGAAGTTGCGCGGAGAGGCGATCACTGCATCTGCCCTTGCATTCGCATTTGCCCAATCTCCTTTGTAGAGGTAAACCCTCGCCAGCAAACCATCTGCCGCAGCTTTGGTAGCCCTTGCCCTGTCCTGGTAAATATCATTGTAAGTAATCGGCAGATTGTTAGAAGCGTCTGTGAGGTCTGCGATCATCTGATCATATACCTCTTTCACCGTATTCCGCTTCACGTTGTTAGCGGAACTGAGTGCGCCCTGGCCGTCTGTGACCGCATCCAGGATTAACGGTACGCCCGCATGGGAAGCATCCGCGGTAAAGCTGTAAGGTTGTGCATACAGATTAACAAGATAGAAGTAGCATAATGCACGAATGAACTTGGCTTCCGCATAATATTGCAGCGCCTTGGTACTCCCCACAACGCTTTCGTTCTGTTTCAGTTTTTTAGTGAAGAAATTCGTTTCAAAGATCGTACGATAGCCGCCCGTCCAGCAGTTCAGCGGGATGGCGTCTCCGGATAACAATGTAAAAGAACCCGTATTTCCGAAGAAAGAAGCGATGTTCGCATCGTTCCCGCGCTGATCGGCATAAATAAGCACCCTCCCCCCAAGGAACTCTGCATTCTGCAAGGCATCATACATACCGATCGCAGCCAGTTCCACGCGGGCGGGAGTTTTGAATACATCTGCCGGATCTACATTGACATAAGGGTTCTGCTCGTTTACTTTAGAGCAGCTGCCTAACACCAGGCCGACCGCCAGTATCCAGATGTTCTTTCGAAATTTATTGATCGTTGTCATAATAGTAAGTTTTAGCTTAAACCATAAACATTAAAATCCTGCTCTCAAACCAAGTACGAACGTGCGGGCCAGCGGCACGCCGCGGCTATCCACACCAAAAGCAATATTTGCCTGGCGGTTGGTATTGATATCCGGATCCTGACCGGAATAACCAGTGAGCAGGAAGGCATTGTTCACGGAGCCAAATACCCTGAAAGTGGATACTCCCAGCATCTTCTTGACCGTAGGGAATGTATATGCGAGCACGATTTCCTGCACGCGCAGATAATCCGCCTTTTCCAGCCAGCGGGTGGAGGTTTGTGTGGTCACGTTTTCCCGCAATACCAGTTTGGGCGTGATCGTGTTTTTATTAGTGGGCGTCCAGCGGGACTTGATCTCGTCAATATTGTTGTTGAAGAAATTGGTCATCAGACCCTGCCGGGTGGCGTTTAATAGCCAGTTACCACCACTGAACTGAAGCGTGATACCCAGTTCGATGCCTTTATAGGTCAGGGTGTTCGTCCAGCCTCCATACCAGGTAGGATACCCTGTTTTGCCTTCGAGGTAAACAGCGTCTGCTCCCGTAATACCGGGAAGTTTGGAAGAACCGTCCTGTGTGGTCCAGCGGTCGGCGGTAGCGAGACCGGGTGAAGGGTTGTACCTCCGGATGCTGCCATCCTTCGCATAGAACATACCATAGCCCGTGTTCGGGTCTACGCCTGCCCAGCGGATCATGTAGAACACACCCAGTGGCCGGCCAATGCTGGCACGGTTGGAGCCACTTACCAGATCATCCGGTGTGGCCAGTTGTGTTACTTTGTTTTTCAGCGCTGTAAAGTTGGCGGAGGTGGTCCACGTCAATCCTCTTTTATCTATCGGTGTAGCCGTTACCGTTAGCTCGTAACCCTGGTTCCACATAGCGCCGATATTGGTGATCACCGCCGCGCCGGGAATGCCTGTGGTGCGATATACAGGAGCGCTCAGCACCAGTCCGTCCACATTATTCTTGAAATAATCAAACGTAACGGTCAGCCGGCTCCTGAGAAGCGCTGCATCAAAACCGATATCCAGTTTTTTAGAAGTTTCCCATTTGAGGGTGGGGTCGCCTATCTGCGCCATGGACAAGCCGTTGAGCTCTGCGTACTGCCCGCCGCCATAAAGCGTTCTCCAGGGATAAGGTCCTACATTGGCATTCCCTACCTTACCGTAGCTGGCTCTGATTTTGAGATCATTGATCACTTTTACATGATCCCTGAAGAAAGCTTCTTCAGAAACACGCCATCCTGCGGAAACACTGGGGAAATAACCGCGACGGTTATCAATACCAAAACCGGAGAAGGCATCTGCACGGAGTGCACCTTCCACATAATATTTACCCTTATAGTTATATGCGAGACGGCCGAAGTAAGAGTCAAATGCATCCGCATTAGCCGTACCACCGGCGAAAGTATTACCGGTACCGGCACTCAGACCATCGTAGATACTCTGAAAATAGCTATCCGTAAGGTTCCCCTGCCCGGTATACAGATCTATTCTTTTACGATACTGGTATTCAACACCGGCTGTTAAAGCCACTGTATGCTTCTCCGCGAAAGTGCGGGTATAGGTGGCGAAGTTGGACCAGTTCCATTGATTATTGCGCACCAGGTTCTCCTGCACAAGGCCGTTAAAATTAAAGCCAAGTCCTGCCTGATCAGGTCCGCTGTATTGATCTTCAAAATCCTGGATGAAATCCACCCCGAAACGGGACGTGATCTTTAATCCTTTTATAGGACTTAACTCACCATATATGCCGCCTGATGTGCGATTGGAAATATTGTCATTTCGCCCGAGCAACAATGTTGCAAGCGGGTGAAAGAAACGGTTCAATCTGTTCGTAGATACGTTCACGTTATTACCATTACCGAGGTCGCGGTTGGCAGCGGAAAGATAAAAGCCGCCATAATCGCCGGTCGTATTATATACCGGTACGTTCGGCGGCGCATTATAGCCGGCAACGGTGGCGCCTGCCAGCAACCCGTCTGACAGTACACCGTTATTCAGGCCTTTGGAAGCATATAAGTTTACGCCTACCTTAAACCATGTTTTGGGTGTAACATCCAGGTTGAGTCTTACTGATCCGCGGCGCAGCCGGTTGGTAAACACGATCCCTTTTGCATCTATGTAATCCATGGAGCCGTAGAACTGTGCTTTCTCCGTTCCTCCGGAAACAGATACATTGTGATTTTGTGTGAACCCTGTTTGAAACACCTGTTTCAGCCAATCCGTACGGGCCGGTTTCCCGCTGCCGGTGGGATCATAATCCACGGCTATCGGTCCGAGCCCAAGATTGGCAGCCTTTTCATTCTGGATGGTCGTAAAATCATCTCCATTCAGCAACTTGGGTAACCGGGCTGCTTTCGCCCAGGTAAAATTGCCGTTGTAAGTTGCTGTGATGGTGCCTTGTTTGCCTCTTCTGGTGGTTATCACAATCACCCCGTTCGCGGCGCGGGAACCATATAATGCAGCGGCGGCGGCATCCTTCAAAATGTCGATCGTTTCGATATCATTCGGATTGATATCTGCCAGCGGGTTATAACGGGTGCCGTTACCGCCGTTAAAAGTAGTGAGGTTCGTACCGGAAACCAGCGGAATACCGTCCACAACGATCAACGGGGATGAACTGTTGCTGATGGAGTTCACACCGCGAATGCGGATAGCCACCGCATCTCCCAGGATACCGGAGGTAACATTGACGTTTACACCGGCAGCCTGTCCCTTCAATGCCTGATCAAAACTCTGAATAGGTTTGTCGTGCACCTTGCCCCCGTCAAGGGAAGCTGTAGATGACGTAACTTCTTTCTTCTTGATGTCCACATAACCGGTCACCACTACTTCGCGAAGCGTTTTGTCGTCCGTAGCCAGCTGAACGTCCAGATGGCCTCCTGCCGGCATGGGTAGTTCTCTGTTACTGTAGCCGATGTACGAGAATACGAGGGTTCCTCCGGTCTGTGATACTTCCAACCGGTAATCCCCGTTGGAATTGGTGATGGTTCCCTTTGAAGAGCCTTTAATGGAAACAGTAACGCCCGGAAGCGGGGTACCATCTTTTGCATCGGTCACTCTCCCGGCAATAGTCCGGGTTTGGGCCATCAGATGCCCACAGAGCAAAACCGAAAAGAACATGAGGAGTAACATTCTTTTCATATCGATTGGATTTTGGTGTTGGATTAGACTTTGGCCTTTCTACCTGTTTGAAATAATTGCATAAACAACCTGCAGGTCATTGCCCGGTCAGATCACAGATTCGGGGTAAATAGCGTTGCTTAGAAGGTCAAAATGGTGAAGGGTAAATAGCGATAAAACTTTAGCAGTCGTAATTCAGGGTCCGTTTGTTTTGGTTTCTTTTGTCCAAGCAGGTGTGCTTTAAAGCATTCAATTACAGTAAATTACTAAATATTTGCTAATAAAGCATCAAGTTGCTTCACTGATATGAAAAAATTGCACAATAGGGAATATTTATCTATTCATACTCTCCCTTCAAACATCAGAAGATAAACGCGCTATGAAGTGCTGTCTGTAAAAAAAGCAGGCTGCGAAAAATTATTTTTTGCAGCCTGTCGGTAACATTAAATTCATCAAATTATCAAGCAATCATCAATCGTTGTATTTGGGATGCTGGCTGATCTGCAAATTGGTTTGCAGTTCTTTCAGGGGGATAGGCAGATAATATCCTCTGTCGCCAGGAGTCAGCAGAGTGGCGCCGGGTGCCATTATTGCGTCTGCGGTTGTTCGTGTGATATTCATTTTTCTCCGCCGCAGGTCAAAATAACGATGTCCTTCAAAAGCAAGTTCCCTGTATCGTTCCAGCATTACTGCATCCAGGAGGTCTGCTGCTGTTACGAATGATTGCGGAACATATCCGCTGATGCGCTGTATGCGGAGTGCATTCAGGTCACTCGCGGCGGCGTTGAGTTCTACTGTTGTTTTTGAAGCATATGCTTCCGCGCGGATGAGGTACATTTCCGCTACTCTGAAAAGTTTCACATCGGCGAGATTGACGAGTGCAGGTTGGCCGCCTACGTACTTGTTCACCGTCCATCTCCTTGTAGTGGCCGTTGGGGTGAGGTCTTTCGCGTACACGCCGAACCTTACATCTTTTGACGCATCCACGGCATTCATCCATTTATAAGACGGTGCAAACAGCACACGGCCGGACCCATCCCGAAAAATATCCCCTATCCGGGCATCCTGCGCTTCGCGTTTGAGTTTCCATACAATTTCCGCTTCGGTTTTATCCAGCCAGATGTCGGGGAAGGCGGTCGCGCTGGCGAGCGGTATCGCGTTGATCACTTCCGTAGCGGCGGTGATGGCAACATCCCATTTCTTTTGCCAGAGTGCGGAGCGGGCCTGAATGGCTGCTACCGCGGGGCGGGTGATGCGGTTTTTGTTCGTGAAGGTTGTTGGGATGAGGGTTTTAGCCGTTTCAAGATCTGTATCGATCTGTGCGAACACTTCCTGTACGGTATTCCTTGCGGGTGAGCCGATGTACGATCTTGTCATAACAGGCACTCCGGCAGACGCCGGTTCATAATCCACAGCATAATGCCGCAGCAGTTCGAAATGACAGAAGGCACGCAACGCGAGCAGTTCACCTTTCAGCTGTTGCTTCGTGCTTTCTTCCTGTGGAGTGGCATATACGTCATCCAACGCACCCAGCACCCGGTTCACCCTGTCCAGCACCATGTAAAAGTTTGTCCAGGCGGCAGCAATATCCACATTCACGGCATCCTGCTTCCAGCTGAATACCTGAGTCCCCCGGCCCGAGGTGTTCTCCGCCGGCCAGGTGGCTTCGTCCGATATCCATGTGCTGATACTGATCGTATTGGTTGCCAGACCCGCATAAGCACCCAGCGTTCCGGCATTCAGATCGTCTACGGATTTGAATGCAATAGATTGATCTATTATTTCAGCCGATTTTATGTTCAGGTCTGACATGCAGGAAGAAGCCAGCATACATAATGCGATCATCCCCTTTTTATGAATTGTCTTCATGTCCTTCTCCATTAATGGTTAAAACTGTATGCGTGCGCCGGCAGTGAAGGTCCTGGCCGCCGGATATTCAAAAAATGCCGTACCGTTATTATCCTCCGGATCGGTACCACTCCAGTTCGTGAGTGTAAGAAGGTTTTGCCCCTGTACGTAAATAGTGGCCTGCTTCAGTATGCCGGTATGTTTTAGCAGTGCTGCCGGCAGCGTATAAGCGATCTGCGCATTCCGTAAACGTACATAGGAAGCATCCTGCACATCGCGGGAAGTGAAATTCCGTGTGTCGCTGAAAGAAGGCTGTTGCGTAACATCGCTTGGTTTACGCCAGCGGTTCAGCCATTTGCGGGACTGATTGAAGGCTGCATTCTGGTTGCTGTTCAGGATATAATACTCTTCGGAATTATAGCGATTGTGGCCTTGCGCAAAGCTGAAGAACACTTCCGCCGAAAAGCCTTTCCAGGAAAGGCGGGAAGAGAAGCCGCCCACATAAGGGGGATCTGCCGTTCCAAACTCAGCCACACTTTGCGTGGCAGGATCATAGGTGGTAACGATCCCACCCTTTCGGTTATAGTATCTTGATCTGCCTGTTTGCGGATCTACGCCCGCCCATTTTGTAATGTAATGCGTATTAACGGGAAGACCTACACGTAAAATATAAGCACCCTGGGAGAACTCGTTGGCCTTACCCAGACTCATCACCCTGTTATTGTTGTAAGCGAAGTTGAAGCCGGCAGTCCATGTGACGTTATTATTCCGCACAAGATCGGCGCTCATATCCACTTCAACGCCGCGATTGCGGATCACGCCGGCATTGATCCTCCGCGTACCGAAACCGCTGGTGGCGGACAGTTGTTCATCCACAAATACATTTTCCGTTCGCCTGTTGTACCAGTCTACCGTCAGCCGGAGGCGTTGGTTCAACAACGCTGCATCAAGACCCGCATTGAACATCTTTGTATATTCCCAATCATAGTCAGCATTGCCCACTTCCACCGGCGCAATGGCCGGGAGGCCATCATAGCGGGTAGCGCCGTATCCGGCGGCATAGGCAAAATTCTTGCTGAAGGGAGAGGCGGCAGTACCATAACTGCTGCGTATCCGCAGTACATCCAGCCAACGCTGTTGCTGCAGGAAATATTCCTTTTTGATGTCGTACCCTGCGCCCACTGCGTAAAAGTTGTGCCAGCGGTTGCGGGCGGGTACGGTGGAAGAACCGTCCCGGCGGAAGGTGATGTTCAGTGTGTATTTATCGTCATATGCATATCTTGCCACTCCTACCCATGAGGCCATCGCCATTCCCGTATTTCCACCGCCCACCTGGGGGATGAAGCCGTTGAAAGCGGAGCCCTGGGTGATACCGGCCGCCGAGCCCTCGAGGCCAGGCGTAATGCCGTACCCGGAAAAATTATGGGAGAAGGTTTTCATCCTGTTAAAATAATAAAAACCGCCGATACTGAAGTTATGCAGATCATGGATCGTTTTCGTATAGGTAATACCGGTAGTTGCCGTGAACTGGAAGTAACGGATCATTTCTTCCTTTCGCATCCCCTGCCTGCCCGGAACGGCGGGCTGACTTCCGCTGTAGGTGCCGGGCTTGATCGTGCGGGTCTCCAGATTTTCCCGGTAATCGAATCCCAGGTTGGTGGTGGCATAGAGGTGATCCGTGAGATTATAGCGCAAAGCGGTATTCAGCGTTCCTTTCAGCTGATTTACCTTATAGGAGGTATTCTGCACCCGCTCCAGGGCATCCGATCCGATGCGGGTATCGTAGGTGCCGCCGTAGGGGTCTTTGTTCCCCGTGTGTACGAGCTGGCCGTTGATATAGGGCTGCTCATATGGCAGTGCGAAATACATGGCGGCCATTGTATTGGTGGCAGTGGAAGTATTCTCATTCTCGATCAGGCTGCTGTTCGTATAGCCTATTGCGGTATTGATGGCTGCGGTAAAACGATCATACTTTACGTCCATATTATTCCGGAAGCTGTAGCGTTCCAGTCCGGAGCGCAATGCGATACCGTCCTGCTTGAGGTAGTTCGCGGAGGAATAAAAACGGACGGTTTCGGTTCCGCCGGAAGCGCTTAGTTCGTATTCGTGACAGGGGGCGTTATTGCGCAGAAAGATATCCCGCCAGTTGGTGTGGATATTCCCCAGACTATCCAGAATGGCTGCATTCCTCGTTTTCTGGCTGGGAGACAAAGCGGCATTGGCGGGGTTCCTGGGGGAGAAGGTCCAGCCCGGACCAATCGTGCGACCGGTTTCGAGCCCCACTTCTTCCTCAAACGTCAGCCTTTCTGCCGTACTCATTACATCCAGTTTTGAACGGGTAGGTTGAGAGAAGCCATGCTGCGTATGAAAAGAAAAGGTTGCTCCGCCGGCCTTTCCCCGTTTTGTTTGCACAAGGATGACGCCATTCGCGCCACGGGAGCCATACAAAGCGGTGGCATTGGCATCTTTCAACACGCTGACAGATTCAAAATCGAAGGGATTCATGGACATAAAGACGCCGCTCTCCACCACCATGCCGTCCACTACATATAAAGGGCTGGTTATACCGCTATACGTAGCCTGTCCCCGTATCAGCACACGAGCTGCCGCTCCGGGCTGGCCAGTGCCGGCCGCTACGTACAATCCTGCTACCCGCCCCTGTAACGCCTGATCGAATGAAGCTACCGGCATCTGGCTCACTTTGGCTCCGGGTACGGTAGATACTGCGCCGGTATATTGCCTGCGGGTGGCGGTATTATAGGCTGTTACAACAACTTCATCCAGGAGCTTTGGCTCGGTTGGAAGAGTATCCTGGCTTTTTTTCTGTGCAACGCCAGGCGAGCTTATAGCAGGGAGCAGCCATAAGAGTAGCGTTCTTTTCATAAGATTTGCTTTTGACAGTTCCGGTGTTTCGGCACAAGATACTGGGATTCAGGGTTTAATGGTAGTACACGAATATGTGATAGACACAAAAGCAAAAAAAGAGGCCGCCAATCAATGCTGGCAGCCTCTTTCAAGACATTTTAATTAAATATTATATTATCTCCATTCCGGGTTTTGGGTTAGATTCTTGTTGAAATCCAGTTCCAGTTGCGGGAAGGGCATGAGGAACAGCTTGCTGCCGACCGGCATGGTGAGCGTATTGGGATCATATGAGATCCCTGTGCCGTTGGATTTATCACCCTTGGTACCGTCCCTTACGATAGGCTGATTCCTGCGTTTCAGATCAAAGAAACGATCGCCTTCAAAAGCAAGCTCCAGCCTTCTTTGCAACAGGATCTCATCCAACAGGGCCTGGCCGGAATAGGATACGTTCGTCCAGCCGTTGATCCTGTTTGTTTTCAGGAGATTCACATCGTCTGACGCAGCGTTAGTAGCCCCGCTCCGGTATTCGGCTTCCGCACGGTTGAGCAGCACTTCGGCTGTGCGGAGTACTTTGGCATCCAGCACACCGGCAGGCTGACCGGCCCGGCCGCGCCACTTCACCACCTGGTTATAGCGGTTGGTTTGGTACAGGCTGTCTTTGGCCACATAAGTAGTGGTTCTTACGTCACCGGGTTGGAACAGCTGAGCAAGATTATACTCTATCACATATTCGGATTTCATTTGAAGGGGATTACCAACAGCCTGGTAATAATTTACGCCCAGAGTGTTCACGTTATCAGTGTTGGTGTTTTTGAGCTTGAACAATACTCCTGCTTCCGTTACATCTGTCCAGATACCGGGGAAGTTAGCAATGCTGGGCAGGTTAGGTGTAGTACCTAAAGCATTGTTGGCTGCAGTGATGCAATTTGTCCAATCACCTTTATAAAGATATACACGGGACAGCAGCCCGGCTACCGCCGCTTTGTTCAGGCGGCCAGCGCCATTGCTGGTATTGATCAGGCTGTAAGCCTGGGTTAAGTCCGCGATCACCTTGTCATAAAACCCTTTCAAAGGTTCTTTGGGAAGTTTGATGTTGTAGTCTGTAGTAGTGGTGTAGTTAATGGTAGAATCAGCATCTACTGCATTCACATATGCCTTGCTAAAAATTCTCGACATATCAAAATAGGTCATAGCTCGTACCGCCAATGCTTCTCCTTTGGCATTGTCCTTGAATGCGCCGGCAGGGAACTTTTCAATATTCTCCAGAATAGCATTCGCAGTCCTTACAATAGTATACCCACCCTGATACATACCATGCGTGTCGGTGGAGTTATATTGCCACTTTGAATACTTCTGCTGAGACAACCTCCCGGACTGGTTCATGATCAGGTTATCGGCGATGCAATCCCAAATGATGTTCCAGGAACCGGAAT
>OFTY01000766.1_pt1 | contig 18841 bp, 17 predicted proteins | sample 1775061 | NCBI WGS metagenome assembly OFTY01 (sample SAMN08195773, study PRJEB24354) | sludge metagenome | isolation source: sludge from phenol fed wastewater aerobic bioreactor B | place: India: Nagpur | collected 2016-09-16 | reverse complement strand
TGAAATACCGCGATCTCATCATGATGCACGCGGAAGCTTTCCTGCAATGATGCATTGGGCAGAACAGGAGCGCGCAAACCGTCATGCAGTGGGTGTTCGCCGGTGATCACACGGGCTTCGTCCCACAAACCGCTTTCTATGAACTGCTCCAGCAAATGCCTTCCTCCTTCCACAATCACGCTTTGTATGTTGCGCGCGTGAAGCTCGGAGAGCAGCTGTGGCAGGATATTCCGGCTGAAGTCCAGCGTAACCGTTTTGTCTCCTCCCGTCCGCTCCGTAAAAAAAAGCGTGGGCGCTTCGGTATCATGCAGGTGAAAATCTACCGGAATGCGCAGATGCCGGTCGATCACCAGTCTTACCGGGTGCTTCCCCGGCCATAGCCGCGTAGTGAGGCGGGGATTATCTTGCAATGCGGTATGGGTGCCGATGAGGATACCTGCTTCCCGGCTGCGCCACCGATGTACCAGTCGATCTGTATATGGATGCGATATCCTGACCGGCCGTCCATCCGGAGGGGCCATGTATCCGTCGGACGATTGCGCCCATTTCAGGATGATATAAGGCCGCTGTTGTTCATGAAAAGTGAAAAAACGGCGGTTGATGGTCCTGCATTCCTTTTCCAGCACACCGGTGGTTACTTCCACCCGCGCTTCCTGCAGGCGGCGGATCCCGCGGCCGGAGACGGCCGAGAAAGTATCCACACAACCGATCACCACCCGCGGTATCCTGCGCGCGATGATGAGGTCTGCACAGGGCGGCGTTTTTCCGTAGTGGGAGCAGGGTTCCAGGCTCACGTACATGGTGGCATGAGGAATGAACCGCTGCAGGTTCTCCGGCACGCTGTTCACGCAATTCACTTCCGCATGCGCCTGCCCGTACAAACGGTGATATCCTTCCCCGATGATCTTCCCTTCATGTACCAATACTGCTCCCACCATCGGGTTAGGCGCAACATGCCCTTCTCCCGTCAGAGATAATTCCAGGCAACGTTGCATAAAAATTTCATGTGGGAGACTGTTCATGAATGCGTATGAAATAATAAGTTTGCACAAAAATATCGTTTTCAGCGGGGAATTCTTGCTGTTCATTCAAGTATATGACGATTCAAGCTGCATTTGCGGGCCTGGTGCATCACATCCGCCCTGTTTATGATAATCGGGAAGCCGCTAACGTAGCGCACCTTGTGATGGAACATATCACCGGCCTCGGCAAACTGGACCGGGTGGTGCACAAGGACATGGAACTTTCGGCGGACCAGGAAACCCGTTACCAGCAAGCCCTTGCAGCACTGCTGGCGCACAGGCCCGTTCAATACATCACCGGCAAAAGCTGGTTCTATGGTATAGAGCTGCTCGTGAACGAACATGTGCTCATTCCCCGCCCGGAGACGGAAGAACTCGTGGAGTGGATATTGCTCGATCATCCGTCCAAACCCGCCTGGCGCCTGCTGGATGTCGGTACCGGCAGCGGCTGTATCCCCATCGCACTGAAGCAGCAATGGCATGCGGCAGATATCTGGGCGATGGATATCAGTCTTTCCGCATTAGGCATTGCGAAGCAGAACGCCGCATTGCAACATACGCCGGTCCGGTTCCTGCACCAGGACGTACTTTCACCGGATACCTCCAAAGTATTGCCTTCTCTCAACATTATCGTCAGCAACCCACCGTACATCCGTGAAAGCGAGCGCACCAGCATGCAACAACAGGTAACCACCTTTGAGCCATCCATTGCATTGTTCGTTCCGGATCAGGACCCGCTGCTGTTTTACAAGCGGATCGCAGTGCTGGCGCTGGAAAAACTGGAAGCAGGCGGCAAACTGTATTTCGAGATCAATGAAGCGTTGGGGAAAGAAGTAACGGAGATGCTTATTGGGAAAGGCTTTGAGGAGGTGAGGCTGAAGCAGGACATGTTCGGGAAAGACCGGATGGTAAGGGCGATAAAAAAATAACTGCATCCACGCATGAATGCAGTTATCGATTGTTTTACCAACCAGTTTATTTCTTCGCCGCAGCTGACTGCGGATTGGCAGTGCCCAACACCGTTTTGGCTCCCAGCTCCCGCGCGATCTGCATAACACTCACCACCACCCCGATCGGTACGGTCTCTTCCGCATTGATCACAATGGTAGGATCCACCGCTTCATGGCCCAACTTAGGTACCAGCGCCTGTTTCAGGTTCTCGAAATTCACTTTGTTCGTCCCCACATAAAACTGCTGGCCTTTATCGATGCTCACCACTACGGTCTGTTTTGCTTTGGTATTGCTTTTGGCTTTCGGCAACATCAGTTTGATGACGTTGGGATTGGCCAGGGACGACACGATGAGGAAGAACAGCAGCAGGATGAACAGAATGTCGTTCAACGCGCTGCTATGCATTTCCGCATTACCTTTTTTTCGTCTCCGCAAATTCATGGCTTATGATTCAATTACGAATTAAGAATTAAGAATTACGAATTAATTGTCAATTCGTCATTCATTTCGTTGGTTCCTGCAGTACGTCAATGAATTCAGCAGAAACCCCTTCCATCTTGTTGATCACTTTATCGATCTGGGCATTGAGATAACTGTAACCCACATACGCGATCAGGCCGATGATCAAACCTGCTGCAGAGGTCACCATTTTCACGTAGATACCGCCCGCAATTGTGCTAAGGGTAATATCGGAAGTCTGGGAGATGTTAAAGAAGGTCTGGATCATCCCCGCGATAGTGCCCAGGAAGCCGAACATCGGCGCAATACCTGCAACGATGGCCAGTATCACCAGGTTCTTCTCCATCTTGTAAATCTCCAGCTTGCCTACATTCTCCATAGATTTTTCAATGTTGTCGATCGGTTTGCCGATGCGTTGTATGCCTTTGTCGATGATCCTCGCAATGGGGCTGTTTGTGTTCTTTGACAGGGAACGGGCCGCATTGATATTACCGGAGGTAATGTGATCGCGGATCATGGGCATAAAGTTATCTTCCAGCTTACCCGCCCTGGAGATGGTGATGAATCTTTCCACAAACACATATACAGCGATCACGGAAAGAATACCCAGCGGGATCATCAGGGGACCGCCTTTCACGATCATGTCCCACAGTTTGATCTCCTGCACCGCTGCGGTAGCATGCGCTCCGGCAGCTACTGTATCGGCTTTCGGGAGTAAAAGGGAATCCTGTAAAAACGTAACGAGTCCTGGCAACATGTATTAAATTTTAACCTTGTACAAGGGCTTAAAGTAATAATAAAAACGGATTTCGCGGTAAAATATTATTAACTCCGCTCTTCCCAGACCTGCACCAGCTGTATGATCGTGTCTACAGCTTTCTGCATATCCTGTACGCTCACATACTCATGTTTACTGTGCAGCGCCATTTCACCGGTGAAAATATTCGGGCAGGGCAATCCCATGAAAGACAGCCTGGATCCGTCTGTTCCGCCACGTATGCTCATCCGCAGCGGCCTGATCCCTGCGCGGCGGATCGCTTCTTCTGCACAAGCCACTACCTGCGGATGCTGATCGAGCACTTCTTTCATGTTACGATACTGTTCCGTTACCCGGAAAGTAGCCGTGGCGCCGGGATGGCGTTTGAGCGTACTTTCCATGACTTTGCGGAGATAGAATTCATGCGCTTCCAGTTCTTTCGTGGTGAAATCCCGGATGATGAAATCGATCTCCGCTTTCTCCACAATACCTTCTATACGTACCGGGTGAATGAAACCCTGGCGGTCTGCAGTGGTTTCGGGGGAGAGGATGTCCTTCGGCAACGCCTCCACAATTTCCGCTGCGATCTTGATAGCACTCACCAGCTTGTCCTTTGCCACGCCCGGATGTACGCTGATCCCGTGAATGGTGATGTTCACGCCATCCGCAGAGAAAGTTTCATCCTCGAGAGAGCCGAGCTCGCCGCCGTCCATCGTATAGCCGAACTGTGCGCCAAGCCGCTCCATGTCCACATGCTGCACGCCGCGTCCCACTTCTTCATCGGGTGTGAAGAGGATACGGATCCTGCCATGCGGCACTTCCGGATGTTGTAGCAAATATTGTGCTGCATCCATGATCTCCGCCACACCGGCTTTATTATCCGCGCCCAGCAAGGTCCAGCCGCTGGCGGTGATAATATCGTCTCCTTTTTTATCGGCCAGGTAGGGATGTTCTGCCACGCGGATCACCTGTGCGGGATCATCGGGCAGTACGATGTCGCTGCCGTCGTAAGCCTTATGGAGAATGGGTTTGACGTTGGCTCCGCTGCAATCGGACGCCGTGTCCATATGTGCGCAAAGGCAGATCACCGGCACCGCTTTGCTGCTGGTGGCGGGGATGGTGGCATATACGTATCCGTGATCATCCATCGCGGCATCTGTGATACCGATCTCATGGAGCTCGCGGACGAGCAGTCTGGCCAGGTCTTTTTGCTTTGCTGTGGAAGGGAAAGTATGACTCAGCGGGTCTGATTGCGTATCGATCTGTACATAGCGCAGAAAGCGCTCCGTAACGGAGTACACGTAATTCTTATCCATTGGCATAAAAGTAAAAAAGAAAAAGTAAAAAACCCGTGCGGCAGGTCCTTTACTTTTTCTTTCAGACAAAAGGTTATTAAACGATCTCTACGAGTTCGATATCGAATATCAGCGGTTCGCCGGCAAGGGGATGATTGGCGTCCAGCGTGATGAATTCAGCACTGATAGCAGCTACTTTCACCGGGAACACCTGGCCCTGCGGGTTGCTCATCTGAAGCTCCATGCCTATTTCCGGATTCAGATCCGCCGGCATGTTGGCTTTGGGGAAGTCCATGATCAACTCTTCGCTCTTGGGACCGTAAGCTTCCTCCACAGGGATGTTCAGGGTCCTTTTCTCTCCCACGGTCATATCCAGCACACCATTGTCGAAACCCTTGATCACCATCCCGGCTCCTACCTTGAATTCCAACGGCGCTCTGCCCTCGGAGGAATCAAAGGTGCTCCCGTTTTCCAGGCGGCCGTGATAGTGCACCCTTACGGTATCTCCGGTCTTTACTTGTTGCATATAAAAATTTTAAAATGAGATAATAGAAGGTGAAGGTACAGATTTTGTTTTTGATTTCCGGGCCCGGTACATTATTTTGTAGATATGTTCAGATTAGCACTCCTACTACAATTTGTCTTCATCCTTCCTGTTTTTTCACAAAACAAAGTGATCACCGGCGCCCAACGTACAACGGCTTATCTGCCGCAACTGCAAGGCAGGCGCGTGGCTTTGCTGGTGAATCAGACCGCCACCATCGGTACTGTGCACCTGGTGGATTCCCTGTTGCACCGCGGAGTGAAGATCGTGAAGATATTCAGTCCCGAACACGGTTTCCGGGGAAAGGCAGATGCCGGCGAAAAGCTCGGTAACAGCACTGATGAAAACACCGGTCTGCCTATCATCTCCCTCTATGGCAAACACCGCAAAGCAGATGCTACAGACCTGGCGGATGTGGATGTGCTTGTTTTTGATATACAGGATGTGGGTACCCGCTTCTATACGTATATCTCTTCTCTGCAGGAACTGATGGAATCCGCCGCGGAGTATCACAAACCATTGATCGTACTGGACCGGCCGAATCCCAACGGGCATTATGTAGACGGCCCCGTTCTGGACACGGCTTTCCGTTCTTTCGTGGGAATGCAGCCTATTCCTGTCGTACATGGGATGACGGTGGGAGAATATGCGAAGATGCTGAACGGGGAAAGATGGCTGGCGAAAAGGCTCCATTGCGACCTTACGGTGATCCCCTGTGAAAACTACGACCATCGCGTACGTTACCAGCTACCCGTCAAACCCTCTCCCAATCTTCCCAACATGACAGCCATCTGGCTCTATCCTTCCACCTGCCTTTTCGAAGGAACGGTGTTCAGCCTGGGACGCGGCACCGACAAGCCTTTCCAGGTATACGGACATCCGGCCCTGCCGAAGGAACTGTTCTCTTTCACACCGCATAGTATGCCCGGCGCCAAAGAGCCGGTGTTGAAAGATCAAATCTGCTACGGATATGATCTTTCCCATGAAACATTGAATGGGAAGATGCGGCTGGACTGGATATTGAATGCATACAAACTGTATCCTGAAAAAGATAAATTCTTCAATGCCTTTTTCAACAAACTCGCCGGCAACAAGGAATTGATGGCACAGATCAAAGCCGGTACATCCGAGCAGGATATCCGCAGGAGCTGGGAAAAAGACCTGACCACGTTCAGGCATATCCGGAAGAAATATCTGCTGTATAAAGACTTCCAGGCAGATCCCGCCGCAAATTGAATACATTTGCTATTCGAAATTCAGCATCACATGAGGATCATTTTTATGGGAACGCCCGACTTTGCTGTTGCATCGCTGGATGCACTTGTACAGCACGGGTACAATGTAGTGGCAGTGGTTACGGCTCCGGATAAGCCGGCAGGCAGGGGATTACAACTGCATCAAAGTGCAGTGAAACAATATGCCGTCAGCAAACAGATCCCTGTGTTACAACCGGAGAAACTGAAAAACCCCTCCTTCCTGGAAGAACTCCGTTCCTTCAAAGCTGATCTGCAGGTGGTAGTGGCTTTCCGCATGCTGCCGGAAGTGGTATGGAATATGCCTCCGCTCGGCACCATCAATGTGCATGCTTCACTGCTGCCGCAATACCGGGGCGCCGCTCCCATCAACTGGGCTATTATCAACGGCGAAACGGTTTCCGGCGTCACTACTTTCAAACTGCAACACGAAATTGACACCGGTAACATCCTCTTCACCGCGGAAGTACCGGTGCGCGCGGATGAAACCGCCGGAGAACTGCATGATGCTTTAATGCAGGCCGGCGCGGAAGTATTGGTTAAAACCGTTAGGGCCCTTGAAATGGGCGATATCAATGGTCTTCCCCAGCAGAACGTTCCGGTGGATTCGTTGAAACATGCGCCCAAGATATTCAAGGAAGATTGCAGGATAGACTGGGAAGCGCCGATGGACGTGGTTTACAACCGCATCCGTGGATTAAGCCCGTACCCCACTGCATTCACCTTACTGAAAGATAAAACCCTGAAAATATTCAAAGCGCAGAAGGAGCCCACGCAACATACACATGCGCCGGGATCTTTGCACACAGATCACAAAACCTTCCTGAAGTTCGCGGTAACAGGCGGATACATTGATCTGGCGGAAGTGCAATTGGAGGGAAAAAAGAAAATGGGGATAGAGGAATTTTTGCGGGGCTGGCGGGATTAAAAAATGAAAGGGAGCTTTTTGAAGTGCTCCCTTTTTCATTTATTTCTCATCGTAACTTAACTCACAATAAAATCTTGCTTCACGTGTCCCCAGCGCCTCCTGCGCGGCATCACTGAGCTTGATGATCAGGTTGGCGTTCGCTTTCAGCTGTGGAATGGCATCCAGCACTTTGGCATAAATGAATTTACCGTTCAGCGGATTCGTCACCTTTACGATCGTGCCGCGCGGTGCGGTATTATGCAGCGCATAATATTTTCCGGAACCGGATACGGCATTGCTTCTGAACCAGGTACCCGGACCTTTCTCCGTTGCGACATGTTTGCTGTTGGCAGTTTGCTGCATGTACAGTTGCTCGAACCCTCCTTCCGGAATGGCCGGCGTACGGCCCACACTGGTTTCCGTCGGTGGAGGGGGCGGGGGCGTTTGTTTCTTCTCCGGTTCGGAAGGCTGTGATTTCGGTGCAGGTGTGTCTGTTTTGGGGAGTGTGGGAAGCTCCTGCTTTGTCACCGTTGGCGGTGGCTGCACCGGTGCGGGCGGAATAACAGTAGATGCCGGGATGGTGGATTGACCAGTGCCTTTCACATACCCCACGATCAGCAGTGCATCCTTCTTCACACCATCACCTGAAAAATTATTCCAATGCCGCACATTATCCAGCGGCACTTTGCCATATTTCACTGAAATGCGGTAAAGCGTTTCTTTCTCCAGTACCTGATGATACACAGGCCGGAATCCATTGCCCACATGCCCTTCCCCATCCTGCACAAAGTTATTTTTACCAAGCGGGATGGTGATCTCTTTCCCCAATGCAAGCCCCTGATCCATTTGCATCTTGTTCTTCGCCGCAATCTCTTTCGGGCTCAGGCCATAGGCACGGCCAAGGCTGTACCAGGTTTCTCCCTTCCTCACCGTATGCATCAAATAAAGATCAGGTGCGCTGCCCTGTACCATCAGCGTATCCTGTGCGGCTACCCTTATTGTACCGGCCATCAAAACACCCATCAAAACTGACTTTAACATAATTTCTTATACTTTAAGGGAACGAATATATGTGTTAAAAACGAATTTTCATTTATTGAAAAACGGCAAAAAACAATTTTTGTTGCTGCACCGCAACCGTTGTGCATCCTATTTTTCATACGTCTTTCAGGATGCGCATTTCCTTCGGATAATAATTGTTCATCCTGTTCTGCAGCACCTTCGCCCACCCAAGATTCATGCCATTGTAACGTATCAGCGTCCAGCCTTTCCTGTCTGTTCCCGATTGCAGTTCATCCTTGCGAAGATAATGCAAAGCCTGATCCAGTGTGAGCGAAATAGCAGGCAGGTCTTCCGCCACGCAGGTGCTGAGTGCGAGCTGATGATCGGGCACCAGTTCTTTCGTCGTCAGCTGACCTGCTTTTACGCCCGCTTTCCGGAGATACAGGTTTTTTTGCAAAAGCGGCAGTTCCTCCGCTGTCTGCGGTGTCAGCAGGATCACTTCTCCCTGATGTTCCATCATCATATGTCCTTCCGCATCTTTCAACCAGGGCCGGATGCGCGCTATTTCCCGCTGCGGAACAAGCGTGATCTGCTGTTTTATTTTCTTAGGCGGATGTGCTGTTCCCTTTTTACGGAAACAGGCGATAAAGAACCCCTCTCCCTTCAGCTGATCCGGGTAGAACCGGTATCCCGCGGCCTTATGCTGTTCGGTGATAGTAGTAATGATATGCCAGGAAGGATCGATAGTCAGCGATAGATTTTCCATTTCAAAATGGTCCATTAACCACTCCATGATCTGTTCGTCCTCTTCACGGGCGTAAGAGCAGGTGGAATAGATCAGCACGCCGCCTGGTTTCAGCGCAGGCAATGCATCCGCCAGTATCCGCTGCTGTCGCTGGCTACAAAGGATCACGTTCTCGTACGACCATTCCGTTACGGCCTCCGGATCTCGGCGAAACAACCCTGAGCCGGAGCAGGGAGCGTCCACCACCATTAGATCGAAATAATCTTCCAGCCGTGCAAAGTCCCGGGGATCATTATTGGTGACTATTACATTCTCCGCACCCCAGCGGGTGATATTGTCTGCCAGCAGATTTGCGCGGCTTTTGATCACTTCATTGGCAACGAGTATGCTTTGAGGATGAAGCATGCCTTGCAGCAAAGTGCTCTTCCCTCCCGGTGCGGCGCAGAGGTCCAGCGCTTTCAAAGGCTGCTGCAAGTCTGTTGTTTGCCGCACCGCTTCCTGCAGGAACATGGAAGAGGCTTCCTGCACATAATAGGCGCCGGCATGAAAATACGGATCGAAGGTAAAGGAAGGTCTTTCTGAAAGATAATAACCGTAGGAGTTCCAGGGAACAGGTGTTGTTGTCACTCCCGGAAAAAGCCGTGAAACATCCTGTATCTTCTGCGGTTGCAGCCGGATGGAAGTAATACGTTCAGGGGAAGCATGCACCTGTAGAAAAGCTTCCTCACGGAAACCGGGCAGGTTATGCAATGTATCTGTGAAAGCCTTTGGTAAAGATGGCAAGTTTGCTGATTTTACGCAAAGGTACTGTTTTATACCGTCTTCACTTCCGCTACAAGCTGTTGCAATACGGCTTTGGCGTCTCCAAACAACATGGAAGTTTTGGGTTGAAAGAAAAGTTCGTTCTCGATACCGGCGTAACCGGGTTTCATACTACGTTTATTCACGATCACCATCTTGGCGTTCTCTACTTCCAGGATCGGCATACCGTAAATGGGGCTTGCAGGATCATTCCTGGCAGCAGGGTTCACCACATCGTTCGCGCCGAGAATGAGTACGGCATCTGTAGTAGGGAATTCTGCATTGGCCTGTTCCATTTCCAGCAGCTTCTCATATGGCACATCCGCTTCCGCCAGCAATACGTTCATATGCCCGGGCATACGTCCTGCTACCGGATGGATCGCGTAATTCACTTCCACACCTTTTTCTTCCAGCAATTTTTCCAGTTCATGACACACATGCTGCGCCTGCGCTACAGCCAGTCCATATCCCGGCACGATCATCACTTTATGGGCATAACGTAATACCACGGCGGCGTCAGAAAGACTGACCTCTTTGTAATTACCCTGCTCTTTGGCAGCTCCGCCTGTTTTTTGTCCACCGAAAGATCCGATCAGCACATTCTTCAAAGAGCGGTTCATGGCCTTGCACATGAGGATGGTAAGGATTGTACCTGCAGAACCTACGAGGATACCACCGGTGAGCATCACTGGGTTATTATACAGGAATCCGCCACAGGCCGCCGCCACACCGGTAAACGAGTTCAACAGGGAGATCACTACCGGCATATCCGCGCCTCCGATGGGCATCACGAACAGGATGCCGTAAGTAACGGATAAAGCGAGGATGAGATAAAAGCATATTTTGATAGCGGGCTTTACGTTCACCAGCTCCCCATCCAGTGCCCCTGGAAGGAAACTGTTATTGATGCTGGCCACAAGATAGATGGCCAGTCCCACGATCACGGCCAGCACCACGAGATTGACGATATGCTGACCGTTAAAGGCAAAATCCTTTATGCGCCCGTTCAGTTTTCCCCATGCGATGATACTACCGGCAAAGGAAACGGTGCCGATGATCAATCCGAGCAGGATAATGAGCAGTTTACCCGCCACGCCGGTGTCCATATGTGCCAATTGCAGGCCCAGTTGCTGAAAGGAGGAAATATTCGTGATAGCGCGCGTCAACTCCTGTACCAGCGGCAACTGGTGCGTCAAATGATTGAACTCCACGATCGAGATCAGCATGGCGCAGGCGCCGCCCATCCCGTTGAACATACTCACCATTTCCGGCATAGCCGTCATCTTCACCTTTCGTGCCGCCATCACACCGATGATTCCACCGATGAGCAATCCGCCGAATATCCATCCGTAATTATGCAACCGCTCTCCACCTTCCTCATACAGGAAAATGGTACCTGCGATAGCGATGAACATCCCCGCCGCAGCCACCAGGTTGCCTCTGCGCGCAGAGGCAGGATGACTGAGCATCTTTAATCCGATAATAAAAGTAACAGAGCCGATCAGGTAAGCGATGGACAAAAGACTTGCTTGCATATTGCGCTATTTATCATTTCTTCTTTTTGAACATTTCCAGCATCCTGTCCGTCACCACAAAACCGCCCACCACGTTCAGCGTACCGAGGATCACGGCCAGGAACCCCAGTATCAGGGCCAGGTAATTATCCGCTTCCGCTTTCCCCATCACAATGATGGCGCCGATGATCACCACACCATGTATGGCATTAGCGCCGCTCATCAACGGAGTATGTAACACAGACGGCACCCTCGAGATCACTTCAATGCCGAGGAATATCGATAGTATCACGATGTACACCATCTCTATATGCAGTTGTAAAAAATCCAGTACTGCGTTCATATATCGTTCGTTATTTTTTGAGAGATCAGGATACAGCAGCAGGCTGCAACTGTTTCACCCGTTCATTCACAATGGCTCCCTGATGGGTGATGCAGGTACCTTTCACCAGGTCATCGTTGAAGTTCAGCTCGATGTTGCCGTCTTTATTGATGATCAGTTTCAGGAAATTCAATACGTTGCGGGCATACAGCTTGCTGGCATCGGCGGGGGCTTCTCCCGCCAGGTCGGAATTCCCGATGATGGTAACGCCGTTATGCACAACGGTGGCTCCGTTCTTTGTCACACTTGTGTTTCCGCCGGTGGCAGCCGCCAGATCGATGATCACGGAACCTTTCCGCATGTTTTCGATCATGGCAGCAGAGATCAGTATGGGTGCGGGTTTCCCCGGTATCTGTGCGGTAGTGATCACAATATCCGCCTTGGCGGCGCTTTCCGCGATCTTCGCTTCCTGTTTCTGCTGATAATCCGCGGATTGCTCCACAGCATAACCGCCGGCCTTTGAGGCGTCTGCAGCGCCTTCCACTTCCACGAACCGCGCGCCGAGGCTCATCACTTCCTCTTTCACCGCAGGACGTGTATCAAACACTTCCACCACGGCACCGAGGCGGCGGGCGGTGGCAATAGCCTGCAATCCGGCCACACCGGCACCCAATATCAATACTTTGGCGGGCGGGATACTGCCCGCAGCAGTCATGAACATGGGGAAATAACGACTATAGGTATACGCCGCCAGCAGAACAGCCTTATATCCGGCAATATTGGCCTGGGAGCTGAGCACGTCCATGCTTTGCGCGCGGGTGGTGCGGGGAATGGTATCCAGACTGAATACGGTGAGTTCCCTGGCAGCCCATTGCTGCATCAGGGCAGGGTTGTAAAGAGGTTGATAAATGCCCATCCAGATCCGGCCTTTACGGGTCAGCTGCCAGTCCTCCTGGTCGGGCGGGCGGATGCTGAGCAGCAGGTCCGCCTGTTGTAAAATATCCCCACGCGATCGCAGCTGAGCCCCCGCTTCCTGGTAGGCTTCATCGGTGTAGAACGCTGCGGCTCCTGCACCTGGCTCCACCCATACTTCCACCTTTTGCTGCACCAACTGTTTAATGACTTCCGGAACGAGTGATACCCTGTTTTCTCCTGCTTTTTCTTTTAGAACGGCCAAGATCATCAGTGATGGGATTTTTACTGATGGAATTTAAAGAAAAAAGCGGAAACCCGGGGAGAAAAATTAAACCGCCGCCATTTCTTCGTTACACAGGGCACCGATCGCTTTCACCCATAAAGGATGCGTATTCAGACAGGGGATCATCGTAAAACTGTCGCCCCCGCTGCTGATGAAGGAATGTTTCCCTTCCACGCCGATCTCCTCCAATGTTTCCAGGCAGTCGGATACAAAAGCGGGACAAGCCACCAGTAATTTCTTCCTGCCTTCTTTCGGCAGCTGCGTGAAACGTTCTGCCGTGTAAGGCCGGATCCATTCCTCTTTTCCGAGCCGCGACTGGAAAGACACGCCCCATTTGCTTTTCGGAATGCCCAGTTTTTCCGCGACCAGTTCCGAGGTAGTGATCACCTGGTGACGGTAGCATTGCGAGTGCGCTTTTGAGGCCACATGGCAGCAGTCATTCACCTTCAGACAGTGTGTACCAGTGAGGTCTCCTTTTCGTATATGCCTTACCGGTACCCCGTGATAGCTGAACAACAGGTAATCGAAATCCTGCTCCACATACGGGCGCATACTTTCAGCCAGGGCGTCGATGTATTCTTCGCGGTGGTAGTAGGGAGCCACCACTTTGAGTTCAAAAGGGTAACGTTTTTTATGATGGGCCACCCTGGCATATTCCACGGCGGTCTCATAGCTGCTCATGGCGTAATGCGGATAGAGCGGCAGGAGAATCACCTCCTTCACCTGGGGATGTTCTTTCTGTATTTTGTCGAAAGTGGCCGTGGGAGAAGGGTTCCCGTACCGCATCATGATCTCTACGGGTATCTCCAGATCATGTTGCAGGGCCTTTTGTAATTGTTTCGTCAGCACAATGAGCGGCGAACCGTCTTCCCACCATATACTGCGATACGCTTCCGCACTCTTCTCCGCCCGCTTCGGCACGATAATGCCCGCTACCAGGAATTTCCGCAGCGGCCATGGATAGTCGATCACCCGTTTGTCCATCAGGAATTCCAGTAAATATTTCTTCACGTCCGGCACCGCCGTGGAATCCGGCGATCCCAGGTTCATCAATACGATAGCTGTATCTGGTTTTACGATCATAGATCTCAAAAATTGTTGCAAAAGTAAACGCTTTTCATCCGTATTATGATATACACTGTCATCAAATTGTTAGAATCAGACTGACCGTGATCATTGATCCGGTCTGCTTTCCGTTATCATTTCGTTGTATTGTCCCGCATAAACGCCGCCGTATAACGCCTCGCATGAAAACTGATCAAAATCATTTTTTCCGAACACGGCGCACCATGGGTAGAAATGACACACTGGTGACAGCCTCAGGCGCGGTTTTGAAGCGTATGCCAGTATTTTTGCAACCGGAAGCTTTTTAGAATAACATGCAGGTCAATCAGCCTAAAGACATATCACATTTTCATATCGTTGGGATCAACTATAAGAAAACTGACGCTGCGATCCGGGGACAATTTGCCATTAACCAGGACCAATACCAGCAACTGCTCCATGAAGCCAGAACGGCAGGCATGGATGATCTTTTTGTGCTCTCTACCTGCAATCGAACCGAGATATACGGTTTTGCACCGGATGCAGGGTTATTGAAACGTCTGCTCAGCAATGCTTCCAACGGCAACCTGCAAACCCTCGGAGAACTTGCCTATCATAAATCCGGCGAAACCGCCGTACGTCATCTCTACCACGTAGGCTCCGGTCTTGATTCCCAAATCCTCGGCGACTACGAGGTGATTGGTCAGATCAAAAGTGCTGCCAAATTTGCAAAAGCGGAAGGCTGTATCGGAACTTTCCTCGAAAGGCTGGTGAACAGCGTGCTCCAGGTATCCAAGCTCATCAAGAACGAAACCGCCCTCAGCTCCGGCACAGTATCCGTGGCTTTTGCCGCTGTGCGCCTGCTGGAAAAGAAGGTGCCGGACATACATAACAAAAAGATCGTGTTGCTCGGTGTAGGCAAAATAGGCCGTAACACCTGCAAAAACGCCATGGAATACCTCGGCCTGAAGAACATCACCCTCATCAACCGCACCACCGCCACAGCGGAAGAGTTTGCCGGTCATCACGGTCTCCAATATGTGCCGTACGAGGAGATGGACAACGCCCTGAAAACCGCGGACGTGATCCTGGTGGCCACCAACGCCCCCCAGCCCACCATCCTTCCCGCTCACCTGGAAGGCACTCACCCCAGGCTGGTGATCGATCTTTCCATTCCTTTCAACGTAGCCCCCGAAGTACGTCAGCTGCCGCATGTGGAAGTGGTGAACGTGGACGAGCTCAGCAAAGTACAGGATGAAACGCTGCAGATGCGCCTCAACGAAGTGCCCAAAGCGATGGCCATCATCGAAGAGCACATGGAAGAGTTCCTCTACTGGTTCAAGATGCGCAAACATGCAGTGGTACTGAAGGCCGTGAAAGAGAAACTGGCAGAGATTCATGCCCGTGAAATAAAAGAACAAAAGAACGGCGCACACTATAAGCTGGAAGATATCGAGGAAGTTTCTTCCCGCATCATCCAGAAAATGATCAATCTTATGGCCGGCAAAGTGCGCAAGGATGCGGAGAAAGGCGATCAATACATCGCCATGATCAACGACATCTTTGAGGCCGGCGCTAATCAGGAATAAACAATGGACAAAGTCATCAGGATAGGTACCCGGGACAGCCAGCTGGCGCTATGGCAGGCTACCCTGGTCAGGGATCTTTTAACAGCACAGGGGCACTCCACCGAACTCGTTCCCATCAAAAGCGACGGCGACATCGACCTTGTTACGCCCCTTTACGAAATAGGGGTACAGGGCATTTTCACTAAAAGTCTCGATGCTGCCATACTCAGTAATCGTATAGACGTGGCCGTTCATTCTTTCAAAGACGTGCCCACCCAACTGCCCCAGGGCCTCGTTAATGCCGCCGTGCTGGAACGCGGGCCGGTGAAGGACCTGCTCGTTTATAAAGAAGATACCCGCTTCCTGAATGATCCTGCATATATCGCCAATATCGCTACCAGCAGCATCCGCAGAAAAGCGCAGTGGCTGCGGCGTTACCCGCATCACAAGCTGCATAACCTGCGCGGCAATGTGAATACCCGTCTGCAAAAGCTTGCGGCGGAAAATTGGGATGCAGCCATCTTTGCGGCGGCAGGGCTCGAACGCATTCGGGTAAGACCCGAAAAGTCCGTTATCCTTGAATGGATGCTGCCGGCGCCGGCACAGGGCGCCATTGTGGCCGCCTGCCGGGAACATGATACTTTCTGCCGGGAAGCCCTCGCCCCGCTGAACCATCCCGAAACCGCCGCCTGCACGGCCATAGAACGGGAATTCCTCCGTACCCTGCTGGGCGGATGCACCACTCCCATCAGTGCTTACGCTTACGTGCAGGATGGTATCCTTTATTTTGAAGGGAACCTCTGCAGCCTCAACGGCAGCCGGTCATTCACCGTGGAGCACCGGTTACCCGCTGCGGAAGCGGCAGGACTCGGCGTCAGGGCCGCCCGGGAAATACTGGCACAAGGCGGGGATGCCGTGATAGAAGAGATCAGACATGCCCAAAAATAAATTTCGCATATTAAGCACCCGGCCGCTGGCACAGGAGCTGATCCGGAAAGCCGCGGAACACGATATCCTCATATCCGAACAGGCTTTTATTGACATCCGGCCGGTAACCACGCCGGAAATCGTGCAGCAGATAATGAACCTGGCCGCAAAAGGCGGCACTATCGTGTTTTCCAGCCCCAATGCCGTAAAGATCATGACGAAGATATTGCCATACGACTGGAACGCGGAGCCGGCGGACGACCGCAGGGTGTATTGCCTCCAGGGGGCAACGAAGCTGGCTGTGGAAGAGCATATGAGCCGCACCCGGATAGCAGGCACCGCCGCCAGTTCAAAAGAATTGGCGGAACGCATCATTGCAGACCGCAATACTTCCACCGTTACCTTTATCTGCGGTAACATCCGCCGGAATGAACTGCCGAACCTCCTGCGGGAACAGCACATCGCCGTGGAAGAGATCGTAGTGTACGAAACCGTGGAAACACCCGCAGCATTGAAAGGAACTTACGATGGCCTGCTGTTCTTAAGTCCAAGCAGCGCCCGGAGCTTCTTCTCTTCGAATACCCCCGCGGCCCATACTGTTTGTTTCGCCATCGGGCAAACAACGGCGGCAGCGCTCGGGGAACTAACCGGCAACCGGGTGATCACCAGCCCGGAACCCTCTGTGGAACTGCTGGTACAAACAGCTATTTTTTACTTTGACAATATCAATTGCTAAGCATGAGCGGACTAAAGAACGATCTGTTGTTAAAAGCTTTGCAGGGAGCTGAGGTTCCCCGCCCGCCGGTATGGATGATGCGCCAGGCCGGACGATTCCTTCCCGATTACATCAAACTGCGCGATAAATATTCATTTTTCGAACGCTGCCAGACCCCTGAACTGGCCACCGAAATCACGGTAATGCCGGTTGATCAGGTGGGTGTGGACGCCGCGATCATCTTTTCAGATATTCTCGTGGTACCCCAGGCCATGGGCATGGAAGTACAGCTGGTAGAGAAACTCGGCCCCCTCCTGCCCCAGCCTGTTAAAACCGCAGCGGACCTCAGCCGCATCGTAGTGCCGGATGTGAAAGACCGCCTGCATTACGTCATGGATGCTCTCCGCCTCACTAAACAAACCCTGGCCGGCCGGGTGCCCCTCATCGGTTTTGCCGGCGCTCCCTGGACCCTGCTCTGTTATATGGTACAAGGGAAAGGCTCCAAAACTTTCGATGAGGCTAAAATGTTTTGTTACCAGCAACCGGCCGTAGCGCATGAGCTGCTCAATCGTATCACGGATACCACCATCGCCTACCTGAAAGCACAGGTGGAAGCGGGGGCGGACGTGGTGCAGATCTTTGATTCCTGGGGCGGCCTGTTAAGTCCGGAAGATTTTGAAACATTCTCTTTGCAATATATCCGCCGCATCGTGGCAGCTTTAAAGGAAGTATGCCCCGTGATCGTGTTCGCGAAAGGCGCCTGGTTTGCGCTGGAGGAAATGGCCGCTACAGGGGCCAATGGCCTGGGGCTCGACTGGTGCATCAAACCCACGCTGGCCCGCCAGTTCGCCGGTCCGAACGTAACACTGCAGGGTAATTTTGATCCGGCGCAGCTGATGCGTCCCATTCCCGAGATCACATCATCCGTTCACCGGATGATCCGTGCTTTCGGTCCGCAGCGTTATATTGCAAACCTGGGCCACGGCATTCTCCCGAATATCCCGGTGGATCATGCCAAAGCCTTTGTGGAAGCTGTAAAGAGTTTTACACCATGAGTATCAAAGACCAGTTCATTCCGTTCATTCATGCCCTGCAGAACGAGATTTGCCAGGCTGTTGAAGACATGGACGGGAAAGCGAAGTTCCGGGAAGACCGCTGGGAAAGACAAGGCGGCGGAGGCGGTATCACCCGCGTGATAGCGGACGGTAACATATTCCAGAAAGGGGGTGTTAACACTTCCGTGGTGCACGGTACACTGCCGGCGGTGATGGCACAGCAATTCAATGTAGCCGGAGACAGCAGTTTTCTCGCAGCCGGCATCTCGCTGGTGATCCATCCTGTCAATCCTTTTGTACCTACCGTTCACGCCAATTTCCGGTATTTTGAATTGTACGGGGAAGACGGGCGGATCGTGGACAGCTGGTTTGGGGGCGGGGCAGACCTTACGCCTTACTACATCTTCGAAGAAGACGGGCAGCACTTTCACCGGACCTTCAAAGCGGCCTGCGACCCCTTCGGCAGCGAGCTCTATCCAAAATACAAGCAACACTGCGATGAATATTTCGTGAACAAACACCGGAACAACGAAGCGCGCGGCATCGGGGGAATATTTTACGATTACCTTCGCGCCGATGCGAACCGCAGTGCGGAAGCCCTGCTGGCATTCCAGTTCGCGAACGGGAAAGCGTTCCTTCCCTCCTACCTTCCCATCGTGGCCAGGCGGAAAGATATTCCGTATACCGATGCCCATGTACACTGGCAGGAGTATAGGCGTGGCCGTTATGTGGAGTTCAATCTCATTCACGACAGAGGCACTT